>Ga0118677_10014477_pt1 | contig 11130 bp, 10 predicted proteins | sample AliMusrvi5mmetaG_FD_86154 | JGI IMG/M metagenome (GOLD analysis project Ga0118677, IMG submission 86154)
AGAGTTACCAGATACATCAATCCAGCGACATAACTGCCGCCACTGCTGGCAATCAAGGATCCGATGACAATCGGCGCCAGGGCGGCGCCGCCATTGGCGATGCCATTCATCATGCCGGCGCCTGCGCCAATAGTTTTTCCCGGCACAACCTGCTGCAATAATGACCAGGTGGACGGCAATCCGAGACCCAAGGATGCAATTCCCAGGGATATTAAAATAGCTGCTGTCATATTGTCAGGCGCATGAGCTCCGAAATAGATACCCAATGCGGCGCCAAACATTGATATGGCGGCAAAAGGCGCCCGCCGGCCCACCTTGTCTGAGAGATAACCGAAGGCAAGCACGGCAACGGCGCCAAGGACATAGGGCAGGGAAGACATTGCCCCCATCGCCCCCCAGCTGAAGTTTCGCACCACTTTGAGGTACGATGGCAGCCAGGCCATTGTTCCCCACCACACAGAAGCATTGCAAAAGTAAAAAGCCGTGATCAGCCAAAACCGATAGTTGAACATAAAAAGCTTCATGTTCTCCCAGACACTGGTTTTTTCCGCCAGAACTTCTGCCGCCGTTTCCTCGGCCAGGCCATTTTCGATATACTCCAGTTCCAGTTTATTAACCCCTTTATGATCACGCGGATGGTCCTTGGTCATAAACCATATCAGGGATAATGGAACTAATCCAATCAATACCAGAATAAAAAAACTCATCCGCCAACCCATACCCTGAATGACCCAGGTAAAGAAGGGCATCGCCAGGGCCGGTCCGATGAACAGGCCAAATATCCATATCGAATTGGCCTTGCCCCGTTCGGCCGGTGGGAACCAGTTTTTTACGTATTTACTCTGCATGGGCCAATGCATGGCCTCGCCAACACCGAGAATAATTCGCGCTCCGATCATGATTGCGAATGTCCCCGCTAACCCTCCCATAAACAGTGCTGCACACCATAAGAATATGGATAAGCTCATCGCCTTGCGCGGCCCCAGGATATCGCCAATCGGACTTAGGAAGACGTTCCCCAGGCCATAAGCCGCTAAAAATGATGTCATCAACAGGCCCATGGAAACGGGATCCCCTTTGATCCCCATATCAGTCAGAAATGCGTTATCGGCCATCAGGACAGATACGTTAACCCGATCCACGTAAGCTACCAACAAGGTGAGAAGCAGAATGAGCACCATTACCCAACGTTCCTTACTGGGAGCTGTCACACTTGCCATTTCACATCAAGTCCTTTCTTATCAAATGCCTGGCAGTTCGCCAAAATTGGCAACGTCATCGAAGCATAAGGCATAATGTTAATTGTGCGAAGCTTTCCGCCGCCGGAAAGGATTGATTCGAATGCCTCGCTTACCGTTTTCACAGGAATCATACCCACTTTTTTAACCAGCTCGTCGTCCAGACCACTTACAAGATAGATCCTTTTCGTCTGCAGTATTTCAGCCGTCCGCAATGCGACAAAGCCCGGCATGGTAAAAGTTAGGGTGAGCGCCTGTTTCATTTCGGCATATTCTTTATACTTAAACCATTGCAAAAAACTTTCCGGACCGGGGCCATCCGAACACTCACTCACCAGAATGATATTTCCACCCTCCACCGTGGCGAAGTCGGCGTTGTCAAGTGCTTTTACAGACTGATACAATTGGATGTCTTTGGGAAATCCCCCGCTGCTTGCGATCACCAAATCGGCTTTAGACGCAACCGGAACCCCGAAAGCCTTTTCAACAATTTTCGTGCCGGCAACGAACGCCTCATGCCAGTCTCCGGCAACAATACCAATGAATTGCTTGTGTTCATCCACAATAACATTCAATAGAAAGTCCGGATTGATCATTTGTGCGACTTCTTTCATGTCATTTGAAACCGGGTTCGTTTCCATATTTCCGGTGCAAATTTCACTGGGCCTGGCTTTGAGCGCCAGGCCGTGATTCTCCTGGATTGTGCGCTCGCCGCAAACGCCAGGGCAAATGCTTTTCCGACCTCCCCCAAAGCCGGCAATCATGTGATATGAAATCCCTCCGGTCAGGATTACCCTGTCAGCCTCATATACCATGCGATTCATCGCCACTGTGGTTCCCCGGGTCGTGCTGCTTAAGGGAACCAGGTCCGAAGCATGACAGTCATGATCGTATATTTTTACTCTTTGAAGTACCGTTTCTCCGACAATAAGCCGGTGTTCCGCCACGCTTTGTTTGCGATGATCTCCGGTCGACATGACGATGGATATGTCTTTATCCGAAATACCCAGCGCAGTTAATTCATCAAGCAATATTGGCAAGTATTCGCAGCTTCTGTAGGCTAAACGAGTTATATCGCTAACTATGATTACTATTTTTTCACCCGGATGAAACAGTTCATGGAAAGGTTTTGAGTTTATCGGATTATGCAAGGCATTCAAGATACTTTCATGAAAATTCGTTATCGGTTCGACGGCGTTTGCATGTATTGTAGATACTGCGTACTGGTCAGGGATCGAGAAGACAACTTCCCGGGTTCCGTATCCAATTGAAAACTGCGCCATGAGTCAATCCTCCAAACAAATTGTGAATAGTGCACATTTTTAACTATTGCTTTCGAATCACCAAGGGAATGTCCGGTTTAACTGCAAACCAGGCCAGAACTCCGATTACCGCCATTGCCGAAGTGACCAGAATAGCCATCTGCCAGCCATAATTTGTCGCGATCCATGCCGTGACAATCGGTGCGAGAACTCCACCGACATTGCCCCAGAAATTCATCCAGCCGGACACAGAGCCGGAAAATCTTCCGCCAATGTCGTTGCATACGCCCCAGGAAGCACTGAAAGAAAGTCCTAACGAACCTAACGAGAGGGTCAGCCAAAGAACATTCATCGTCGGCGTGGTCGCCATGGCGCCCAGGTAAAGTGTGACACAGCAGCTGATAAGACCGGCAACTCCGAATAATGTTCGCGCTTTGTGTTTTGGCACTCCAGCGCCGACTAATTTATCGCTGACATATCCACTGCCAATCACGCATGCGCAAAGCGCAGCCCAGGGGAACGCAGCAGCAACCCCCATTTTTTGCAGTGAGAAATTTTGCGCTTCTACCAAATACAAGGGAAGCCAGGCTAAAAACACAAACATAATATAGTCCACAGCAAAATACTGGATACCCAGCGCCCAAAACTGCGATGATTTCACGAAATTCCCCCATGGAGCGATTTCTTTCTTTTCTTCCACTTCGGCCATTCCATTTTCGATATGTTCCACCTCGGCCGAATTGGTGAATTTGCTGTCTCTTGGCGTAGAAACGGCAAAGTAGTACCAAGCGGCGGAAAGAAACAATCCTCCGGCTCCGAATATGATAAATACCCATCGCCAGCCAAGCATCAACATCAGCCAAACTACTATCTACGGCCCGAGTACCGGACCAATGAAGGCGCCCCCCAAACCGACCGAATAGGCAAAGGCCTTTTCCGCCTTATTGAACCAGCGGTACACGAAAGCATTCAACGTTGGTGGAACAGGGCCTTCGCCCAGGCCAAACAAAAAACGGACAGCTGCAAAACTTGCCACGCTACTGCACGCCGCCGTCAAGGCAGTCAGGACAGACCACCAGAAAACCCCGGCGGATACGACGCGACGGTGCCCAAAGTATTCCGCCATCATACCCCCAGGTATCTGCATCAGGGCATAGCCAAGAAAGAACGCAGACTGAAACAAGCTCAAATCTATTTTGGTGAAGGCAAACTCCTGCATAATCGCAGGCGCGGCGACAGAAATATTCACGCGGTCCATGTACATGACAAAGTTAAGTAAGAACATTAATCCTGCTAACATCCACCGAAATTTTGTTGCTTTATTGTTCATCATTTTGCCTCCCCAAGTAATCTCGGTATTCTTATTTGTAAGCTTCCGCCAATAACTGGGCCGTATGCACAACTTCGACATCCAGTCCGTTTTGGTGGATCCCGTCCCGGATATGCATCATGCACCCTACACAGCCGGTCACCAGAGTATCTGCACTGGTTGAAGCAATATCGTCGATTTTGCGCTGGTTAATTTTCCTTGACAGGTCATAATTCGTTAAACTGAAGCTTCCTGCCATGCCGCAACATCTGCCTGGCTCTTTCATCTCCTTTAGAACGATGCCGGGAATGCTTTGCATCAGCTGGCGGGGCTGCGCCTTGATGCCCTGGCCGCGTGTCAGATGGCAGGATTCGTGATAGGTGACGGTTCTGTTTACCGGGTTCAATTCACCCATTATGCCCATTTTGATCATGTATTCGGCAAAATCGACAGTCTTCGCCGAAAACTTCTCCACTTTTTCCGGATACCCGGTCTCGTTTTCCAGCAGTTCCTTGTATTCCATACGCAATGCTGATCCGCATGAACCGCAGGCGGTGAGGATGGCATCGACGCCATCCATGGAAAACAAATCCACCGTTGCCCTGGCCAGCTCGACTGCAGTTGTCGCGTCTCCGTTCCCGTAGGCAACCAGACCGCAGCAATGCTGAGAAGCGGGAATAACTACGTTGATGTTGTTTTTCTTTAATACTTTGATCACGGCTTCGCCAATTTCCGGGTACATATAGTTAATGGTGCATCCTGTAAAGAATGCCACGGTGGCCCGCGGTTTTTCAACCTCGATGCGTTCAGGATAACGCGTGCGGAAAGGCCTGCTGACTATCGGCGCCAATAATCTTTTCTCGTTAAGTCCCATAGGCAATCTGGGCAGGGCTCCTTTTCCCTTGACGTCTTTAAGAACCAGTCCTTGAAACACCGATGCCATATTCATGCCAAAATCAAAAATTTTTCTGTTCTTTAATACCTTGCGCAAGATAAGGCGTTTTACAAAAGGCAGGCCCTTTTCCGCGACCAGTTTCTGCCTGGCCTGCAAAACGAGCCGATCCACCTTTGTCCCGCTCGGGCAATTGGCGGTGCAAGCTTTACAACCCGTGCACAGCGCCATTTTCTCCACAAATTCGGGTGTCGGGTCCACATTTCCCTTGAGTGCGGCCTTCATCAGGGAAATTTTTCCACGTGCAACCGACGACTCGGATTGCAGTTCTTTAAAAATTGGACACACAGTCTGGCAGGCGCCGCACTTGATGCATTTAATCAATTCTTTTTCTAAATTTTTCCACTCCATGCCGTCACTCTCCTAAAAACTGGCCGGGATTTAAGATATTGTTGGGGTCAAAGGTCCGCTTGATGGCTTTCATTAGCGCCAGTCCGGCTTCCCCTGTTTCCAGGACCAAATACCGGCTTTTCACCCGACCGATTCCGTGCTCGCCGGTAAGGGTCCCCCCCAGGGCAAGCGTGGATTTGAATATTTCTCCGGCAGCCATTTCCACCCGCTCCATCTGCTCCGAATCACGTTCATCAGCCAATAGCGTCGCATGTAGATTGCCGTCGCCCGCGTGCCCCAGCACTGCGATGATAATATTGTTTTTTTCCGCAATCGCCCGGATGTCCTTTACCGCCTGCGGGATCTTGTCCCGCGGCACAGTCGCGTCTTCCCCGATAATCGTGGGCGCTATCTTGGAAACCGAGGCGAAGGCAGAACGGCGCGCCACCCAAAGAACTTCCGCTTCTGCTGCGTCTTTGGCGACTTTTACCGACTTCGCCCCCTGCGCGTTGCAAATTTCAATTATTTTATTTGCCTGTTTGTCCAGAACATCCTTATCGCCATCCACTTCAATGAGCAGCACTGCTTCTGCATCAATCGGCAAGCCGATATGCATATAATCCTCAATGCACTTTATGTAGATGTTGTCGAGCAGCTCCACCGTCGTGGGGATAACTCCCGCCCGAAATACCAGGGATACCGTTTCACAGGCTTTTTCCAGATCGTCGAATATGACAAGCATCGTTTTTTTGGCTTCAGGCAAGGGCAGCAATTTGACGATGATTTTCGTAACCACCGCCAGGGTGCCTTCAGAACCTACAATCAGGCGGGTCATATCGTAGCCTGCCACGCATTTCATCGTTCTGCCGCCGGTATTGATGATTTCCCCTGTGGGCAGGACTACTTCCAGTCCCAACACATAATCACGGGTGACCCCATATTTGGCGCCACGGGGTCCGCCGGCACATTCTGCGATATTGCCGCCCATACTCGAATACGCTTTGCTTGCCGGATCCGGCGGATAAAACAGGCCGATTTTTTCCACTTCCGTCTGGAAGTCGGCTGTGATCACCCCAGGTTCGAGCTCCGCAATCATATTGTTTTGATCGATGTTCAGAATCCGGTTCATACGGCTCATAATCATCACGACAGAATCAGCCCGCGAAACCGTCCCGCCCGAAACATTCGTTCCCGCTCCTCTCGGTATAACGGGAAATTTTTCCTCGTTTGCCAGGAGTAAAATCCGGGATATCTCACTGGCGTTTGCCGGAAAGACAACAAGCCCCGGGGCCTCGTTTTTGCCGACTGAAATTGATGACGCATCATAGGTATAACAAATCAGGTCCTCATATTTGTCCAGGACATGCTCGTTCCCTACAATTTTCTTAAGTTTCTCAATTAATTCAGTTTTCATATTTACCTCCTAATTTTCACAATACTTTCAAAAGCTTTTCGTTTTTTCGGGTTAGTCACTTTCGAGATGCAGTTCTTTTTCAGCAGAATTTTTAAAAATCTCCATAACTTTCGCCAAATGCTTTTTCATTGCCTTTTCCGCTGCATCTGGATCACGTTTCTTCAATGCATCAAGTATTGTATCGTGATCTGCACCAATTTGATCCGTTGCTCCAGGGTAAATCAGCATGTGAAAACCGGGGAGAAGTGCTACGGTTGGCCATAACATGATAGCCAGCACCGGGTTGCCTGTTGAGATGGCCAATTGGCTATGGAATCTTTTGTCTGCCTCAAGATATCTTTCATTGTAATTGTGGTATTTCTTCATCTCGCTGCATTCTTTTTCCAATATTGCAAAATGTTCCTCTCGCATGTTAAGACAGGCTAATCTGACTATTTGCGGCTCAATAAGACATCTCGCCTGCATCAGACTTCCTAAAGTAATCGACCCGTCCTGCAACAGCCGCCGCACCGGTTCGACGACAGTATGCATACCGGGTTTCCGCACATATACCCCTTTTCCCTGAAGGATAGTAATAATGCCACGCGATTCCAAAACCCTAAGGGCTTCCCTTAATACTGAACGACTGATAGCCAGGATTTTCACAAGTTCACGTTCGGAAGGAAGTTTTTCACCCGGCTTCATACTTCCCTCGACAATTAATTTTTCCAGATTTTCTACGGCAAAGTCAAACTGACTCCCTCGTGTTAACCCCTCTTTATCGCTTAGCAGGTGCTGCAAGTCCATATTTGCTCCTTTGAAATTATCCAGCCCATATTACTGGTCTGATGAGTAAGGCTAAAAAAAAGAACGCTTATTATGGTAAAATATTGCGAAAATTCACTGTGTTCATTGTAATTTATCAAATTTTTATTGTCAATTAAGCACTTGTGCTAACCACATTTATTCACGGGAATCTGTATTTCCGTCAAAAAACGTTTCGGGTCTTTCGAAACAAATTCATCCACAATCGTGCGTTCAACAGACTCTCCGGCAATGACATACCCGCTCTGTTCCAAATGCTGCAATAGTTTCCGGTAGTGCGCCGGCGAATCGCCATGCAGCCCCATGAAAAACAGACACGCATATTCTCCCTCCGGCAGAGTCGATGAAAGCACATTCCCCTCCATCGGGTCATCCAGTTCAATAAAAACCGAATTGTATTCCTGAAAATTTCCCTGAAGCAAATTTTCTTCAGATACCGTCAGTCCCACTTTGCCAACAAAGATAGGCGGCAAAGCATTGCCAAACAATTTCCCCAGTTTCCGTACCGACATCTCCAAACTTGGCCCGCTTCGCACGTTTTCCTGCAAACGCAGGACCTGTCGGGAGGCAAAGGTTTTGATTTCCACAACATCGGTCGCAGTCAGAGTCAGGACTTCCTCAATTTCCTGAATGCGACTGACAAATTTCCGGCGTATTGATTCCAGGTCCCGAATTCTCGCATCAATTGATTCTTCCTGTTTTTTTAGCAGTTGAAGAAAATAGTCCACCTGACGATGCGCAAAATGCGTCCGGATTTCCGAAAGCGGCACTCCAAGAAAGCGCAGATATTTAATGATATCCAGCTGCTCAAACTGCTCTGTCGAGTAATAACGGTAGCCATTCTGCGAATTCACTTCGCTGGGTTTGAACAGGTCAATCTCGTCATAGTAGCGCAGTGTTTTTACCGGCACGTTCATCAGCCTGGACATTTCACCGATTGAAAATTTGTTTTGCATGCCAGGCAATCCTTTCGCACCAGTGCTAAAATGTTATACTGTCTTTTCGATGGAAAAAGGGGGGCCGCTCCCGGCACACCCCTTTGCGAGACGCCAATTATATACTATTCGCCAACTTTTGTCGTCAGGTAAATTCCGACAGTCATATGGCCAATCTGGTCCTGATTTTCTTCAATGGCATCGATATGGGCATCTTCGTCGCTCAGAATATGCTCCAGAATTTCCCGTGTTGCAAAATCCTTCACTTCGCCGGCCAGTTTGATAGCTTCATTATAGGCTGCAATAGCTCCCTCTTCCGCTAGATGGTCGTTCTGGAACATCTTCGGCACATCACTTCCAATATGGACTGCCTTCAGTTCGCTCACGATGGGCAGCCCTTCCAGGAAAAGGATCCTGGAAATCAGCATTCCGGCATGTTTCATTTCATCAATGGCCCGCTTTTCAAAATGGTCGTGCAGTTTGCCGTATCCCCAGTTGTCGCACATTTCCGCATGTACGATGTACTGGTTGATGGCTGTCAGCTCGTCCGAAAGCAAAGCGTTCAGACTTTTGATCAGTTTTGCATTTCCCTTCATAATCACACAACCCCTTTCCAATTTAAGATTTTCTCATTACCGTAATTTTGTTTCGACGTCCGGACAGGGAATTCCTTTCGCATGCCTGTGGATATTCTTCTGATTAGCGCGCAGGCAGTTTTCCGACAACAGCGGCATAAACAGCAAACTGATTTTCTCCGTCAACGCCAAGAAGCGTGTTCAGTTTTTCATCATCAAAAGCTGCAATGGCACAAACCCCGCAGTCCACCGATGCGGCTCCCAGATAAAGATTCTGGCAGGCATGGCCCGCATCAAGGAAAACATAACGCCAGGCTCTTTCACTATAGCGCCAGGCGCTCCTATAGACATCCGCCACCCAAAAAAACACAGCCGAAGCATTTACGACCATATCCTGCTCCAGGCAGGCCGACTGCAGATTTTCCGCCACCCCGGGGGACAACTTCACCGAAGCTATCGCATGTTCTAAAGCCAGAAACCGGTAAAGGCCTGCATGAATTCCCTTCACTTTGTTGATCAGAATAAAAGTGTCCAGCGGATGCCGCGCGCCTGCAGACGGAACGGTGCGGACTGTTGCAGGAGAAATGACTTTTTGCACGCCCTGGCAGCACCACAATAGCCATGACAGTTCCTCCAGCGTCAGGGGCGTATTGGAAAACCTGCGTATACTGCGCCGTCCGGTGATGGTGTCATCCAGCAGAAGCGCAGAATGTTTCAGCGGCCATGCTTTAGGCAAATGAATAACGGGTCCGTCCCCGACATAGGGCATTTCCAGATTCGGAGCCGGTTCCCCCCTGCTCTGGTCGGATGCGGTAAGATATTCATACTGGGTCAGGCGAATAAAATCATTTCCTGTGCTTTTCAAAACAGATTCCTCCCCAACGAGACAACAATATGCCCTGTTAAGTTAATTCAACGTCATTGGGGCATCCCCTCTTTGCCGTTCTCAGCTACGGATACTAAACGATTTTTTCCCCGTGATAACGCTCGCCGTCGGCATCAGGCATCAATCCGTAGCGCTCCGTCCATAATGTCTTGTACTTTAATGCCTGGGCATGTATGCTGTTAAATTCTTCCGGCACCGTTCTAACGATCTTCGCCGGAATTCCGACCGCCAGAGAGTGCGGTGGAATGATCTGGCCTTCGCGGACAAGAGCGCCCGCCGCCACAATACTGCCCCGTCCCACAACGGCTCCGGTAAGAACGATTGCGCCAATTCCTATAAGACAATGATCTTCGACAACCGCGCCATGAACAACGGCACTGTGCCCGACAGTGACATAATCGCCAAGTATTGTCGGATTGTGGTCCGTGACATGAATGACGCTATTATCCTGAACATTGCTGTATCGGCCGATTTCAATCCTGTTAACGTCGCCGCGCGCCACGGCATTGCACCACAGGCTGCTGTATTCCTTCATTGTGACTGCTCCAATTGTTTTTGCGCCATCTGCCAAAAAAGACTTCGGGTCAAGCTTCGGCTGTTTGCCTTCAAATTCTTTCACCGCATATTGCTCCTTCCGCTGCTTTTGCCTGTTACAATTATAAGTATAACCCAAAGCAAAAAAAAAGGAACCCTCCCTGGTTCCATGCTCAATCCTGCGGTAAAATTCCTGTAGAGAAGTTACTGCGCCGCGCCGCCTGATTACTGATCAGGACGCGCTGGCCTGCTGCAGCTTTTGAAGATACGTCTGCATGCTGGACAGGTCGGCCGTGGTCACGCTTCCTGCAGCTACTTTGTCCAGAAAGGTTTTTAGCTGATCCTGACTGGCCGTGCAGTTGGAATTGCTTGCCGCGCTCGCTGTGCTGACAACGTTCTGCTGCATTTGCTGCAAATAGCTTTGCATGCTGGACAGGTCGGCTTCAGTGACACTGCCGTCAGCCACTTTGTCCAGAAAAGCCTTTAATGCATGTCCGTGATGATGGTTGGAGCCTGTGGTACCGGTAGTGGTACCGGCAGTGCTGTCGGTGTTGTTGGACTGCATCTGCTGCAAATACTTCTGGATGCTTTGCATGTCCGATTCGGTTACCGTACCGCTTGCCACTTTGTCAAGAAATTGTATTATCGGGTCGCTGTCACTTGCAGTACTGGAGTCAGAAGGTGTACCGGAATTCGCTTTCGCGGCGGGTTGCGGCCCGGGTGGCGGCGGTGGCGGAGCCGTGCCGGACAACTCCACGGTATCCCCGTCAATGTTCGTGAACAAACTCTTCATATCACTGGCTGCGGTCGTCGTGGCCGTTGCGGACGTACCGGTTGCGGTGTCAGTTTTCAGGCTTGCTTTTTTCAGCGCTTCCAGCTGATACCACCAGG
>Ga0118677_10014478_pt1 | contig 11130 bp, 12 predicted proteins | sample AliMusrvi5mmetaG_FD_86154 | JGI IMG/M metagenome (GOLD analysis project Ga0118677, IMG submission 86154)
TCCCTTGACCGCGCAGGCCAAATGGCGCGTGCCGGTGAAGGATTACCAGATTGCCTCGGCGATGCTGGCCACCGGCGCCTGCCGGCGTGCGGGCTGGAAGCCGGTGGAGGACAAGGTGGTCGTCGAGCTGCGGGTGAGCTGGCCTGACCACCGCAAGCGCGACACCTCCAACCTTCACAAGCTTCTGGGCGATGTACTCGAGGGCATCGTCTACGTCAACGACCGCTACGCGCTGCTGCGCGACATGGACTACGCGGTCGATCGCAAGCGCCCTCGCCTCGACATCACGTTCTACGTGCTGGAGGAGTCGTGAGCGCCCCGAACTACCGCGCCGAGGCGCTTGCCTGGATCCGCGCACATCCCGACGCGTGGCAGCTCTTAGTCGAGCTCGCGCTGATCCGTGTGCGGATGGGCCGTCGCTTCAGCCCGAAGTCGCTTGTGGAGCGCGCACGGTGGGACGCGCCCAACAACCTGTTCACTCCTGCCGGCGGCTACAAGCTCAACAACAACCACACGGCCTATCTGGGCCGTGAGCTCGCGCGCCAGTTCCCTGAGACACGCGCCTTCATCTCGTTTCGCCGCGCAGGAGACGAGCCGGTCACCGCTTCCAACGATGACGGTCACGCGGGACGCGTGACATCCGTGACTGCCCACCGCGTCGACCTATAAGGAGGTCCACATGCAGTTCCTCGCTTTGCTCGCGCACTACTGGCCGGCGCTCTCGCCACTCGTGCTGCCCTACCTTGTTCAGTTCGCCGCGTCACGGTCGTGGCCGAGTGCGTGGAAGCTGGCGTTCGCGATCGCGGTCTCCGCGCTCTTCGGTCTCCTCGGCGCCCTGGTCGCCTCCGGGATCCCGTCAGCCGCGGTACTCGCCGTGTGGATCGGGGCGGTGATCCTCGGCACGCAGGTGACCTTCCGCGCCTTCAAGGCGATCGGCCTCACGAGCTCGTGGCTCGACGCGCTGCTCGCCTTTGGCTCCGACGTCGTCTCCCCTCTGGCAGTCAAGCAGGTCGGGCGATGAGCCAGCCGTGGATCAAGATGTGGACCGAGGCCCGCAACGACCGCAAGCTCGATCTGCTCTCAGACGCCCAGCACCGCGTGTGGCACAACCTGCTGCTGTACTCGGCCGAGCAGGAGGCACGTGGCACCTTCCGCGACAGCGGCGTCCTGGCCATCGAGGTGGCCCGCGGCGACCAGGCACTGCTTCAGGAGACGATCGAGAAGTGCGCGGCGCTGCAGATGCTCGTGGCAGACGGAGAGGGCGGCTACGTCTTCCGGGCCTTCGAAGCCCGCAACGCCGGCAAGCCCTCCGACACGCCTGAGGCGGTCAGGGAGCGCAAGCGCCGCCAGCGTGAGCGCGAGGCAGCGCAACGGGAGCTCTCCCGCTCGAAACCGTCTCCGTCACACCCCGGTCACGACGCGTCACGACCTGTCACGCGTGACTGTCACGAAGAGGGAGAGGTAGAGGGAGAGGGAGAGGTAGAAGAAGACACCCCCCAAACCCCCCTCGAAGAGCCCCGTGTTGGCAACATCGTCGAAGTCTCCAAAGCCTTCGAGCGCTACACAGGCTCCACCGCTCCGAACATGCTCGCGCTCTGCGCCGATCACCCCACCGACCGCCTGATCGAAGCGATCCGGCTCGCGGCCGACGCGGGCAAGCCCAACGTCAGCTACATCCGTGGCGTTGCCAGACGCCTGGCCTCCGAAGGCTGGAGTCCGCAGGACGCTGACTCCTCCAGCATCGTGTGGGAAGGCACGGTCATCGACCTGTCGAGATACGGCGAGCCGGGGGTGGACCGATGAGGACTCCCAGCATCGAGGACGCCCTGATCGGTGCAGTTCTCCTGAACTGGCGCGTCTACTCCCAGTGCGCTCAGATCGTCGAACCCACCGACTTCGCCAGCGAACGCCTCGGCAAGCTCTGGAAGCTGCTCGCCGAGATGATCTCGGAGGGCGCGGCTGTCGACGTGGTGACGGTCTCGCAGAGGTGCGACATCGACCGCATGGTCCTGCTCGAGGCGCAGGATGCCTGCGCGATCTCGGCTCACGGCCTCGACTACGCTCACGCGGTGCGCCTGGCGGCCGATCGCCGCATGGTGGCTCGCAAGGCATCGATCCTGTCGCACACCGCCCTGGACGACAGCGACCCCATCACGCTGGCGGCCGAGACGCTCGCGGGGCTGCGGACCCGTCAGCGCGAGAGCGCAACGAGTGCCGCAGAGCTGCTGCCCGCGAGATACGAGCAGCTCTCGACCCCGCGTGACTTCATCGGCTTCCCGAACTTCCCCTCCGTGCACCTGCACGCCGGCGACATGTTCGTGATCGGCGCCAGGCGAGGCGTGGGCAAGTCGGCGCTGGCCGCGCAGATCGCCGATGAGTGGAGCCGGGAGTATCCGACGCGCATCTACTCGCTCGAGATGCTGAAAGGGGATTGGGCCGACCGTCTGATCGCCCGTCACGCCGGCGTGAGCGTCAACGAACTGGACGAGGGACTCACCCACGAGCAGGCCGAGGTGGTCAGGCTGCTCACGAGCGACCTGCTGACGCTCGAGCTCTCGATCGCCGACCACATCTCCACCGTCGACGCGCTCATCGCCGACATCAGACGCTTCGCCACCGAGGGCGGCAAGATCGCCATCGTCGACTACCTGGGCCTGCTGGTGTCAAAGGGACGAGGGGAGTCGCGCTACGAGGCGGTGACCGAGGCGAGCCGGCGCCTGAAGTCGTGCGCCCTGGCCACCGGGATCGTGCTCGTGGTGCTCTCGCAACTCTCTCGACAGAGAGACGCGAGCGGCAGGGAGAGAGTGCCGTCCCTAAGCGACCTCCGGGACTCGGGGGCGGTCGAGCAGGACGCGGACGGCGTGCTGCTGCTGCATCGCTTCACGCCGGACGACATGAAGGTTCGTGAGGACCTGAGCAAGCAGTGGGACGTCAGGGACCTCACCGGCCTCGAGACGGCCGACGACCTCGCGCAGTTCGACTTCGCCAAGATGCGCCGGGGTGCGTCGTTCGTGCAACCCATGCGGTGGTCGGGGCCCGGTCAGTACTTCTCGCGGGTGCCGAAGTGGTAGGGCGCGGCAGCATGCGAGACACCCACGCCATCGACCATTTCACCGCGCTCGTGGGACGAGAGCTCACCGACGCGGAGCTGTCCTCCGTCGCTCGCTGGGTCCGTGTCTACGGCGAGGACTGGACGAAGCAAGCGATCGAGGAGGCCAGAGCACGCGGCAAGGACATGCGCCTGGCCTACATCGGCGGCATGCTTCGCAAGTGGGGCCAGCAAGGATGCGTCTGCCGGTGACTCAGCCCGACACATCCGTGGGGATTTCGACGCGGGGAATACCGCAGGGTTGGAAGGGCAGCGAGATCCGCTACCTTCGCGGGCACGCCAGGCAGGGAGCGGCCGCGATCGCGGCGCACCTGAGTGCGCTGCGCGCAGCCGAGAAGGATCCGCGTGCGGCGCTCACCGTCAAGGCGGTCACGCGGCAGGCCGAGAGGATGCGCATCGCGCTTCGCAAGCCCGGATCCCGGCGCGGTCGAATGCTCGGCCAGCCCAGGGGCGAGTCCTGGGTCGCAGGACCTGCGTCGGCTCTGCGGCAGGCGGCGCTTGAAGGAGCGTTGGACCTCACCCTCGCCGAGGGCAGGATCGCCGCCGAGGTGAGCGGACAGGCGCCGGTCTGCCCATCGTGCGGGATGCGGCCTGCGTGGCACACCAAGACGGGGCTCTGCGTTGTCTGCCACAAGAAGCGCCTGGCCGAGCAGCTTCGGCAGCAGATGAGCGAGGCGCAAGCGGAGCGCGACTACCAATCCGCCAAGCAGCAGGCGCATCGCACCAGGGTCTGCTCGATCGAGGGCTGCGGCCACGTCGCCAACGGCACCGGCGGCATGTGCTGGACGCACACTCGGATGGTGCGCGAGGGCAGGCCGTGAGCGGCAGGATCCAGCGGTCCTGCCAGGTCTGCGGTCGCACCACCGAAGACGGAACATCAAGGTGCGCCAAGCACAAGAGCGGCGGCATCAGGCCCAGGCGCTGTGTGATCTGTGGCGCGCTCACAAGCGGCGCGAACTACTGCCCGGCGCACACGCTCACCGAAGAGGAGCGCCGCAGGAAGCGCCAGACGTGGAGGGCGGGATACCGGGATCCGGAGTACGCGAAGAACCGGGCGAGGCGCTACGTCCATGCGCATGGCCGGTGTGAGAGCTGCGGCACTCCGCTCAAGGGGCACCTCTTCCCCGACGGCGCGAGGTGGGAGTGCGACCACGTGGTGGCGCTCTCGGATGGCGGCTCGAACGCCGAGGAGAACCTACGTTGCCGTTGCCTGGCGTGCCACTACCCCAAGACAGCACACGATCGCAGGGCCCGGGGCCAAGACACCTGAGAGCCGTCGCCCAGGGGCGTGGTGTCCTCTAGTGCCCGACGCCCACTTCTGCCACCATCGCTGCACGCTCATCTAGACAGCTCGCGCGAGGTGGTGGAGATGGACTCGCCCAAGTCACCCAAGCTGCTCGATCAGATGCGCGACGCCCTGCGCGCCCGCCACTACAGTCCGCGCACCGAAGAAACCTACCTCTCGTGGGTGGCGAGATTCATCCGCTTCCACAAGATGCGGCACCCCAAGGACATGGGCGAGGCCGAGATCAACGAGTTTCTCACCTACCTCGCGGTGGACAAGAAGGTCAGCTCGTCGACCCAGACCCAGGCGCTGTCTGCAGTGCTGTTCCTGTACCGCTACGTCTTCGGGCTGGACATGGGCGACCTGGGAGACATCGTGCGAGCTCGCAAGCCCCACCACATCCCGGTCGTGATGACGAGGGCCGAGACCCAGGCGGTGCTCTCCAAGATGAGCGGCGACCTGCTTCTCATGGCCTCGCTTCTGTACGGTTCGGGACTGCGCCTCACGGAGTGTCTGCACCTGAGGGTGCAGGATCTGGACCTCGAGGGCGGCGAGGTGGTCGTGTTCAACGGCAAGGGCAACAAGGACCGTCTCACAGTCCTGCCCGACTCCCTCAAAGCTCCCTTGCGTGAACACCTTCTGGGCGTGAAGGCGCTGCACGACAGGGATCTGGCTGACGGCTTCGGACGTGTGCTGCTCTCAGAGGCGCTGCAGCGCAAGTATCCGAGGGCAGCCAGTGACTGGAGATGGCAGTGGGTGTTCCCGCAGCGACATCGCTGGACCGACCCTGCCACACGCGAGCAGGGCAGGCATCACATCGACGACAGCGTGCTGCAGAGGGCGGTCAAGGTCGCCGTCAGCGAGGCGGGCATCACCAAGCGCGTCGGCTGCCACACGTTCCGCCACTCGTTCGCGACCCATCTGCTCGAGGCCGGCTACGACATCCGTACGATCCAGGAGCTCCTCGGACACAAGAGCGTCACGACGACGATGATCTACACGCACGTGCTCAACAAGGGCGGCAGAGGCGTCACAAGCCCGCTCGACGCCTGATCACTTAGGGTCTTATGCCGTTCCGCATAAGACGTAGTCGCAAGCCTCTGAGCAGGCGTACTGTGTGCATATGCCGCAGAAACGCGGTGCGAAGTGATTTGCGGCGGACCCGCATAATCATTGTTGGAACCACGCCCACATCCGTCACTCGCGAACCTGAACCCAAGGAATCTCGGTACCTCGGAACAGCAACCTCCGCGCGGCCATCGGTCAGTCCTGCGTGGTCTTGTGGCCGCGGTGCCCTCCGGGTTCGTCGTGAGTTGTTCGCGCCGCCGGCACCGGCGGCGCCTGGGCGGCGTGCAGCCGTGGCGCTCGGGCATGAGTTGATCGCGCCGCCGGCACCGGCGGCGCCTGGTCGCGCCACTCACCTCTTGTCTCGGGTCCGCTCAGGCGGTTTCCAACAACTGCATCCAGCGGACGGCGTAAGCTGGTGACTCACGGAGGCGGCGCGGCCCGCCGCTGATGCAGACCACGTTCGGCCCGCGCCGCGCTCCCGTCCACGGTTTCTACGGTTCCCGAGCCCGTAGGGGCAGCTCGGGGGCGGTGGGAACGGTGGTCGGGCCTGGGCCCGAAGCCGCTATGGCTTCCTCGCCTGCTACCCTGCGCTTGTAATGAGCACATACCGTTCACGGCGCTCGCACGGCTCACGACGCTCGCGCGCGTCGGGTAATGCGAAGCCTTCACGCCTCACGGAGCTTGCGAGTATGGGCCAGCTGTTCGCGGAGCTGCCCGATATGCGCGAGCTGCTGGAGTACCGCCGCTGCCTGCCGAAGGGCACGGGTGCGGAGGAGGTCGCCGAGCTCGTCGGCCGCAAGGCGGCTGAGCTTGGCCTCTCAAGCGAGAAGCTACTTGTGGCCGGCGCCGGGGTCGAGGTGAAGCGCCTCGAGGACAACTTCTGGTTGTGGCTGGGCCAGCTGGTCGTGGATTCGACGGCGAAGTACGGGCCGCTCACGATCCGTCAGGCGCTGAGCAGACTTCCCGGTGTGTGGGACGACTTCCTGCTCGACTACGTGGAGCGGTCCTACGACACCAACGCTCCCGCGCTCTACATCCCGCACATCAAAGGCCACGTCTTTCCTCCGTTCAACCTGGGACTGACGGAGGCCGACGCGGAGCCGGTGGTCCTGGTCGCGGTGACTCCCTACACCTCGCTCGATGAGCTGATGGTCCAGGTGCGCGACGCGTGCTATGTGGCCTTCAAAGACGTGAGAGTCCACGAGCCCGAAACGATTGCCGACGCCGCTCGCATCCTGCATCTGCGATCAGAGGGTCTCAAGCCCTCGGAGGTCGCGTGGCGTCTGCTTGAGGAGCGCGAAGAGGTGCCGGTGCTCCCGATCGACAACAACGAGGAGCGCGCGCGGCGCGAGGTCGACTACGGGGATCTGCATCGCCACGAGATGGACCGCCTGAGAAAGATGATCTCCCGGCTGTAGCGGGACACGGGCTGGCCCTTTGAGCGTCACGGTTTTCGAGCGCGGCCGCGTCACGGTTCTTTGCAGGTTCCCGACCTGCGAAGGATCGTGGTGGGCGAAGCGTTCGACACACTGGTGCACGCGTTGCGCGAAGATGCTGCGCTGCGCGGTCGCACGCTGAGCGAGACTGGTGCGCGCGAGCTCGCCCGGGCCCTTCTGCGACTCGCTGAGCTGGGTGCGCTTGCGGGGCCTGATCTGCGTCCGCTCGCGCCGGTCGCGGGACCTGTGGTCGGGCGTAGCCCGGCCGAAGGGCCCCGCGATGGCGCGGACGCTGGGCGGATGCCGCCTGGTCGCACGGGCCTCGGGTCGTCTGCGGACCTGGTTGCCGGTCGTGGGGGCACGCCGTGAGTGCGCCACCGCATCCCGGCGAGGGCGAGGGTCTCTATCCTTGTTCAAAGGACGTTTCTGTCCGTAGAACTCTGGGACAGCTCAAGCGTCTGGTCCCTCCTGTGGCGATCCGCGTGTTCGACTATCCGGACGGGACCTGGGAGGCCAGCGCCGTGGCCAGTGGCGTCCCTTCGCAAAGCTCTGGCTCTGGGAGTGGGGGTGGCAAAGTCTCTGAGGAGGAAAGGGCGGAGCGTGATGAACGAACGACCTGCGGGCGGTGCGACGGGCCAAGAGCTCGGTGAGGCACTTCGTCCGCCACCACGGGCTCACTCGCCTTCTGACCTTCACCAACGGCGATCCGGCAGGTTGGGCGACCCCGGCTGAGGCGCTGGCCGACACGCGGGCATTCCTCAAGGCACACGGCAAGACCCTCGAGCTCAAGGGACCGATCTGCTTCATCGTCGAGCCCGGAGGACGAAACGGCCGGCTGCACGTGCACGGCGCGATGCGGCGTGGGTGGCGACTGGACTACTCGGCCATCATCGAGACCTGGACCGCGTTTATGGAGCGCCGTGGGTGGCACTCGAGCGCGAGCACACACCGCTTCCACGTGGGCGACGACCAGGGCCGCTACAAAGCCGGCTTTCGCGATTCCCGCCGGGCTGCGCTCTACCTGTGCAAGTACCTGAGCAAAGGCTTTGCAGAGCTTGCACGGCTCAAGGGCGAGCACCGCTACCGCACGTGCGGCGGCGAGGTCCCCAAAGGCGAGGCGTGGCGCGCCGAGACTCTGGAGGATGCGGCCCTGGAGCTCGGCGTGTGGTGGGGCTCTCAAGGCTTCTTCGAGCTCACGGACGACGAGGGAGCGATCTTTGGCTTCCTGTTCGAGGGCGACCAACCCCGGCCCCCGTGGCATCTCGTGCGTGGAGGCGGTAGTAAGGTTCGGTGCACGGAGTGATCGCGACTGGGATGCGAGGGGGCTTGGAGAAGATGGCCGAGTGCGTCATCTACGCCCGTGTGAGCACCAGGGAGCAGGCCGAGGAGGGTTACTCCATCCCGGCGCAGCTCAAGGCCTTGGAGGCCTTCTGCGCCGCCGAGAAGCTCAGCATCGCCGAGCGTTTCATCGAGATGGAATCCGCCCGTCGCATCGGGCGTCGGGCCTTTGGACAGATGCTCGCGTATCTGGCCGCACATCCCGGCGTGAGGGTCGTCGTGGCGCACAAACAGGACCGGCTGTATCGCAACTTCGCCGACAAGGGCACGCTCGAGGATGCGCTCGGGGTCAGGACCCGCTACGTCGTGGGCGATCTCGGCGACGGCCCAGAGGGCGAGCTCGTACGCGACGTGAACCTGTCGGTGTCCAAGTGGTACGGGGCCAACCTTCGCCAAGAGGTCATCAAAGGGATGCAGGAGAAGGTCGAGCAAGGTGGGTGGCCGCATCAGGCGCCGCTCGGGTATCTGAACGACCGCAACAGCCGCAGCCTCGTGCTCGACCCTGACGCCGCACCGCTGGTCGTCTGGGCCTTCGAGCGATACGCGACGGGGCTCGTGTCCCTGTCCCAGCTCGCCGCCGAGCTCGAGGGCCGTGGCCTGCGCTCCAAGCGGGGTGGGAAGGTGAGCACGGCCACCTTGCACCACGTGCTGCACAATCCGCTCTACGCGGGGCTGGTGCGCTACTGCGGCCGTCTGTATCCCGGGGTGCACGAGCCGCTGATCTCGATGCAGCTGTTCGAGCGTGTGCAGTCGGCGCTGAATCCCAACCGGGAGGCCCACAAAGGCGTGCGCCACGTGTTCGTGCTGCGCGACTTTATGACCTGCGACGTGTGCGGGTGCAAGATCACGGCCGAGCGGCAAAAGGGTCACGTCTACTACCGCTGCACGCACGGCAAAGGCCGCGACGTGTGTGCCGAGCGTCGCTACACCCGCGAGGAAGCCCTGATGGCTCAGGTCGAGGAGGTGCTCGGACGCATCGCGATCTCACCCCAGGTCGTGACGGCGCTTGCCGCAGCCGCACGTGAGCGTGACGCGGGGAGCGGCTCGAACGTCGAGCAGGAGCGGGCACGCCTCTCCCGGCAGATCGAGAGCGTGAGGACCCGCCAGGGTGCGCTGCTGGACAAACTCCTGGACGGCACGGTGTCAGATGAGATCTACCGCTCCAAGGAAGCTCAGCTCCAAGAGGAGCTCGTGACTTTCGAACTTCGGCTCGCGGAGCTGGATGCAGCGCCCAAAGACACATCGTCGCAGGTAGAGAGGCTGGCCGCTGTTGCGTCGGCAGCTCGGGTCACCTTCGAGGCCGGTTCCGACGAGGTGAAGCGAGAGGTCCTCGCCACGGTGCTTTCGAACCTGACAGTGAAAGAGGGCCGCATAGCCTCCTACCAGTGGAAAGACCCCTTCGGAGTCCTCGAGATGGACTCCTCCGGGGCCTTCTATCAATCGTGGTGGGCCCGATTGGATTCGAACCAATGACCTCACGGTTATCAGCCGTGCGCTCTAACCAGCTGAGCTACGGGCCCCCGGGGTGGCGAAACGCTTCGCTACCATAGCGTTGAGGCGCGCGGAGCGTCAAGGAAGCTCAGACGGGCCGTCGCCGCCGACCGTCCGCGCGACCCGGCCCGCCCCTGGGCGCCCTCCGCTGGTCCCTGCCCTATGATGTCCTCGAAGGGTATCGAGCCCGTTGGAGGCGTTCGAATGGTCCCGATCCACATCCACAGCCTCGGGCTCGATGAGGCGAACCGGCAACCGGTGGTCCTCCTGCGCGAGGACGACGGCTTGCGAGTGGTCCCGATCTGGATCGGGCATCCGGAAGCGATGGCCATCATGCTCGCGGTCCAGGGCGTCGAAGCGCCCCGTCCTCTCACCCACGATCTGCTCCTGAGCGTCGTGACCGCCACAGACCGCGTCGTCGAGCGTGTGGAGATCACCCGTGTCGAAGGCGGCACCTTCTTCGCGTCGATCGTCCTGCGGGGCGAAGGCGGCACGGTCACGGTCGATTCCAGGCCGTCGGACGCTCTTGCGCTGGCGGTGCGCGCCGGCTGTCCCATCTTCGCCGACGAGGCCGTCCTCGCGGAGGCCGGCGGTGTTCCGGAGCAGGAGGCCGAGGAGGAGGTCGCCGAGTTCCGCGACTTCCTCGAGCACGTCACGCCCGAGGATTTCGGCTCCACCTCCTAGAGGGTCAGCCCGGACTCTTCCGGCGGCCCACCCCGATCACTCTGCCGAAGAAGGAGGCGCGCCCGTGAAGGTCGTCGCGTTCAGTGGTTCCGCCCGCAAGGACGGCAACACCGCGATCCTGGTCCGCCACGCTCTCGACGAGCTGGGAGCCGCCGGCGTCGAGTGCGAGTTCCTGCAGCTCGCGGGCAAGAAGGCGCACGGCTGTCTCGCGTGCGGTAAGTGCGCCGAGACCCGCGACGGCAACTGTGCCGGCATTCGCGACTACATCTCCGAGGAGTGCATCCCGCGCGCGCTGGAGGCGGACGGGATCATCATCGCCTCGCCGGTCTACTTCGCCGACGTCACGTCGGAGACGAAGGCGCTGATCGACCGGCTCGGCTACGCGTCGCGGCAGGGCGGCAACCGGCTCGCGCGCAAGGTCGGGGCGGCCATCATCGCGGTGCGCCGCGCGGGGGCCATCCACGCATTCGACACCATCAACCACCTGTTCCTGATCAGCGAGATGCTGGTGGTCGGCTCGAGCTACTGGAACGTCGGCTACGGACGCGCCATCGGCGACGTGGAGCAGGACACCGAGGGCGTTGAGACGATGAAGACGCTGGGCCGGGACATGGCCTGGGCGCTCGAGCGGCTGGCGGGAGACTAGAGACCAGCTCGGCTACTCGTAGCGGAGGGCCTCGATCGGGTCGAGGCGACTCGCGCGCCACGCGGGGTAGACC
>Ga0118677_10012293_pt1 | contig 11129 bp, 10 predicted proteins | sample AliMusrvi5mmetaG_FD_86154 | JGI IMG/M metagenome (GOLD analysis project Ga0118677, IMG submission 86154)
GTTTATTAACCATTAATTTTCAATCTTTTATACATCGGATTGAACATCCGGCATTCTCCACTTCATTGACACTTGATACATCATGATAATAGGAATCCATACCTTCAACTGTTAAAGCAGTAAATAATTTTACTTCTTCAATAGCCCACCATTTACCCACATAGGAAATTCCACTGAATAAACCATTGGGAGAACGAATACCTCCCGGAAGAGCAGTAAAACCAGTACTATTCGTACCACTATTATTTGAATATGCCCCGGATGGAGTTTTCCAATGTGTAGTGCCTGACTCTTTGAGTCTAGTACCGGCAATACTATCAGTTAAATAATTTCTGAGCGTATTCCATTCAATAACAGTCGGAACATGCCAACCAATTGGTGCCAATCCGCGATTATCAATGGCTGCATGAAAATCATACAATGCCCCGTAAACACCCTTATTAGCAACCGAATCATTATTATACCAGCCATATTCTCCGTACCAGGTTTTCCCCCAATTACCGTTAACCATAACATCCAGGAGTCGATCTCCATTGCGATATCTTGTAGTTTTAAGGTTCTCAACCAGCCATACCTGGGTACCAATGGTTACGCTATGATAAATATTGCCATCAATATCGGTTACTGCAACCTTGGCTTCCCCAACTTGAGAACTTTCCTTTTTACAGCCTGAAATTGAAAATAATACTATTACTGCAAGAAATACCTTGCTAAAAGTTGACCCAAGTTTCATAATTTAGCTTTTAAAGGTAACCAGAGGTGTTTTAGCCATACCCCCTATCAAAAAATATTTTATTACAATATTGACTTTTACAATTATAGTCTTATCTTTATCCCATCACAATAGCACTAAAGTGTCATTTTTTGAGTGACTCTAAAATAACAAAGAACACCTAATAGCCTGTATTTTAAATAGCTGACATTTTTCAGTCTGCTGATAGCAAAATTGATAGAATTCGTACCTAACCTAATTCTTGCGCTATGAAAAAGGAACCTATCCCTAAAAACTATTACGACGAGTACCTCGAGGTTTGCAATTCCATTCCTAATTCCTGCGGATTACCCGAGATGTGGAAGTTGCTTAAAAAAGGGAATTCGGGCACCGGTTTAAACCTCCCCTTCGGCTCCTGCCTGATCGATTATTCTACGGGGCAATACAATTATATGAGCGAAAATTGTCACCATATAATCAGCTATTCAAAAGATCAGTATTCTGCCAGCGGGCTTGACGAACACGTCATACACTTTCATCCTGACGATCTAAAAATTTTCTACGAGCAGGTTTTTCGGGATATTCAGGAATTCTGGAAGTGCATACCTGCCTCAGATATTAATCAGTATATGTTCTCATTCAACCAGCGACACCTGCGCAACGATGATTCAACGATCCAGCTACTTCAGCAATGCCGGTTTTTTGAGCCACAGTATATCGGAATGCCTGCCATGAACCTGACTGTATTTTCTGACATCACCGATTTTAAGAGTGATGATAACATGATTTTGTCAATTTCCCGATATGTTAATGGGAAAGGATACGTTAAAAACTTTTCAAAAACCTATCCTCAATTGGTTAAGATGGTCTTATCCTCCCGGGAATCTGAGATCATCCGCCTAAGTCTATTAGGATTAACCAGTAAGATGATTGCTGATAAACTATTCATTAGTATGCATACCGTCAAAAACCATAAACGGAATATGATGGAGAAGACCTCTACCCGAAATATTTCAGAGTTGATCCATTTGAGCATTAAAAATAGCTGGATATGATTATTTGACTAATCGGATTGCCAACCATTCTTAACTTTTGACTCAAGACTGGAATATTGAGCTATACTTTTCCGCTTACCGGTGTTTTGAAAATCTTTATCGTACATTTTATCTCGCTTATTAGAAACCGTTCCAAACCTATTATCTGGCATGACAAAAAAAACTGTTCCTAAAAAATATTATGAGGAGTTTTTGGAAATTTGCAACTCGATACCCCGGACAAGCAGATTACCCGAGCTTTGGAAGACATTGAAAAATGAGCATCCGGGCAAGGGACTAAACCTCCCTTTTGGCACCTGCATCATCGACTATGCGACGAAAAAATATGCCTATCTGAGCGACAATTCAGGAGATATCCTAACCTATTCAAAGGAGGAATATATCGCAGGAGGACTCGATTCACATGCGGTTAATTTTCACCCCGAGGATAGGGAAATTTTTGATAACCAGATTTTTCGAGATATCCGGGAATTCTGGAATAATATTCCTGCAGAAGAGATTCCAATGTACCGGTTTTCGTTTAACCAGCGACAATTCATCAAAGATGGTGCAATTATCCAGATACTGCAGCACAGCACCTATTTAGAACCACAGCATTCGGGAACGCCGGCATTAAATCTGCTGACATTCAGCGATATCAGCGATTTCAAGTCAGATAAAAGTATGGTCTTGTCGGTATCCCGTTTTGTTTCGGGGGAGGGGTATGTTAAGGTTTGCTCTAAGACCTATACCCAATCGACGAATATCCCTTTTTCGGCAAGGGAATCTGAGATATTAAAACTTAGCCTCAACGGGCTGACGAGCCAATCGATCGCAGACAAACTGTTCCTGAGCATTCATACCGTAAAAAACCATAAACGGAATATGATGGAGAAGACCGCAACACGAAATATTACAGAGCTGATTAATCTGTCTATCAGGAATAAATGGATCTGAATAAATCATTTCAAAAACGTGAATGGATATTGTAGAGACGCAATATTTTGCATCTCTACCGGGCGCGGCACGGTTTGCGTCTCTACCGAAATAATTTTACCAAAATAATGTTCGCGTCCTGCCGTGCAAATGGTTACAAAATATAATCCGTTATAGGTTTAATTCCACCATGTTGCCCTTGCAGATGGAATACGATATTTATTTTGATATTTATCCATAACAAATTTAACCAGGGCGGACTAATTTTCAGCAAAGAACCGATCCAGCAGGGATGCCAGTTCCCCGGGTTTTTCGCCAATCATAAAATGACCACAATCGGGGATGACCTGTATTTTTTGTTCCCACAAATTCCGGAGCTTTAACTTTTCGAGGTATTCCTTTTGGATAACCAGATCGTCTGCGGCATGAATAATAGCTATTGACCCTGAGAAATTATTCACCCGTGAAATCTCGTCACCGGTTTGTTGGGCAAGAAGCATACATCCATCACGGAATGAAGGACTTGTATTGCGGATTGATTCCATTATTTCAGCTTTAAGATAGTCTCCTCTTAACCGGATTGTTCCGTTGTAAATGCGTTCGATCTCATCATCCGAAAGAACCCCCTGAAGGAAAAGGGCGGAATCATCATTAAAATAATAGGCTTTGGGAAAGTCTTCCATTGAACTTAAGACAGGATTTCCGGCAACTGCCAGTGTCTTTATTGCAGGAACCAGGTCAAAACATTCCAACAAAAGATATCCTCCCATTGAAAAGCCAAAAGCGTGTGCCTCAATTATCTTAAAATGATCCAGTACAGAATTGAACAACTGGGCAAAATTCTCCCTTGTGAAATCCTCTTTCTTCCACGCATCAGACCCGTTATGTCCAGGAAGGTCAAGAGTAATGATATGATATTTTGATTCCAGCACGCTGATCAGTGGCTTAAAAAACCCCGAGTGGGATGAATTTCCATGAATCATTAGAAGCGTCGGCAGATCAGTTCTTTCCGATTCATAAACTTTTACAGATTTTCCAAGAATGGTGAGAGATGTAGTTTTCATGGTTGGTTAATTTCAGAATTAACAACCATAAAAATAGAAATTTTTTCATTCTAAATCATCCAACCTGTTAAACGGAATACCCTCATTGGGATCGTGATCAAAAGGTCCTACACCCGGAGGGCTGAAGAGCCCCCAACGGTCGATCACATAATCCCATGAATGGAATTTAGCGACCCAGTCAATAAATAACAACCGGTACTCCTCAATCAGACGCCTTACGATCTGATAATATTCAACATATTCAAAGATTTCCATCCCTTTCTGATAGAGTGGAAGCGTTTGGGATCAGTCCGGAGTTCGTCATCATACATTTTACAAGGGGATAAATGATATCTAACGAATATACAAATTTTATAACAAATTTGTTGAAATAAGGCAATAAGGTTCCTTCCTCGTACAACACCTTAGCTACTAAGGTTTAGAAACAAAAATAAGGTTTATTAATCCGAGCAGAGTAAAATCATTTCTATGGCTTAAAAACCGTGTATTTCCGAATAGTTAAACCTTATTTTCCTTCTTTTTTAAACCTTAGTAGCCAGAGTTACGACAATATTTCATTTAAACCTTATTACCTTATTTACATTTTGCGTGTTGATTTTAAATGCTTTGCATCATTGCCTCAACTCCTTAAATGATAAGATTTTGGCTGTGTAAATGCCCGTATTCCCACGATTGAAAGGGTGCTTCCAAAACCACTGTGGTTGCGTCCGCTCCATGGAAGGGCGGCGCTCACCCTGTCGCAGCAATTCCAGTAGACGGTTCCTGCATTAAGATCTTTTTGCAGGCCGGTCGCCCGTTGTTCATCATTACAGAAAACGGCGGCCGTAAGTCCGTATTGGGTGTCATTCATTAATTCAAGCGCCTCGGCATCGTTCCTCACTTTCATGATTCCGATGATAGGTCCGAACGATTCCTCCTTCATCACCTCCATATTGTGGTTTACATCCACCAAAACTGTTGGTTCGAAATAGTTGCCAGGAACATTGATGGGTTTGCCACCACACAAAAGAGTCGCCCCTTTTTGAATTGCATCCTGAACCTGGGACGCTAAAAGTGCGGGTTGCTCCTTTCGGGTTAATGCTCCGATATAGATATTTTCGGCATCAGGACTCCCTATTCTATAGGATTTTACTTCTGCCACAAAAGCTTCAACATAGGCGTTATACACCTTTTCGTGGACATAAATCCGCTCGACGGAACAGCAACTCTGACCGTTGTTGTAAAAAGCGCCGTCCGCAGTATTTGCTGCCACCGAAACGATATCGGCAACATCATCGGTAACGTATAACGGATCCTTCCCTCCAAGTTCAAGTCCGCAAGGTTTCATTTTTTTACTTACCCGCTCATAGATATATTTTCCTGTCTTGTATGATCCGGTAAAGAAATATCCGTCCAGATCGGCATCAAGGAGCAGCTCTCCCACCTCCCGGTCACCGATGGCACACTGAAAAACATCTTCCGGAACACCTGCCTCATGAAGGTATTTTCCAATCTCCAAACCGGTTAAGGTAGCAAGCTCCGAAGGTTTATAGATCACGGCATTACCTGCAAGAAGAGCAGGGGCAAATACATTGGTTCCAACAAGATAAGGGTAATTCCATGCCGAGATATTACAGACAACTCCAAGTGGTTCATATACAATCTTTTCGCGGGTAGGGCCGGTTTCAACCATCCAGGTTTCACTTAAAGCGGAAGCCGCATTTGCGGTTAGCCATTCGATACGGGCACAGGCACCATTGACTTCATTCTTTGCCTGTTGCAAGGGCTTACCTACTTCTGCGCTTAAGATTTCAGCACACGACTGAATATTTGCCTGAAGTAATCCGGTAAATTTCAGAAGAACTGCAATTCTTTCCGCCAACGGAACAAGCGCCCATTTTTTCTGGCTCGCCTTTGCTGCGGATACTTTTTTTACGATACTTTGCTGATCATCTGCGATCACAGTTGCGATTAACTCCTGAGTTGCGGGATTTACAATATTCATGATTTAAATTTTGAAGCCTCCTCAAAGAACCAGGCTTTGATATTCTGAGAAAGCGGGTTTATCTCTTTATTTTCAATGCGCTCAGGATGCCATTGCACACTTAACATCGGTGAACGGTTTTGCTTTTCTTTCCATTCGATTCCCTCGACGATACCGTCATCGGAGAAACAATTTACAATCAGGGTTTCTGCGATCCGTTCGATAGCCTGGTGATGGGCGCTATTGACAACTCCTTCGCCGATGCCACTTACTGTTGCCAGCAAGGAATCTCTTTCGATTTTTACCTGGTGAATATAATCAATCCCATTCATATTCCGGTGGTTGACACGTCCTGCAGCTTCAAGATCAAGGATGAGTGTCCCTCCCAACGCAATATTGATAAGTTGTAAACCGCGACAAATTCCCAGTACAGGCATCTTTAACGACAGGGCATGGTTGAAAAGATCCAGCTCAAACTGATCACGCTGCCGGTTCCATTGTTTGGGTTGATTCGCATAACCGGTAAGTTCAGGATTATAGAAAAATGGGTCCATATCGACTCCGCCCGGAAGGAGAATTCCGTGACAATTATGCAGCTCATCGGAGTTTTGCTTCTCCCATGAGAGTTCAATTACTTCAATACCATTGACTTCATCCCTTATCCATGCCGGATAATTGGGATATTTAGTTTCCGAAAAGCAGACCCCTATTGTAAGTGTTTTTCTCACAGCTTATAATGCAGTTGTATAAAGCATTTTAAAATCTTCCCTACTAACCGGTTTGGGATTGTTAGGGTGTGCAAAATCGGCATACGCCAGGTCGGCAAGTATCTCAATATGCTCTTCCTTTACCCCTATTCCTCCGAGAGTTTTTGGAATTCCCAGACGCTCATTTAGGTCGAACAGATATTCAACAACGCCCTCACCCGTTTCATTTTTAACTCCCAGCGCCCTGGCCATCCTGACAAAGCGATCTTCAAAACCTGCAATATTATACTGCATACCATAAGGAAGGTTTACCGCATTGGCGAGTCCATGATGGGTGTCGAGTAAACTGGACAGAGGGTGTGCCAGCGAATGGACGACTCCGAGTCCTTTCTGAAATGCAATAGCGCCCATCATCGATGCGAGAAGCATATTGGAACGAGATTCAACATCGGGATTTTTCACCGCTTTTTCGATCGACAGCGCGATCAGACGCATCCCTTCGAGGGCGATTCCATCACAAAGCGGGTGAAAATTTTTAGCCAGGAATGCCTCCATATTGTGAGTTAAGGCATCCATGCCCGTTGCAGCGGTGATAAACGGAGGAAGATCCATCGTCAGCAATGGATCGGCGAAGACGATCTTAGCCAGCAATTTAGGAGAGAATAGGATCTTTTTCTGATGGGTTTCATCATCCGCAATAATGGCTGAACGGCCCACTTCACTGCCTGTTCCGGAGGTTGTGGGGATTGTAATAAACGGAGGGACATCATTGGTAACATAAACGTCTCCACCGATTAAATCATCATATTTGAAAAGGTCTTCACGGTGGTTGATGCGCAACAAGATAGCCCGTGCCACATCAATCGCAGCACCACCACCGATACCTACGATGCAATCACATTCTCCGTCATCATAGGCATCTGCCCCTTTGTAAATATCGCTTTTAACCGGATTCTTATGAATATCGTGAAAAACAGTAACAGCAAACCCTTTTGCGTTCAGATCGGCAACGATTTGCTTAAAGAAGCCAAGCCCGGCAATCACCGGATCGGTAGAAATCAAAGGTCTCTTTAAGCTATTATTTCCCAAATATGAAGGCAATTCAGAGATAACACCCGCTCCAAAGCGGATCGTTGTTGGAAAATTAAATTGTGAAATTGACATGATGACAGCAGTTATTTTGTAAATTTTGTAATGTCCTTTTGACTTGAATTAAAGTGTGTAAATTTAATTCAAAAACGAAATTCAAGAATTATTCGGGCAATTATTTTGTGTATATAATTGCGGCTGGCGAATGGCAACTGACTGCTGGCGGATGTTGTCTTTCCTGGAAGATTAGTATTGCACCTTGGGAATAAGCCAGCTGCAAGTTGCCAGTTGCATTTCTATAAGATAAATATTCCATCATGAAAATAAGCCAGCTGCAAGTTGCAAGCAGCATTTTTACCAACGAGTTACCCTCTATTCCTTAGATTATCTCAAAGTACCGTTTCGTCTCCCAGTCGGTTACCACTTTAGCAAACTGGCGCACTTCCCAGTCGCGGGTCTGACCAAAGTGGGTGACAAAGGTTTCCCCGAACAGCTCCTTAGCAACCGTCGAATTTTTCATCGCATGATTGGCATCATCCAGACTTTTAGGGAAACGCCCGTTTCGTTCATCGCGGTAACCGTTTCCAACGGTGGCATCCTGCAGTGTTAACTTGTTTTTTATTCCATAAAGTCCGGCTGCAAGACAGGCACTCAGCGCGAGGTAAGGATTGGTATCGCTTCCGACTACGCGCGTTTCAAGCCGGCATGACTTACTCCCGCCGGTTATGGCACGCAAAGCCACGGTGCGGTTATCGGTTCCCCAGGTAACCGTCGTGGGTGCCCAGGCCCCTTCGACGAGCCGTTTATAAGAATTTATTGTTGGGGCGACCATCGGAAGGATATGAGGCAGACAGTAAAGCTGTCCCGCAAGGTAATGATTCATCGTTTCACTCATCTGATGCGGTTTGGTTGCATCATGGAAAACATTGGTATTTCCCTGCCATAGTGACTGATGTACATGACCACTGCAACCCGGCAGATTTTCATTTATCTTAGCCATAAAACTCGCAAGAATGCCATGTTTGTAGGCGATCTCCTTAACAGATGTCTTAAACAGGATTGCATTATCGGCGGCAGTCAGGGCATCGCTATAGGTAATTGCAGCTTCATAGACTCCGGGGCCGGTTTCGGTATGCAAACCTTCGAGTGGAATATCAAATTTTTTAAGTTCATCGAAAAGGGAGGCAAAGAAATCATTGCGGACACTGCTTCGAAGGATTGAATAGCCAAACATTCCCGGGGTTAACGGAGTAAGGTGTTGTCCCCCTTTTTCGGCAAAGCTCTGTGGTGTTTCGGCAAAATTAAACCATTCAAACTCCTGGGAACACTTTGCTTCATAACCTGCATCGGCAGCCTGGGCGATCACTTTATGCATCAGCTGACGCGGACAGATTGCCAGAGGCTCTCCTGCTCCATCGATGAATTCACCCAGGAAAAAAGGGGTTCCATTTTCCCAGGGGATTTTACGAAAGCTATTCATATCCAACCGGACCTTAGCATCCGGATATCCACTGTGCCAACCGGTATATGTTGCATTGTCATAAGCTACATCAGTCATGTCCCAGCCAAAAATCACATCACAGAAACCCATATCACCACGGGCAGTGGAGAGGAATTTTTCGGTTGAGATATATTTCCCCCTTAGTACTCCATCAATATCAGCCACAGCTACTTTAACCCTGCCGGCCGGGTGGTTACTTACGTATGCAAAGATCTCTTCGTTACTCATTTTTTTAAATTTTTAAACAGCAAATAAAAGAATAGCAATATACCAAAATATTAATTAGCTAACAGCCAATTTTCATTGGAAAGGTTCAAATAATCAATAATATTTACCTGTGACCCCCTCAATTATATCGATAAAGGCCAAAGATAAGATAGTTTTACAGATTCAACTTTAATCCGGGTTAACATTTTGAGTTCACAAGATCATGGGATTATCCGCGGATAGAATGGTTTTTCAAATGCGTTTTGCCTTACGGATATTGATTGTGTTCTTTGAGTAATAACTACAGCGAAATTATTGAAAACAATAAGCTAAAACTACGAATTAGGAAGTATTGCTTATAAATATTATCCAGAGATTTTCTATAAAAAATTGGCATTTAGCTAAACGGCTGACTGTTTACTTAACTGTTTAAAATCTTCCGAATCCAATCGAAATACAAGGCTACATATAGGAATATAGTCATAAGCCAGATCACCAGAACATTAAAAGCCAATGTCGGGACGGAAACTGAGAATACCCTCTTTTCGGAAGCAAGGAAATGGGCCCTTCCGAAGTTAAAATCGGGTATCTTGTAAACCGGCGCCACTTTCTGCATAAGCCCTGAGGAAGTTTCCCTGTAATACTCATTGGATCCGCCATTCATTACCAGGTTTTCAATAGCCAGATTGTGATTGTGTTGTTTCAGATTGAACAGATAATTTCTGCCAAATTGGTGGTTTAGATTAAATACTTTATCGTCCATCTGTTTGCGCAATGAATTCTTCCGTGTGAGGTAAAAACGTTGCAAATCCTTTAGGTGAAGTGTGGTAAACCCTGCAATACGGGGTGAGAATTTTTCGGGTGTTATCGAATCTGCTACTGCTAAAGAAGGTAAGACCTCATCGCGATCGAGCTCCATAACTTCATTCCGGATGATGGTGAGCTTTGAAGCAAAATCCTTTGCCGGCTTCCCTGCTTGAATCTGTCCGGCAATAAATTCAACCCTTCCAAGGAGTTCGGTAAGGAGTAAATCTGAAAGGTACCGAACCCGGGAGAGCTCCTTCTCTTCTTCAAAAAAATCGGCCATATAGCCATTACCCCTGAACTGTTCCACTGCCAATGCCTCGAAAGCCCAGCGTGAGACCATGAGTTCCCCCACAATCGGCACAGCATCTTTATCCGCGGATTTGTCCTGAAGGTCATCAAATTTCACGATAACTCCGCATAAAAGGATCTGCGGAATCAGCATCAAAGGGATCAGAATGTAGATTGTGACTACAGAATCGAATGCCGATGAGATATTTAGCCCTAACAGATTAGAAAATACTGAAACAGAAAAAAGGACCAGCCAGTAGGTCATGTTTAAGCCATGAATACCAATCACGAAATTTCCAACCAAAACAAATGCCAAGGTTTGAAAGGCGGATAATAGGAGTAAAAATGCAATTTTTGAATTGATGTAGCTGAATCTGCTCAAATTAAGAAACGATTCGCGCTGCAGAATCTTACGATCCTTAATAATCTCTTCGGCGCTAACACTCATTCCCATAAAGAGCACGACCACAATGGCCATGAAAACATAGGAGATCAGGTTTTTGTTCCGGGCAAAAATATACTCAGCTCCTTCAGAATATTTTGTGAAGTAGCCCACAATCAGGGCGAGAAGTGGAGCTTCAATGAGATTAATCAGCAAGTATTGCTTGTCTGACAACTTAATTCTCAAATTCCGTGAAAAGAAAATCTGAAGTTGTTTCCAGATTCCAGGTTTTCTGAAGTGTGTTTTGGGAATTTCATCATTTGACGGAAGATCAGCGGGCGATTGCCATTCTATGTTTTGTTTAAAGAGACGGTACCACTCTTCAGGTGGGAAACGTCGTTCAGGAGTAAAATTACCCGATTCATCAATTTTCTTGGTC
>Ga0118677_10014480_pt1 | contig 11129 bp, 6 predicted proteins | sample AliMusrvi5mmetaG_FD_86154 | JGI IMG/M metagenome (GOLD analysis project Ga0118677, IMG submission 86154)
CCTTCATCCCCGAGAGCCAGTTCCCCAGAGTCTTTCGCAACGCGCGGATCATCCTCGCGCTCTATGTCGCGATCATCTCCCTCTCGGTGGCGATACACAGCTGGGTGCCGGTCTTCCTCTTCATCATTCCTCACTTCTTCGGAACATGGCTGATGATCCTCCACAACACCACACAACATGCCGGACTTGCCGAGAATGTCCTCGATCACCGCCTCAACTGCCGGACGGTCTACATGAACCCGTTCAGCAGGTTCATCTACTGGAACATGAACTACCATGTGGAACACCACATGTTCCCGCTCGTGCCCTACCACTCGCTGCCGCATCTGCACGAGATGATCAAGGAGGACTGCCCTCCACCCTATCCCTCGATCCTCTCGGCCTGGCGTGAAATCCTCCCTGCGGTTCTCAGGCAGATCAAAGACCCCGGATACCATGTGAAGCGCCCCCTGCCGGAACCGAAGGAACGCAAGCAGGAGACCCCGTCGCGCTCCCTCTCCGAGGTGACACCCGATGCCGAAGGATGGATCGAGGTCTGCGCTGCGGCGGATCTGTGCGCCTCCGATGTGATCCGCTTCGACCATGGTAAAAAAACCTTTGCCCTGATCCGGGATGAGAATGGCGCTCTCTTCGCCACCGACGGCATCTGCACCCATGGGAATACCCATCTTGCCGACGGTCTCGTGAAGGGATCCATCATTGAATGTCCGAAGCACAACGGTCGCTTCAACCTCACCGACGGATCACCCGCCAGGGCCCCGGTCTGTAGCGGACTGGCCACCTATCCGCTTAAGGAACAGGGCGGCCGTCTCTACCTCAATATTACCCGGATCGGGGGAGCCGCCGCCTCCCCGCAAAAAACCTATCACCTGCGTGTTGTCAGCAACCGAAGCGTCGCCACCTTCATCAAGGAACTCGTCCTTGAGCCGGTCGATCCAGCCGAAAAGATTGCCTTCACCCCGGGCGACTACCTGCAACTCGATATCCCTTCCTATGAGGAGATCCGCTTCAGGGAGTTCGACATCCCCGAGCCGTACGCCTCCGTCTGGGAAGCCCAGCATCTCTTCGATCTTATCGCACGGAATCCGGAGAGCAACCGACGCAATAATTACTCGCTGGCCTCCAACCAGCAGACCGAGCGGACGCTCCGCTTCAATGTCCGCATCGCCACTCCGCCTCCGGGTCAGGACTGCCCCCCCGGCGTCGGCTCCGCCTATGTCTTCAACCTGAAGCCGGGCGACACCCTCACCGCCATCGGCCCCTTCGGCGATTTTCATCTTAAGCCAACACAGCGCGAGATGGTCTACATCGGGGGAGGGGCCGGGATGGCACCTCTGCGCTCCCATCTCTCCCACCTTTTTGAGACGGAGCAGACTTCCCGCAAAGTGAGTTTCTGGTACGGGGCGCGCTCCCGGCAGGAGATCTACTACGACGAGTACTTCGAAAACCTTGCTAAGAAGCATCCCAATTTTGACTTCCATCTTGGCCTCTCGATACCACTTCCGGAGGACGCCTGGAACGGATTGAAGGGATTCATCCACGAGGTGATCCTGGAAGAGTACCTCAAGGATCATCCCAATCCGAAGTCCGTGGAATACTACCTCTGCGGACCCCCGATGATGATCAAGGCCTGCACCAAGATGCTCTCCGAACTTGGCGTGCCCGCCAGCAGCATCGCTTACGACGAATTCTGACATCCTCAGAGCATGCGCCCTTATTATAATGACGGGTCGAGGGATGATCCGAAGCTACGGGTTTTTCTGAACCTTGATAACCTGATCGACCTCCGCTCCGACTCCGTCTGGCCAGGAGATGAAGGCCTCGACCGCTACCAACGACTCGCCGTGGACGGGTTCGAGGGAGTCCAGATCACCAATGATTCGGAGCCCGAGAATGGCGCCCCCATTCCGTACTGCGGACTCGACCGGATCAGCACACCGGGGGAAGCAGACTCCATTGTCGCCAAGCATGCTGCTCGCGGCGACCTCGGCTTGACCGTTCATGCGGGCTCGGGAATCGAGGAGGAAGAGGATGTCTTCCGTCTGGTCGAGGCGATCCTGAAGGCCTCTGAAAAACATCGACTCCCCGTTTTTATTGAAACCCACCGCGCCACCATCACTCAGGACGTCTGGCGCACCGTGCGGATCACCCGGGAGTTCCCCGAGGTTCTCTTCAACGGCGACTTCAGTCACTACTACTGCGGTCAGGAACTGGTTTACGGGGATTGGGAGGCCAAGATGGTTTTCATGGAGCCGATCTTTTCCCGCATCGGATTCCTGCATGGCCGCATCGCCAGTCCCGGCTCCATGCAGGTTCCCATCGGGGAGGATTTTTCGGCACGCCCAGAACAGGCCCACGGGATCGTGGATTACCTGACCCATTTCAAGGATCTCTGGGTCAGGGCCATGCTCGGCTTTCTCCGGTCGGCCGGTGCCGGGGATGTTCTGATCTTCGCCCCGGAACTGCTCGCCGGCACGTATTACTACGCCCGCCTCTTTCCTGATGCTTCGGGCCGACTTGTCGAGGAAAGCGACCGCTACGCGCAGGCTCTGCTTTACCAACAGCTTGCCCGCGACTGCTTCACAGAAGCGAAGCGTCTCAGCTGAAGCGCGAACTCCCAGAGCAAGTTTGATCTCATCAACGCATCCTGCTGAAAAATCTCGTGCAGCTCAGAGACGCAGAGAAAAGGGAATGGGAAAATGAGGAGTTGAAGAAAGATTCAGTTCCTTGATCCGGGGGATCCTGTTGATACAACTTTCAAGGGGGTCAAGAGGTTCATCGGTTGCACGGGTTGATCCTCGAGCAGCTTTGAGAGGAGTGGCTCTATCCCTTCGACCCAGATCCGGTATCCCTCCGGGGTGAGTTGGAGTTTTTCGGGCTTGAGTCCCTTCCTGCGGCTTTCAGCCCGTCGCCCGTGATCCTGAGCCCGTAGGTGAACCGACACGGTTTCACCTTGGGGAGATGAACCACTAGGCCTTCCTCGGTCTGATGCCAATCCAGCTTTTCAACGGAGCCGAGCAACGCGACGTTGTTGACCTTCCCGGCGGACGCGGCAAGGGAGCGGATCGTGACGGTCGCATCCTCGGGCCAAGCCATGAGCCAGGCATAGACAGCCCCATCCTTGGCGGTGAAGCGGATGTCCCGGGCTGAGTAGGGGGTGGCGGCCTGCTCCGGACCTAGGTTCCCCTTGGCCATGATGACGCTCCCCTCCCCCCAGACATCCCAGGCGCGCGAGCCATGGATTCCGGAGCCGTTGATCTCCATCCAGTCGCCCATATCGCGGAGTGTCCGCTCTCCCTCGGGATCGAGCTCACCGGCGGGGGTGAGCGGGATATTGATCGCGTAGTTGCCGTCACGGGAGACGGCCTCGAGCATCTGATGAATGAGCATGCCGCTTTCGTAGAAGGTCCCCTTGGCGTAGAACCACTCGCCCAGCCCGTTCTCGGTCTGCCAAGGTTGGTCGTTCTTGATGCCGGTGGGGAAGCGCGATTCGAAGTTCACCGCCACGGCGCGGGGATCCTCGTCCCCCTTCGTAAAGGCCATCGCCTCAAGCTTACCCCCATTGCGCTCCATGTTGGTGTTGTAGAGATGGGCGATGACGCGCGGCGTGGCGTCGGCGCGGAGCCCACGACCGGTCTTGAAACCGCAGAAGGGGTAGCTGTTGCCGCCGTCAAAGTAGATGAAGTCGGGCTGGTACTTGTCGATTGCATCAATGACCCGATGGGTCCACTTCGTGGCGAACCAGCGGGCGAAGCCGATGTTCTTCTCGCTCAGGTTCCCCTCCGTGATGCCGTGGGAACCGGGATTGCCCATCCGGAACTCGACAGGATCCCCTTTGAAGCCGGGGGGATAGACGACCTCGTCCTTCAGGTCGATGCCGTAGAGATCCTTGAGATTGAGGCCCATCTTCTTCCACCAGGTCTCCTTGTTGTCGTAGTTCTGCGCCCCGTCGTAGGAGACTCCCTTCTTCGGTCCCTCGAGGTCGCTTAGAAATGCTGGCTGGAGCCACCAGAGCGCGTAGTCACCATGGAAGGCGATGCCGAAGCGCATCCCTTCCTTATGCGCGGCCTTTTCCCAGCCACCGACGATGTCGCGGTGGGGACCGATCTTCACCGCATTCCAAGGCTGATACTTCGAATCCCAGAGGTCGAAGTTGTCATGGTGCATTCCCTGGGCGATCACATAGCGCGCGCCAGCCCTCTTATAGAGGGCCATGAGTTTCTCAGGATCCCATTTCTCCGCCTTCCAGAGAGGCAGGATATCCTTGTAACCGGAGATGCTCGGGTGGCCGAAACGCTTCAGGTGATCTCCGTAATCGTTGGCGTAGGTGCTCCAGAAATGGCTCTTGGGAAGATAGATCCACTTGGCGTACCAATCCCCCTCCTCGCCGACCGACTGCGGCCCCCAATGGAGCCACATGCCAATCTTGGCCTCACGCCACCAGGAGGGGGTCTTGAAATGATCTCCGAGGGATTTCCAGTTCGGCTGGCAAGGCCCCTCGGCGATCGGCACCTTGATCTCCTCCAACGGCTTGGCCGCGATGGCCTGCATGGCGGGAGGAAGGGCATCGAAGGCTTGGAGCGGTGCAAGCGATGCCAGTAGTGCAAACAGCGAGACGACGAGAAGGAATGTTTTCATGAGGGGAAGGATGTGGAATAAAATCAGAGGTTCAACTTTTTCCACCACTCCAGCTCACGACCACCGGATCGGAAGAGGGAGCCGCCTCGACCAGGATCTTCCCGTCGCGGATCGTTACTGGCAGGGGCGCGGCGCTCCCGCTACGCTTGGCCTCGGCCTTCACGGCCCCGGGGGCCGGGATCACGACGGTCAACGGATCATTAAAGAGTTTGGAATCGAGTGGGCATTGCAGACTGAAAGTGGCTCCGTTTCCTGAAGAAGAGGCGATCAGCTTCGCGGCATCCCTCTCCATGACATAGCGGGAGACAGCTGCATAGGTGTCGACCCAGAGGACATCTTCGCGGCTCTTGAGGTACTTCAAGTGGTTCCCGAGGACTTCGGGTCCAGACTGGGCATTGTAACCGTCGGTGACGGCATGGATCATCCAGACCATCTGAGTTCCCCCGTCGATGTGCCGGTCGACGATGGCGTTCGCCTGCTCCGTGGTGAAGTTCTTCCCAGAGGGAGGCCAGTCGCCGAAGCGCTCCATCAGGTGTTCCCGGAAGACGGGATGGTACTTGTGCACTGCAGCCCTGATGGTGTCGTCAGAGGCGTTGCCGGGGGTGGCGCAGGTGAAGGGGGCGACACCGATCTTCTCCTTGATCGCCTGGTAGGCACGGCTGAAAGCCTCGTCGAGCTTTGCGGGCTCCATGTCGACACGTCGACCGTCGGGAGTCGTGCTGATCAATGCATCATGCATCCAGGTGTGGCTGGCGATTTCATGGCCCTTTGCCGCAAGCTCCTTCAGGCGCTTCCAGCTGATACCGCCCCAATCGCCGGGTTTCTTCTTAGCAGCTTCCTCGTCGGTCTCGGGAGTGCGGCCCGGGATAATGAAGAAGGTGGCGCGCAGCCCGTATTGGTCCAGAAAGGGAACGGCCACGTCGTTCTGGTTGCGAAGTCCGTCGTCGAAGGTGAGGGAGACCGCCGAGGTACGGTCATCATGGAACTTGGCGATCCGGATCTCATTGGGAGATACCGTTGAAGATGGGGAAACCGCACTTGCAGTCGCTTCCGCATGCAAGCCGTGGGAGATGGCGACCAGCGAGGCAAGCAGCAAGAGGGCGGCAACAAGAGGGTGGCGGGAGGAACATTTCATTTTGCAACCCTACCGAGGGGAACGAGCCGATTGAAATGAGGAACTGAAAGGGTCGCGTGATTGGAGTTGAACTTCAATCCTTAGGGAGCGAGTTGGGATTCGATCCAGGGGATGAGTTTGTCACTCCACATGCCTGCGTGATGGATGAGGCCGATATGGGTGTAGTGGGCTCCCTTGCCTCCATCCTCCTTGTTCTCAACGCGGTTCGTCGGCTGTGCTAGGAGGTCGGTGTCGGGGACCACAGCGGTGTAGGTCTCGCCAGTGACGAGATACTGGCCGCCTTGCTTGACCAAGTTCACCGTACCTGGAGTCGGTGCCTTGGAGGAGATGTCCTTGGAGGTGTTGGAGGTGTTGGCGGGGGAGGCAGGAATATTGGTCGTCTGGGCCGATAGGCTAGGGCTAAAGGCCAGAAGCAGGACTAGGAGAGAGAGGGGTGTTTTCATGGGAAGGTGGAAGATAGAAGGCGTAAGGCCGAGGGCCGAGGGCACAGACTTCAACTACTTCGACCCGGAGGCCCACTCGAGATCGTTGCAAAAGATCTTCCGGGCCACATCTGCCGGACCTGTTGGCTCGTTAAGTCGGGAGACAATCTCGAGCGAGGAGAGGAGAACTTCCCCCTTGCCGCATGGGACGATGCCGACGGCGGTTCCCAACATGGTCTTCCCGGCGGCGGTGTTGTAACAGCCGGCTATGAGTTCCTCCCCGTCCATAAACATACCGTAACGTCCGTGGGTTCCCCTCACTACCTGCTGGTAGGGCCAGTTCATCGCGCGGTTGACCGGCAAGTCCTTGAAGAGAGGATGGTCTCGTACAAAGAACTGACCGCCCGCCCAACTCTTGCCGACGGGGAAGGCCCCGTCGTAGCGGATACCGAGTTCCTTCTGGCCGACATCGGCCCAGGAGCCGGCGTTTTCCAGAATGACAAGTCGCGTTCCATCCTTGTGGGCACGCTCAAAGAGGTGCGCGGGATCGATCCCCTTCCCTCCCGGAGGGGACCAGAGTAGCCGGACATCACCGTCTTCCCACCAACGGGCATATTCGACCTTCACGGTGACCGGCTTGCCGGCCTGGAGTTCGATGGCCCCACCGGCGGTTTTCGCAACCCCTGTCGAGGAGAGTTCCTTACCGTTGATCCAGAGCTGGCCAACTCCACCGTCGCTCTTGAGCTGGAACCAATATTGTCCAGTGACAGGAGGTGTGATCGTTCCCTCCCAACGGACGCTGTAGCGGCCGGTCATGTTGACCTTCGGATCCGGCGTTCCCCCCTTGGGCCACTGGACGTTGATCTGGGCGTCGCGGCGGTGATGGATTTCCGTCTCGAACTTCCTACCCGAGAAGAAGGTGACGTCGAGTCCACCCGGTTTGCCATCACCAGCGGTGAATCTGTTCGTTTCGATCAGCTGAGGTTCGGGAGTCGGTGGCCGAGCAATCACGATCCAGTCGAGCGGACCCTGCGTGTCGTTGAAGGCGGGAACATCGATCCCCTTCTGCGTCTTGAGGAAGTCACGGATCGTATCGTCGGAGGCATAGACCGCCCCCTTGGGGCTGATCTTCTGACTCTTCCAGTCTACCGCGAGGATCTCGTCGTGGCCTGAGGCTTTCGTCTCCCCGGAGGCATCGAGCAGGTCGGCCTGAATCCGAATCATGCCGGTCGCCTTCTCCACCGGGATCGTCACCCCTTCGGCGAGCAACTGGGCGAAGACATCCCCTCCCTGGAGGTTGACCTTGCTCTTCTGGTTGAAGAGTTCGTTGCCCGCAGGATCGGTCGCCCTGATCCTAAGCGTGAAGGGGCCCTTGAGGTTTTTCTCGTTGATTGCATAGAAATCGGTCACCACGCCGCCGGGAACTTGCAGCGCCTGGGAGCGCACCTTGACCGCGACATAGAGCGGCTGGTTGTAGTAGGCCATGATGGAAGGGTCGGCCTTTGAGTTGCGCCAGCAATCGACGATCCCCGAGTGATTCTCGAAAGGCTCGTCCTCCCAGCCATTGACGGCATAGCCGTCGTTCAGGTCGCAGATACGGGTATCCTCGATCTTGCGCCCCTGGTGTTCGTGGCTCGGGATGGAGAGAGCGGTGGTGAAGGCGTCGAGGTTCGGGAAGAAGGGGGTGAGTCTCTTGCGTTCGAGGAAGTCGGCGAAGGCCTTGTGCTGGTCGAGGTAGATCTCCCCGTCCCAGCCGGGATACTTCATTTTCAGCACGTCGGCCTTGATGCTGTCGAGACGCGGCGGTGCGGAAACGGCTCCCTCCTCACCCCAGTAGACGATCTCTTTCGAGTCCTCAGTCTTGCCGTAGTGATCGGTGGGACTCTTGTAGAACTCCTGCATCCAGAGCTCGGGGCCGTCGGCTCGGTGGGCGTCCCACCATCCCCTGTGATACTGGGTCTGGTCGAAGGGGCGCATGTGCAGCTTGACCAGCTCCTCGTCGTTGTTGTTGGTCGCCCAGGCGGAGGCGTAGAGGATCTGACGGCTCGGGTCGACGGCGTGGGCGTCCTTCATATCCGACTCCCGGATTGACTGCAGGGCGGAGTTCGTGTCAGGGCGGTCCTTGAGCCACTGCTCGTTGATCATGTTGTAGATCACCAGGGAGGGATGACTCCGGTCGCGCTTGACCATACGGAGGAGCTTCTCACGAGCGAGGGACTGGCTGAGCTTCTTGGTGCCCGTGCAGACATAGCCACCCGGCTCCTCGAAATAAAGCAGGCCCAGCTCGTCGGCCTTGTCCATTACGACGGGCTGTCCGATGGCACGGTGGAAGTTGAGCATGTTGAGGCCGAGTTCCTTCGCGGTGCGGATCTGCTTTTCGGCGAGTTCCGGCGTGGGGGTGATGCCGTTGCCCGGCCAGAAGCTCCAGCTGATGGCCGTGCGGAGGACGATACGCTTGCCGTTGAGACGAAGCAGGGCGTTCTCACCCACCCCTTCCGGAGCGAACCAACGGAAGCCGAAGGTCCGGGAATCCGTGTCAGTTGTTGGTGTTTCGTTGTTCGTTTTTGGGGAGGAGAGGGAAACGGAGCAGACATAGAGATTAGGATGATCGAGATCCCAGAGCTTCGCCTTAGGAACCGATACGGGAATGACCTTTGCGCTCTCTCCCGGCGGGAAGACGACCCCCTTGAGGGTCTTGGTGAAGAGCTTCGCCGCAGAATCGGCCTTCTCCGTGATGCCTAGGCGCACATCGCGCGTGGCTGGTTCGGCGGAGACATTCTTAATGGCAAGGAGGACATTCACGTCGTGCATCGCGGGGGTGTTCTGGACGGTAAGGTCGTCGATGCGGACTTGATCGACGGCCAGTATTTTCACACCTCCGGTAATGCCTCCGAATCCGTGGCTCTGCGGAAGCATGTTCTTACCCCAGGGTGTACCGTCGCAATCGGGCCAATCGAAGTTCCCACCGGGGTTGGTGACGCGCACCGCGATCCGGCATTCACCGCCCGGCTTGACCGCATCGGTGATATCGGCCTCGAAGGGCGTATTCCCTACGAGGTCGTAACCGACCAGTTTCCCGTTCACGTAAACTTCAGCGCGAAGCCTCACGGAGTCTAACCGCAGCAGAAGTCGCCCACCCTTCGGAACAACGGGCACCTCCGAAGGAGTGAGTGTCCGGAACCACCAACTCACACCGAAGTAGGGGGAGTAGAGTTTTTCCGGATTGACTTCCGCAAGACCGGGGTGCTTGAAGAGATAACCCTCCACGGTTCCCGGAATGGAGACGGAAAGGGCCTTGGAAGAATCGAGCATCTCCCAACCGCCGGTCGGTGCGTTCGTCGGAACCTTCGAGAGTTCGACAGGGGGAGCAAAGAGTTCGTCATCCTTCCAGGATGCCGCCTTGTCCTGCCAGAGGGACCACCCAGGACCGGTCAGATCCATCTCCACCCTTGCCCGGAGTTGTTGCGTTTTGGATGCTTCTGCGGCATGCAGCGCGACCAGCGCTGTCAGCAGAAGGGTTGCGATGAGTGTGAGGGAATACTTCATGTTCGTTTTCAGGGTTATTTGCTGGATGGAATGTTAGCCTGTTGGCTGGCGAGCCAAGGCAGGAAGACTTCCGGCCAATGGGACGCTTCCGTGACTTGATCGAAATGAAACGCCATGTGCCCACCGGCAGGGTAGAGATGCAGGTCAACCGGCACCGCCGCTTTGCGCAGCGACTCGGCGATGCCAATCGCGAATTCGCTAGGGGCGACTTTGTCGTCTTTTGCAGTCGCAAGGAATGTCGGCGGTGCCAGCGGACCGAAGTGAAAATCTGCAACCTGATCTTTGCGCGGCCATGGGCAGAGCACGACGAGGAAATCCGGCCGGCAACTCTGCCGCAGAATCGGATCGGCTGAGTTCGCATCGCCCTCGTCAAAGTGACAGGCAAGCGTCAATGCCAGATGGGATCCAGCCGAATAGCCCAGCACGCCAATGCGCTTCGGGTCGAGATGCCACTCGGCTGCGCGGCTGCGCACGAGGCGCACGGCCTGTTGCGCATCCGCGAGGGCGTTAGTGACAGTCGTAGCGGTCACTTCGGTGCCAGGTTGAGCCACCCGGTATCTCACACCGATCACCGCAATGCCCTTTGGCACAAAGTAGCTGGCATTCGCCTCAACGTGGTGAGGAGTGTCATGGCCGCCGTAGCCGCCACCGGGAAAGACGACGAGAGCGGTGCCCGTGCTCATTGCAGGAGCCGGCAGATACACGGCCATATTTGGCCGCTCACGATAGGTCTTGGCCGCTTCGTTCGCCTCCAGGGCATTGCCCTGGAGATCGAAATAGCGCGGGTAGACGTCTGCGGCATGCAGCGCAGACAGCGGCGCCAGTAACACCAGCAAGAGAACGGCGATGAACGGTAGGGGCAGCATTTCGCCTCTCTTTATTTCTTCTCGATGGGGGCGCCCATGATCATCGGGGCGGCAGCTTTTCCCGTGGGATCGGCGATGCCGGCCTGCTCGACCAGGAAGTGGTTCTTTAAGTCCTTGAATCGTGGGCCGTGGTTGTGACCGAGGAGCGGGACCAGGTCGATCTGCTTGGGGCCTGGAAGGGTATTGTAGATAGAGAGGGCGGTCATCGGAGGGACGGCCGTGTCGATCAGGCCGCTGCTCATCAGAACCGGCACCTTGACAAAGCGGGCGAAGTTCACGGTGTCGTAGTAGGCGGTGGCCTCGACGATCTTCGGATCAGGGGTCTTCTTGTCGGGCCCCATGATCAGATTGTTCGGTGCGGCGTCGGGGCGTCCGGTAAGTGGCCCGGTGTGCTCGCCGAGAGCGGGAGCGACGACAACCACCGCGGTGACCCGCGGATCGAGGGCGCCAAGAATGATCGCAAGCCCTACTCCCTGGCTGGCGCCGGAGCTGATGATTACCTTGTGATTCCAATCGGGACGG
>Ga0118677_10014482_pt1 | contig 11128 bp, 5 predicted proteins | sample AliMusrvi5mmetaG_FD_86154 | JGI IMG/M metagenome (GOLD analysis project Ga0118677, IMG submission 86154)
CGATTCTTACCGATACCCCGCTTGATTATTCCCTATGCTCATTCCTCATAACAATCGGCCCCGTTCATGCCTGAAACCCCACGATCAACGATAGACTTAATCCTGAGAAAATATGCTTACCAGAGAATCCTCGTTACGGTTTACCCTTCTTAGTTTTCCACTAATAGTCGGCGTCGTTTTCGGTCATGCGGGCGCGGCCTCGGTCGTCATGTCGGACTCCGGTTTAAGCATAAGTCATCCTTCCTTCTTTTCCGAGCTTGTCACCACCTTGATTTCGCACGTATGCGCCTGTCTCACGATTCCTATTTTCTTTTTAATATCCGGCTTCCTCTTTTTCTCCGATTCCGAGTGGTCGAAAGAGAAGTATCTTAAAAAACTGCGAAGCCGGGCAAATTCGCTTTTGGTTCCTTTTCTTTTTTGGAACCTTGCAACACTGGCATTTATAGCTACGGCTCAGGCGATTCCGGCTGCTAAAGTCTATTTTTCCGGAAAATCCGCATTCATAGCAAGCTATGGTCTATGGGATTATCTCAATGCCATCATCGGTATAAATCGGTTTCCGATATCCTTCCAATTTTGGTTTATGCGGGACTTGATGGCATTAGTGTTATTAAGCCCGATTATTGCCTTCATGATCAAGAAGGCATGGCCCCCGTATCTCGCGATTTTATCGGTCTGCTGGTTTTTCCGCCTTGATCCGGTATATTTCCCTACCACGGAAGGACTCCTGTTTTTTTCTGTCGGCGGCTGGCTGAGTTCAAACGGGAAAAGTCTTTTTATATTCGACAGATATGGTCTGCTTGCATCGGTATTCTATGTTCCCGTTGCGATCATTGATGCTCTTACTTATCAGAAACAGCTCAATATATTGCCCCACCGGGTGGGTATTCTGCTGGGCGTATTGGCTTGTCTGTTTGCCACGAAGTATATTGCCAAGTCTGAGCGATTAAAGTCTGCGTTAGTATGGCTGAGTGGAGTGAGCTTTTGGGTGTATGCGGTACACGAACCGCTGCTGACGATTAGTATAAGACTTATATATAAAGCGATCCATCCGAACAGTTCATCGCTGGACCTGTTTTTTTATTTTCTCGTTCCTGTTTGTGTAATCTTGTTTTCGATTGCGCTTCAACTGATGATGTCCAGCGTAGCGCCAAAGCTGACGAAAATTGTGACGGGTGGACGCTTGGCGCCACATAAGCAGAAACCTCAACGTGAGGCGTATGCCCCCCCAATATGATCTCTCAATAAGTAGGTAGTCTGATATGAGCGCTACCGTGAATTTCGATAGTTCAACAAGACGTGTTTTTCTGTCGGCGGCAGCACGTAGCCTTTCTTGGTCTGGTGCATCTCGGGGTCGCGCTTGCGATCCTTGTTCTCGATGGAGGCGTGCGCGGCGATTTGAGGAGGCGTGTGCCAACAGGAAACGATGGCTGCGGGCTGCTCGGACAAGAGCGTAATTCTCTACGGTGCCGCAGGGCATTCAGAATCGCATAAGAGAGGGGGAAATTCGAAGAAATTCTGATTTGGGGATAAGTCCCCGCTGTTTTTGCAGGCAGACGAGAATTTTATCCCCTGTTCCGCAGCCGGTTGAGTGATCGCTGTCAACCTGGTTTGCAGACAGAGGAATGATATCGGGAGCTTGTGGAAGCTACCGGGCAGAGTCGGCGGAGCCGTGCCCAAAGAGCGTCAGAAAGTCCAGATTGACGCCGGTGGTGGGGTACCAAAGGCGGATTTCGTGTTTGCCCGCAGTTAATGGCAGGGTGAGGGGCTTGCCGTTCGTTCCGCCAACCGGATTTTCCAGCCAGTTGAAATCATTGAGAACAAAATACTTTTCCGGTCCCCAGGCTTTCGGACCGGGAAGAGAGGCTTTCAGGGCTTCTTGTGAGGGAGCGGCTCCGTCGACAGTGACGATAAAGTTGACCTTGGGCTGTGCGACCGCATAGCGGGCGGATAGTTCGTAAGTTCCCGCTTGCGGCACATCGACCACCCAGCCAATGGTGTGGGCCGGGGACTCCGATCCGAAATTGACGAGCGCCTTCTGGCCCGAGGCTCCCTGGCGGGAGAAGACCTTGGCCGCTCCTTCGGTTTGGAGGGCGTTCTCCTCGGCTTCCCATTGGATGCGGTGTTTGGCGGAGAGCGCGGGCTGTTCGGGCAAGCGGTTGACGGGGATATTGGTTTCCAGGGTACGGGGAGGGAAGAGCGCAGCTGCGCTACGCTGAAGATTGGCGACGACCGTTGGCTTGGTCCCCAGGAAATAACGCCCGGCACCGAGTTTGGCCAAGTCCTCCGGGGAGAGGGATTTTCCATCGCTCGTGTAGAGAGTTGTCCCGAGCGAAACGCCGACAGTGCCTTGAAAATGCTCTCCCAAGTCGAGAATGGCCCCTTCCTGAAAATTCTCCAAAGCGGCGGTAAACGGGCTTTTCGACTGGATCTTGACCCGAGGGGATTCAAGTTCGGTTGCCGCCGAGACGACCCAGGAGGCGATTTCCCCGTCCATTCGTCGGACGGAAAGAAATTCTGCCACCGCAGATACATTATCTGTCTGGGAACTTGCAGCCGGGGTCTTCAGCCAGCAATCATCTTTCCAGTTTCCGCCGGTAATGGAGATGTGGCGTCCCTTTGCATCGTCCTGCACGGCGGTTTTGAATGGCGCGGGCTCGCGGTTCCCCAAAGAGGGCTGCAAGAGGGTGGCCAAACGGATCTCGGAACCTTCCGTTTTGGAGGAATATGTGATGACCCGGGAAGGGGAAACATCGTGAATGGGGACCGTGGGTTCGCGTTTCACGAAGGGGGCGCAGTTTGTGTCGAGGCGCGTTATCAAGAGGCTGCCCGCCATGCCTTTGACCGAGAGGTTGGCGCCCTCGGCTTTGGCGCTTGGGGGAACCTGGCCCAGCCATTCAACGGTTGCTGGGGAGGGCGTTTTGACTTCATCGAGCACCAGCAGATAATCCCCGCGACGGTGCAGGACCCGCCGCCGGACGTTGTCAACGCCCTGGTAGGCCTGGGTGAGATCGGCTTCCTCCAGCAGCGCAGATGGCCCGCTTGCATAACGGTCGATGGTTCCCTTCGCTTCCCGGTCGTAGCGTTGGTTCAAGCCGTTGATCAACAATGTGGAGTGGGATTCAGTCGCATTGGAGAGCGAGAGCCACCTTTTTCCTTCCTGGTCGAAAAATCCGCCTCCGTGGGGCTCCGTGCCATACCCTGGGGCCAGCAGCAGCCATTGCCCGCCAAGGTTCAACGTCAGTGAGCCTGCGTCCGTCTTGGTATGGTGGTTGCGGTTGTAACCCGCTTTCATGCTGACCATATAATCTCCCTGACCCCAACCGCTGCGGCTGGTGGTCACGCCCCATACGGACGCGTGGTAATCCAGGGCCGTGGGTGTGGTGGGCGTAACGGAGGGATCGTACCACAAGAGCGACCAGGCCACGCCTGCGATGTTCGGGGCATACGGTAAGTGATCGGCCAGATACTGCCCCTGTCCATCGCGGTATTGGGCGGCAAGCCGGTAAAGATCAGCCTGGGGGGTGTCGTATCCACGGGAGTCTCCCCAAAGAAGAACTCCGTTGAAGCCGGGAATGCTGGAGGCAACGCGAAAGGCGATGGAATTCTTCAGGAAAGGCTTGGCATAGAAATCTTCCGTTTTGACGATCGGCTTGATGCCCTCGACGAACCGTATAATGAAGGTTCGCCCGTAGTTCCAATAAAGCACACCTTCGTAAATACTGCCGTCGGCATACATCGAGTCGGCGACGGAGCGAAAATTCAAAACGGCCGCCGACAGCCATTCCGACGCCTCGGGAATTTCGCCAAGGAAAGCGGCTCCAGCTAGGCCGAGCCCGGCCACGGCGACGTGGTTGTGATTCTGCGTGTACCAATTGGACCAGAAAATATCACCGTAGAGCCCGCGCATCATGTCGGCCATCCGTTGCCGGATTGTGGCGCGAATGAATTCCTTCTCTTCCGCCGTGAAAAGATCGCGGTTCCAGTCGTAGCCCATGGCGATGCCGCAGGCCATGTGGCCGGTCGCCAGGTCCATGTTGGGAAGCTCTCCTTGTTTTCCCTCAAGGCCCCAAGTGTCGAAACGGCATCCGGCCAGGACCATTTGGCGAAGCTTTTCGCAATACTTGGGCTTCGGGTCGATGCGGGTTGCGGCGGCCAGGCATACCAGGGATTCGCCATAGCCGCGCTGCCAGCCTTCCGGGGCATTCTTGCCCTTTTCGGGAGGGACATAGGTGGGAATGGGCGTTTCAACGATCCGGTCGGCCGCGTCGAATAGCGCTTGGCGCAGTTCGGCCCCCCTGCCCGTGAGGCCGGCGATGCGCTTTACCTGCAAATTCCATTCACTTTCGTTGTAAAACAACCTGCTTTTTCCCGCGCTGACGCGGTTCATCCATTCGTGCATGTTCTGGTCGCGGAACGCCAAAACGTCTTTCCTTTGGATTTTTGGAAACGCGGCTTCCTGAGCGGGGGAAAAAGCGAATAGGGTGGAAACGCTGGCTATCAGCGTTAACGCGATGATTCTTGGGATGGAGAAGGGGGCGTTGAACATCATTTTTAAGCTAACCAAGGATGTTAAGATCGCAAGCGAGCGAATGCTAACACAGTTGCGTGTGGGTGCAATCACGCGTTTAAGAGGATTCGGCTTTGGCTGCGGGTGCTTCGTTCTTGATACCTATTTTGCTCCACGCCCATTTTTACGGAAATTGCGAACGCCGTCTTGCCTTGGTGTTGTAGGATTCCGAAAATGGGAACCGGCGCAACTGTGTGAACTTGCGGTCGATTGCCCGGCTTGTTTTCGGATGGTCAAATAGAGATACCTGTAATAAGAAACAGTTACCGAGGGACACTATTCCATTCACCTTTTCAACATGCCGCTTTCACCCATTTCATCCCCTGATCTTCATTCATCTTTTCACCCGTCTCCGCTTAAGTTTGCGCTGATCGGATGCGGACATATTGCGCGGGATTTATATTCAAGAGTGATTGCAGAGCTGGCGGATCAAATTACTGTCGTGGCGCTATGCGATAGGAATAAAGCCGTGGCGGAGGAGTTGGCGAGCAAGTGGTTCGCCAACGCGCGCGTATATACAACGACAACAGATATGCTCCAATATGAGGACCTGGACGCGGTGATGGTTCTCACAACGGAGTCCGCCAACGCAGCGGTGGCCAAAGAAGCCCTGGCCGCCGGACTTCCCGTTTATCTGGAGAAGCCGCCAGCCATTTCGGTTGAATCCCTCAAGGACTTGATCGCGGCCGAGTCGCACAGCAAAGGATGCGTCTACACTGCATTCAACCGCCGCCATATCCCGCTCTTTCAAAAGATGCAGCCGCCTGCGGACGGTGTGAGGAAGGTGACCGGCGTCCTGGCTCGGACGGATCGAACGCTGGCTTCATTCCCCTTTACGTCAGTGCATCTTTTGGATTCGGTTCAGTTTTATGGTGGCAGTCCGTTGGCCGCGCTTCAGGGCGAGTTTACCCGGGAAGGCACCGCCGCATGGAGACTCTGCGGAACATTGGAGAATGGGGCGGCTTGTGAGTTGACGTTGACGCCAAAGGCCCGCAAGGAGGAAGAATATCTCATTTTGGAAACAACGGACCGGCAGTGGCAACAGGACTACCCGGACTGCAACGGAATCAATCCTACGGTACGCCTTATTTCCAGGAATGAAGCGGGCGAGGAACAGGAGGAGACGGACCAGGATAGTTTGCATCCGTTCCGGGTGATGGGCTACGAGCCGTGTCTTCGAAGGTTTGTCGAGCACGTGCGGAGCGGCGATTTACCCGACTCGATCCATCGTCTTTCGTTTTGCCTCCAGACGATCACCGTTCTGGAGCTGATGCGAAGGGAAGCCAGCTTCCCGATGACTTCCTTTTCGAATGGGGCTTCGAATCTTGGGTAGAATGCGCTTGGGCGGTTATGCGTGCTCGGTAATGCCGGTGAAGTCCACAACATCGCGGAGCTTGGATTCGGCCATTCGGCGCAAGGACGGCCCAGGCACCCATTTGCCTTCGATATGGATTTGCCGCGGCTGGTCCGGGATTCCTCGGAATCCCTGTTGAATCTGAGCGACGATAAAATCGACGGCTACTTCACCAGCGTGGTAGGAGCTTTCCATCACGCCCGCGAGTTGGTGTTTATTATCCGGGGACAAGCTGGCAGAGGCCACGCCGAGATCCTCCGGGCACCGAATGCCCGCCGCCTTGACTAATTTCAGCACGGGGCTTTCCACAACGATGGCTTCTATTTTGTATTTGGATACCCACTTCTTCAACTTGGCGGCATCCATTTTTTTGGCGTCTTCCGGTGGGATGTGAACGTGGGGAGCATTGATGTGCGATTCTACGAGGTACCCCGCCAGGAAGTTGTGGCCCCCGCGTTCGTCCGTATCCGACGTATAAGCGAACCCGATGCGTTGATAGCCCAGCTTGTAAAGCTCCTGCATGGTAAGCACCATGGCGCGGAACTGGGATGGCGACACGGTATGCAACCGAGGGGAGCGCAGGGAATAGCCAAAAGTGATGGATGAAAAGGATTCGAACGGGAAATCGAGCCGCGTGTTGGGCCGAGGCTGAGCGCAGAGGAGGATGCCGGAAATATTCCGCGAGCGGAGCACACCGGCAAGCCTTGCCTGGGACATTTGCATGGCCTGCAAGTCGAATGTTTCCAAGCTATATCCATAAATGGCGGCCCTGTTCTTCGCCCCGAGATAGTTTTGTAAAAACATGCCGCATTCGTCCCATTGGAACGGAGGCATATTATTTACGAGCCACGCCAATGTGCCATGGTAAGTCTGGGGGCTGCATCGGGTCCGGTAGGCCGCGAGCGACGAAAGCATGGGGTCCGGCATATACCCCAACTCGGCGGCCGCTTCTCTGACTTTTTGGCGAGTGACCTCAGGGATGGAGGGATGATTTTTGAGTGCCAGGGAAACCGTGGAGCGATTTACCCCGACAATATTGGCAACATCTTGCTGCGTGACGCGATGTTCTGGGTTCACCTGTGTGAGCAAAACAGTATTTACCAGGGGGTGTCAATCCCTAGGTAAATGTTTCGCCTGATTTCTCCGCTATCATCATGCCGGGAAAATGGGCTCGTGCATTGCCTGCAAACCTACGGTGGCTGAATGTGGCTAAACTGTGTGAGTTTATGAATGCTTTATCGGCCATGACGTTTGGGCGTTTATCTAGTCAACCCAACCGTTCTCAATATGAAAGAAACATCCCTGATTTCCCCTCCGCCCGTATTTTTATCCCGCTGGTTGACCGGTCGGATTCCATGCATGGCTGTGTTGCTCTTGACCTGCCTCACATTCTCCGCCCGTGCGGGCGAATACTCGTGGCAATCCATAAGCGCCACCGGTGTTAGTTGGTCGGACACTGCCAACTGGTCTTTGACAACGGTTCCCGGTGCAGGCGACACGGTGGATTTGACGCAACGGGCCATCACGACGGCGTCCAACGTCATGGCCCTAACGACAGCAACGGCGGGGGTGATGAACATCGGCGGCAATCGCAAATATATCCTCACGGGCGGAACGCTCACCATGAACAATGGCTTGGCGAACGCAAAGATTGTCGAAACGGCGACGGCGGCGGGCAACGATTCCATTGCGTCGAACATTCTGATCGGAGGAAACGGCAATCTCGATATCAGCAATGCGAGCACCAGCGCACTACTTCTCAACGGCGGTACGATCTATGGAATTTCAGGGGGGGCCAGCGCGCTAACCCTTACCAATACCACGATGGGCACCATTTGGTTGGGTGGATTGAATGATAACGGCGGAACGCTCGCGCTGGTCTTGAATGCGGGAACCGGGTTGATCAAATTTGGCATTTCGAATGGCAGCAATTTTTCCGGGAGCATTACACTCAACTCTGGCTCCGCGCAATTGGTGGGGGGCTCGGGCCTCGGAAATTCGGGTAACATGACCATCAATGCCGGTGGATGCCTTGATCTGGCGGGAAAGACCGGCGTATCGAAAAACTTTGTGCTCAATGGGTCGGGGGTTAACGGTGGCGGCGCTCTGACAAGCACGGGTACGGGGGCGACCATCTCGGGAGCGGTTCAACTGGCCACCGATACCACGATCAATATTGCCTCTACGGGTTCCATCACCAGTACGGGGATTATTTCCGGAACTGGAGCCCTGACATTTGGAGGCGGAGGCCTGCTAGTTTTCAGCGGAAACAATACGTACTCTGGCGGCAATACATTGAATTCCGGAACCTTGCGCGTCAATGCCGCCACGGGTCTTGGAGCCGCGACTGGAAGCCTGACGATCAATGGTGGTGTCCTCGATTTTCAGAAGTCGGGAACGGTGGGTGTGCTGAACGGTTCGAGTTCCAGCCAAATTATGAACACCAACGGATCGACAACGGCCACGCTGACCACTTCGTTTGCCAGTGGCACCGGTAATTATGCCGGTGTCATTAGCAATGGAGGCGGCAATCCTTTGAGTGTGACCAAGGCCGGAAATGGAACGTTGGTGCTGAGCGGACAGAATTTATACACCGGGGTTACGACAATCAACGGAGGCGTTCTGAGCGCGAATCTCCTGGCGGATGGAGGTTTGGCCAGCGGGATTGGCGCTTCCGGCAATGGCGCAGCAAACTTGGTCATCGCCAGCGGTACGCTTCAGTATACCGGGGATACGGCAGCTACGAATCGTAACTTTACGATGAGCGGCGGGAGCGCCACCATCGACGCATCGGGAAGCGGCGTGCTGACCATGACGGGCACCGCGGCCTATGCGACGGCCAATGTGGCCAGCACCTTGACGCTGACCGGCTCCGGCACCGCGGCAAACACTTATGGCGGTGTGCTTGCCAATAACGGAACCAAGGCTTTGACGCTGGTCAAGAACGGCCCCGGCACGTGGGCGCTCTCCGGTTCGAATACCTACACGGGAAACACAACCGTCTCCGCCGGCGAACTGGATGTGAACGGATCGCTATCGGGCTCCAGCACCGTAAGCGTGGCCTCGGGGGCCACCCTGGGCGGATCGGGAACGGTCGGCGGCAACGTCAATTCCACCGGTGGCTCGATCAACGGTTCGAGCTTAATCATTAGCGGGACCGCAACCTTGACGGATGCCAGTACGCTGGGCGGAGTTAACACCATCGGCGGTGTCACCGTTTCCAGCGGTTTCACCCAGCTTTCCGGCACCACGTCGGCCAGCACGCTATCCGTGGCTGCTGGGGCGTCATTGGCAAATAACGGCCTGATCAGCGGGAACCTGAGCGTGAGTGGCTTGCTGAAAGGCAGCGGCTCCGTGAATGGCAATCTCTCTCTGAGTGGCACTTTGGCTCCAGGCAACAGCCCGGGGAGCACGACGATCAGTGGCAACCTGACCATGGCCTCCAGTGCGGTTCTGGCCATGGAGGTTGCGGGAGACTCTGCGGGGAGCACCTATGATCAGATCAAAGTGAGCGGCATCTTGACGCTGGCAGGAACGCTCGATCTTTCCACGCTGGGCGGATTGACTGCGGGTGAACAGATCACATTGATCGACAACATCAGCGGCAGTTCAACCAAAGGCTACTTTTCGACGATTATCACGAGCGGCTCCACTTACTACGTCACGGGCTCCAGCGGCACGTATTCGTTTTTTGTCAGTCAAACGGAGTATCAACTGAACTATGCGGCCAATGCCGATGGAGACGGCATGAACAACGATGTAACGTTGGCGATGGTAAGCGCAGTTCCCGAGCCGAGCACGTGGGCGACGCTGGTTGGTGGCATGGGGCTGCTGGCCGGGTTGCGTCGCCTGCGCCGCCGTGCAGGCGAAACAGGCGAAGCATAAAACTTCGCGCGCCGCGCCATGAAAAATTGAGGGAGGATGGCTTCCTTTGCAGAAGGAAAAGTCTGAGCCTTGGGGCGAAAACGGAACAAAATGCCAGAGAGGTCGCTTCCAAGACTTTAGTGGCGGAGCTCGAAAAGCTGTTTCATCAGAGCAGAAGACTTTGAGCAGCGTGTGGAGACCCCGCCGATATTGGAAATTAGGGCCTCGTTTCCCATCCTATCGAAGTCGTGATGGGCGGCCATGGGAAGAACCCAGGCTGGAAGAAATGCGAGAACTGGAGGGCATACTGCGGGCCAAGGCCATCCCGGCTTGGGTAGATTGTTGGGGCGCAGACGATAACCCACAAAGCCGATAGGGATTGACAAGAAGTGGTCAGGAAATGGCACAAACCGAGGTTGACGAGCGACCGACTACCTTGTTAGTAGGTAGATTGTGACATCCAGAGAAATTATTGAGAGAACCATCCGGCTGGAAAAAACGCCGCGTCTGCCGGTTTCCCTGCTTTCGGGCGGGGCGTGGAATCTCAACCGTGGCGGATTGACGATGGAGCAGGCGCTGGACGAGAAGCCCGAACGCATTGCGGACATTATTGCCAAAACCAACGAGATTGTTGGGTGCGACATCATTTGGCCCGGTTCGGGCTACCACAACCTGGCGATCCGGGGCGCGGGCGGAAAGATCAAATTTCGCGTCAAAGGGACGCCGGATGTTCAGGAATCGCTCATCAAAGACGCGTTCAAAATCGATCCGCTTTGGGGCCGCAAGGTAAAGGAAGACGCCGGGATTCGCGTGCTGGTGGAGGCGGCGGGCCTCCTCTCGAAGTCTGTGGGATCGCACACGCTGGTCGGCACGAGCCAGTGGGCGCCGTTTACTTTGGGAGGCCTCGCATATGGCGTCGAAAATCTCATGCGGGGGCTCTACAAGGACAAAGCCGTCGTGCATGCCGTGCTCGATTTCGCGGCGGACCTCTGCTACGCCTACCTGGAGCCGTATATCGACGTCGGCGTCTCCATCATCTCCCTGGCAGATCCCACCGCCTCTGGGGATTTGATCTCGCGCAATCAATTCATCGAGTTCTCGCTTCCCTACCTCAAAAAGGTGGGAGCCAAGGTCAAAGCGCGGGGCGTCTTGCTGGTGGTCCACATCTGCGGCAACACCACCAACCGGCTCGACCAAATCCCGCTGGCGGGCGCGGATATCATGTCCGTGGACTACAAAGTCGATCTGAGCAAAGCGCGCCGCATTCTCGGAGGCCGCATCGCCTTTGCGGGGAACAGGAACCCCGTCGCCATCATGCAGAAGGAAACGCCGCAAGGTGT
>Ga0118677_10014483_pt1 | contig 11127 bp, 8 predicted proteins | sample AliMusrvi5mmetaG_FD_86154 | JGI IMG/M metagenome (GOLD analysis project Ga0118677, IMG submission 86154)
CTCCACCTGATCTTGGACACCGGCCGCCCGCTCAACTGGTGGGTTAGCGTTTTCAAGAAGTCGGATAGCGCCCCTCAAGCCGCCCTGATCCGGCTTTGGACCGACCAAACCATGCACATCGCCGCCATCGCGGCGTGGGTCGCTTTTGCGCCCCACTAATTCCGGCTATTTCGCCTGATTGGCCGTCCGGGCGAAGAGAATGGAATCCTCGTAGCGCTTGGTGACCGTTCTCACGCGCGTGCTGATCGTTTTGCTTAACCCAAGCAGGAATGGCGCTGCCAGGGCCGGAGCCTCGCGGAACACCTTTTTCAGGGCGCCGCCCGAAATCTTCAGCAGCAAGCACTCCGTGTTGGCGATCACGTCGGCAGAACGAGGGCCTTCATCAATCACTGCCATCTCCCCGAAACACTCGCCCACCGTCAGCGTCGCCAGGGTCGATTCCTGGCCACCCACTATCACTCGAGCGCGCAGTTCTCCCTCCAGTACCAGGAACATGGCGTCACCATGGTCGCCCTTGTTGAACACCATCGCGTTGGGCAACAGCTTCACTACCTCCATGTACTGCAGGAAGGAAGCGAGCTGCCGTTCATCCATGTCCGCAAGAATCCTGATTCGCCGCAATGCGCCCGGCGTGATGCCCATCGTAGCCGCCGCGGCGGGGGCGCCGACTGCGGACTTGAACAACCCTTTCAGCTCGACCATCTCCCCTGCCCTGCCCCACTCACCCCGCTGCTCGGAAAAGACCCACGTATTGCGCAACACCCGTCCCTGCTTAAGCCAGGTCACCAGTGCGGGTAGTTCCATCGGGCCATAGGAGATGTTGTCGTGACCCCAGACACGAAAGTTAACATTGATCTCGTCTTGCATAGCTTTACTTGAAAGCAGTCGAGGTTTACTTACTCGAAGCTTGGATGGAAAGAAAGAACTATTGATCTGCGCCAGCCAGCGCATCTTGCGGTTTTTCAGGAGCGCGAACATTATTGGCCGCTAGGGGTTGAGCTACCCGGGGCGGCGGGCAATGAATGTCCGCGCTCCGACGCGGGAAGGTCAATAGTGCAGGAAGAATCGCAGAGTGGCCGTGAAAGGCGAACTGCTAGGATCCCCCTCTGGCAGAGGGGCGGTTAGCCGCCTCCAAGCGCCCTGCAAGCCTACTGCTTGGGAGGAGGTCCGGCACTGATACGGTATCTTAGGCTAAGATACCGTATCAGTGCCGGACCAATACCGTAGCAACACGCTTGTGGGTCCAGTGTGGGGTGCAAGGCGAACCCTGCGGGATCAGGGTCGCGGCGACCGTCCGGCCAGCGGGTTTCTCAGCCGGCCCTCCAGGCCGGGGTCGGATGTGGCAAGCCCAGCCGCCGGACAACTGGTTACGGCACGACGAGGCGGAAATACTGTTCGGGCAGAGCGGGGTTGTATGTGTTCGTGTAAGTGAGCACTCCAAACTGATCGAACTGGTTGGTAAGGACGGGTATCCAGAGACCAAACGGCTCGGCGACGTTCGTGGTCGAGAATAGGATGAAGTTCGTGCCCGTGCTGCCTCCCACTCCATTGAGGTTGAGTTGAGCGCCTGAGATGACAGGCAAGCAGAGCTTTAAGCCCACTGAAAGCCCGTTCACAGTGAGGGCGTAAGTGCCAGCCCCACCCGCATAATAGCCGCTGACCAGCACGCCAAAGGTGCCGCAGTTGGTCGCAATGTAGGAGAGGTTCCAGGTCGTAGCATTGCCGCCGGCTGTTTTCAGCAGTGCGCCGGTCGGTCCGTACAGATTGAGGTTCCCCTGGAAATTCGTCGAGTTGAGCCGAAGGCTGATCAAGTCGCCTTTGCACGCGGTGAACGCCCACATGTCCAAATCACCCAGGCTGAGCGTGCCAGCATAACTCGAAACGCCGGTCATGGCCCCACCCTGATCACCATCAGGCACGACAAAAGCTCCTGGAAACTCAGCGAGGTGAAGCGCATAGGTGCCGGTGCCGCCCGCGTAATAACTGCTGACTAGCACGGAGAAGGTGCCGCTGTTGGTCGCCGTGTAGACGATCTTCCAGTCCGTGCTGTTGCCCCCCGCGGTCATCAGCAGCGCACCGTTCGGTCCGTAGAGGTCCAAGTTCCCCTGGAAACCAGTCGAGCCCAGCCGCAGCACGATGCTGTCCCCCGCGTTGGCGGTGAATGACCACATATCCAGATCGCCCAGGGTGAGCGTGCCGCTGTAGTTCCCACCGTTGGACATCGCGCCACCCTCGTCGCCCGAGGGCACAATGAAGGCCTCGGGAAACTGCGCGAAGTGTAGCACATAGGTGCCGGTCCCACCCGCATAATAGCTGCTGACCAGCACGGAATAAGTGCCACTCTTGGTTGCGGTGTAAGGGATCTTCCAATCCGTGCTGTTGCCCCCGGCGGTCATCAACAACGCACCGTCCGGGCCATACAAGTCCATGTTGCCCTGGAAACCCGTCGAACCCAGCCGCAGCATAATGTTGTCCCCCGCGTTGGCGGTAAAGGACCACATATCCAGATCGCCCAGGGTGAGCGTCCCGCCGTAGTTGCCGCCGTTGGTCATCGCGCCACCTTCGTCGCCCGAAGGCACAGTGAACGGCTCGGGAAACTGTGCGAGGTGCAGCACATAGGTGCCGGCGCCACCCGCATAATAACTGCTGACCAGCACGGTGTAAGTGCCATTCCTGGTCGCAGTGTAGGCCATCCGCCAGTCCGTGCTGTTGCCCCCGGCGGTCATCAGCAACGCACCGTCCGGCCCGTACAAGTTCAAGTTGCCTTGGAAGCCGGTCGAGCCCAGCCGCAACGCAATGTTGTCCCCCGCGTTGGCGGTAAACGACCACATATCCAGATCGCCCAGGGTGAGCGTGCCGCCGTAGTTGCCGCCGTTGGTCATCGCGCCCCCTTCATCGCCCGAAGGCACAATGAAGGCTTCGGGAAATTGAGCCAGATGCAGTTCGTACGTGCCCTTGCCTCCCTGGTAATAGCTGCTGACCAGGACGGTGAAAGTGCCGCTCTTGGTTGCGGTGTAGGGGACCTTCCAATCCGTGCTGTTGCCCCCGGCGGTCATCAGCAACGCACCGTCCGGGCCATACAAGTCCATGTTGCCCTGGAAACCCGTCGAACCCAGCCGCAACATAATGTTATCCCCTGCGTTGGCGGTAAATGACCACATATCCAGATCACCCAGGGTGAGCGTGCCGCCGTAGTTACCGCCGTTGGTCATCGCGCCACCCTCTTCGCCCGAAGGCACAATAAAAGCCTCGGGAAACTGCGCGAAGTGCAGCACGTATGTGCCGGCGCCACCCGCATAGAAACTGCTGACCAGCACGGAGAAGGAGCCGCTGGCGGTTGCGGTGTAGGCGAGTTCCCAATCCGCGCTATTGCCGCCGACGCTTTTCACCACCGCACCACTTGGATCCTTCAGATTCAATCGACCCGAAAAGCTGGTGGAGCCCAACCGCAACACAACGTTGTCCCCCGCGTTGGCGGTGAACGTGTAGGCGTTCGTGGTGTTCACGACGAGCGTTCCGCTTTGATTTGTTCCGTTCAGCAGAGCAGTCTGCGCGCTGCCGGTCCGAACGCATAGCGTCAGGAACAGCACGACGGCCGTGCAGACGGCTCGGCCCCAAAAGCTTATTGAGCTTGGGAAAGACCCCGCCGCTTTTGGTCCGGCCTGCTCAACCTCGCAAGAGAGTTTCGTGGGTTCTGTCTGCACGGGTAGTGACGAGGCGAGGTTCTTTGTCATGTCAGCAGGTAATGTCCCTTATTAAGTTCGTTGGTCTATGGGGTGTTCACCCCATGCGCTTGGATGGGCTGCGAGTAGTCCCTGGTTTGAGTTTTTCACACTCGGCTTGAGCCGCCTGCAGGCCGGAGCGCCGGTCTCCGCCCCGGCGTCAGCCAAATGGCTGGGAGACGCCGGGTCGGAGACCGGCGCTCCGGAGGGTCTGAAGTGTTCGGGCTAGCCCGACGGCCCGGAGCGGCAACCAATGACCAGCCAGCCTCCTGGTCTAGGTCGAGACGGCCGCACGCCGGGCACGGGAAGTCTCTATGAGGGCTTGGATGCGGCCGGCGAGGGTCGGAAGCATCGCGTCGCAGACTGAAGGGATCTCCAATTCAATGGTGGGCAGGTCGAGTTCCCGGCTGATGATTGACCGCAGGCTCGCTCCTTCCCAAGCGGAATGGCTGGCACCGGGAATCCGCGAAACGACCACCGCCTCGGCATTGCAGGCGCGGCAGTCCGCCACAATCCGCCTGGCCCGATCTTGCGTCGAGCCTACCATCGGGTCGGCCAGCGCGGTGCGCGCAAGCGCTTCCAGGGGTGGCAGGTCCTCGGGGATCGGGTCCAACGCGTGGGTGAACATGTAGTCGGAACCGCAGATGCGCCCGCCCCAGTCTTCCAGGAGATTCATGGCGCGCAAGTCGGCGACGGGATTGACCCAATAGATGCGCGTCGCGGCTTCACCGATGACAAACTGGTCCAGCTTCGTTCGAGCGACCGCCTCCTCCAGCAGGTCGGTGAGCACTTGCAGCGCCTGGGCACGGTCTGAACAGAAATGAATGGCGAGCATCTCAGCTACCAGCATCTCCAAGGCCGGCAGGGGCGCTCCAACGCAGCTATAAACGGTTTGGCGCAATTCCCCGAGCCGCCGCCGCACCTGGTTGGCCTGGCGAATGCCTTCGGCAAGGAGTTCGGAGGTGAGCGCCTGACCAGCAAGCTGGCCGAGGAGTTCCGCAATACGCCCGAGTTCCTCTCGCACGCAGTCCACCTGGCATTGCGGCGCGGTGAGCCCGCCCGGCAATGGGCAGGCCGCTTCGTGCGCTTCTGGCGCCCGGCGCCGGGGCATCTCCCACCACGTGATGGGGAAGCCCATTCGCTCCAGCCGCTGGGAGATGGCGGAGAAATCATCGCAAACCGAGCCCGTGCTGCACACCAGAAGATCGGGTATTGGAAAGTGCTCCTGGTTTTGAAAGGCGGCGAGCATTGCGCGGACTGGGCAGAACGAGGCATCAATTCCAGCCGCCTCGGCTTGCCGCAGCAGGCCGTCGCTGCACTCCATGAGGCAAGGCGTCCACCATGCGCCATCGGGATAGAACGCGCGCAGGCCGGACAGCGCGTAAACCATCACTGGCACTGTGCCCAGGTCCTTCATGGTTCCGACAATGCGCTCTCCGGAGGCGCGAGCTTCACCGAGGCGCTGGTTTTCGGTGAGGAGGAAATTCCAGAGGCGCAAGGCTGCCGGCGAATTGTCAAACCGCAATTGACGCAAGCGCAGGTCGCCTTCCAGTGCCAGGTGCCGGCTCAAGCGTCCACCATACGCGGGTTCGTGCAGGCCCGCCGCCACGAGTTCCTCGTAATGCTGGTCCCATTCTACGAGCGTTAGTTTTCGGGGCTTCATCTGAGTGACTCAACGAATGCCTCGACGCGTCCATTGTCGCGGGCCGAAGCCTGTGGGGCGTCACCAGCGTCCAGCAATAGCAAAGGCAAGCCGAAGGCCTCGCGCAGGGATTGGGCTTCCGCCCTCCACAGATCGCACGCGACATAGTGCCACAGCACGATCCCTTGTATCGCCCGTGCCGCCAGGCGTTCTTTCAACCAGGCATAAAGGCGGGTGTTAGGCCGTTGAAACATGTCCATGCAATTGCGCACGTAATTTCGCGCGAGCCACAATCGCATCGAGGACACCGAATCCGCGTCGGGATTCGCCTGGTGTTCCACTGACCCACCGGTCCAGAGGCTGCGTTCGCCGGCTTCGGTTCCATTGAGGACCACGCGGGCCCCAGCCTTTTCGATGACCTCGATCAGGTGCCATTGAGCGCGCGGCAAGGGGCCGCCGACCAGCGCGAGCCGGACGACCGAATCAGGTGCGGCACATTCCTCTGTCATGGACGCGGGCGGACCTTCCCAATGAAACCGCGCGATCGCTTCGGCGTAACCACGGGCCGGGCAAATCTCCGCTTGCGCGAGCAATGCCCCCCTGGCCCGAGCGTATGCGTCGATGGTCTTGCCGAGAGCCTCCGCTGTGGGCAGGTACCCCCCCAGTGCCACGAGGAAGCGGCTTAGACGATCCAGTTCGCAATCATACAGACGCTCGGCGACCGGGCTCTGCCAGGCGGTTGGTAGATTGAGGAGAAATGCCCGGCCCGGCACCGAATCCGCCAGCGTATCGAATCCCCGGCGCAGTTGGTCGCAATGGGTGGTGAGCAGAACCGGCTTCTCCGGATGAGTTTCCGCGAACCGGACCACCGCCTGCGCAAAAGCGCAGGTCCCAGCCGACGACCTCGTTGGGCCGAGATTCAGTTCGTCGGCGTACCAAAGCCCGCGTGGCTCTAGGCCGTGAGCTTTGATCCACTCGACCGGCACCCACGGGCTGGCATGAAACAGCTCCATTAGACGTGGCGCCAAATCCCCGGCCTATGGCGCCTTTTGTGCGACAATGTGCCCCGGGATGATCTTGATGGCTTTGGCCTATTCACCCAAGAATTGAAGTTCCTCAAGAACCGCCGCCACCAGTACCGAGTCGAAGCCCAGCATCGTCGGCTCGTTGTCACTGAGGTGGCTCTCGATCATGATCATCCGAATACTTCTAGATGAGAGCCAACGCGTCAAGCACGGCAGGCAGGTCCGGCACGCCTCGGTGTTGGGCAGGCTTTAAGCTAATGAGCCTGCTCCTTGCCTTTCTTCTCGTAATATCGCTTAAACAGAAAGCCGAGGAAGAACCGGGCAAACTCCGGGTCATCCGTCACCTGCTTGTAGAACTTGAAGTTGGTATCAATCATCTCCTGCATCCGATCATTGACCACATGGTCAAACGTAAGCCGGGCGTCCTCCGGCGGGTTCACGAGGATGCTCTCCGCCAGCGCCCGGTCGTTGCCAATACGTTCCTCAAGCTGCCGGATGAACACCTTGTCCTGCTCGGTGAAGCTGGTGCCGAACCGCTCGTTCAATTCCTGGATGATTTGTGACAGCGGCTCAATGTCGGGAGGCGTCTCCAGTTTCTTCCCCTTTGCCTCCATCGGGTCAATCTCATGCGTGCCCCGGTCCAGCCTGATTTTGCTGCTGCCGGTCCTGGCCACGCGCAACGAGTCCAAATCAATTTCCCGCTGCACTTCGACGGGCAAAGGCTGCCGGTCGATGGGCAGGACGCGCCACAGCAGCTTGGCGAACACGTAGAGCTTCTCCAGATCGGTGTCCACAAAGGGAATCACCTGCGACAGGAAGGCGTAGAGCCGGACGTAGTCATTGAGGCAACTGCGGAACTCGTCCTTCTCCTGCGGCTTGGCTTGCTGGTAGCGGCCAATGACCGGTGCCAGCGCCGCGTGCAGCTTGTCCTGCGTGCCCTTCGGGTCGAAGTAGAGCTTGGAGAACTGGTTGACCTCGGCCTCGGTGAACAGGTGAAAGCCGTCCAGCCGGTTGTGCAGGTCGTAAAGCAGGTTCGGGTCAGTCGCCTTCTTCAGCAGCGTCCGCTCGTAGTAGGGCTGGAATGCCTTCTGGATTTCCTCGGCCTCATTGGCGAAATCCAGCACCAGGGTCTCTTCCTTTTCCGGGTGGGTGCGATTGAGCCGGGAGAGCGTCTGCACCGCGTTTACGCCGCCGAGCTTCTTGTCCACGTACATCGTGTGGAGCAGCGGCTGGTCGAAGCCGGTCTGGAACTTGTTGGCCACGATGAGCAGCCGATATTCCTTCTGCTTGAAGGTCTCCGCCGTGGCCGATTCGGCAATCTTCTTCCCTGCCGACGCGGTGTTCATGCCGGTTTCCGTAAAATCCGCGCCGCCGTCCTTCACCGTGCCGGAAAACGCGACCAGCGCCCGGAAGGGGTAGCCCTTGGCCTTGAGATACTGGTCCACCGCCAGCTTGTAGCGCACCGCGTGGAGCCGGGACGGGGTGACAATCATCGCCTTGGCCTTGCCACCAATGCGGGACATCACGTTCTCACGGTAGTGCTCCACCATGATGGCGACCTTCTTGTCGATGGTGTGGCGGCTCAAACCCACGAACTGCTTCAACAGGTAATTCGCCTTCTCCCGGTCATAGTGCGGGTCGTCTTTAATCTTCTTGAGCAGGTTCCAGTAAACGCTGTAGGTCGTGTAGTTCTCCAGAACGTCGAGGATGAACTTCTCCTCGATGGCCTGCCGCATGGAATACAGGCTGAACGGCTCGAACTTCCCGTCCGGTCGCTTCCGCCCGAACAACTCCAGCGTCTTTGGCTTCGGCGTGGCCGTGAACGCGAAATAGCTCACGTTCGGCAGCCGCCCCCGGCTCTTGATTTCCGCCACGATGCGCTCTTCCAGGTCATCCTCGTCATCGGCGGCGTCCTGTTTTTCCGCCTCCGCGAGGCTCTTGGCCGACAAAACCTCCTTCAGACTCTTGGTGCTCTCGCCGGACTGCGACGAGTGGGCTTCGTCAACGATGACCGCGAACTTCTTCCCCTTCAGCGCCCCCATCTCTTTGGCGATGACCGGAAACTTCTGCAAGGTGGTCACGATGATGGTCTTGCCGTCCTCCAGCGCCTGCTTCAACTGGCGGGAGGTCTTGTCAATGTTCTCCACCACGCCGAGCGTCTGCTCGAACTGGCGCACCGTCCGCTGCAACTGCCGGTCGAGCACGCGCCGGTCAGTGATGACAATAATGGAATCGAAGACCCGCAAGTCGTGGAGGTCATGAAGCACGGATAACTGGTGCGCGAGCCAGGCGATGGTGTTGCTCTTGCCGCTCCCGGCGCTGTGCTGAATCAAGTCGCAGTATCCGACCCCGCGCTTCAAGGAATCGGCGACCAACCGCCGCACCGTATCCAGTTGTTGATAGCGCGGGAAAATGAGGCTGAGTTCGCCCGTCTTGTTGCCCTTGTCGTCTTCTTCCTCGACGACTTGGATGAACTGCTGGACCAGGTTCAGCACGCTGTCCCGCGTCCATACCTGCTCCCACAGGTAGGCGGTAGCGAAGCCCTGCCACGACGGCGGATTCCCCGCGCCGAGGTTGTGGCCCTGGTTGAACGGCAGGAACCGGGTCTTGGTGCCGCGCAGGTGTGTCGCGACATAAACCAGGTTCGGGTCAACGGCGAAGTGAGCCAGGCAACGGCCAAAGTCAAACAGCGGCTCTTTGGGATCGCGGTCGAGTCGGTATTGGCGTACGCCGTCCTGCACATTCTGCTGCTTGAACGGATTCTTGAGTTCCGCCGTGAAGATGGGCAGGCCGTTCAGGAACACGCCCAGGTCGAGGCTCTTTTCATTCTTCTCGCTGTAGTTCAACTGCCGGACGATGGAGAACCCGTTCGCCCGGTAGAGCTTTTGCAGCGCCTCATTCAGCCCGCTGGCCGGGCGAAAGTACGCCAGCCGGAACTTGCAGCCGTTGGCCTTGATGCCTTTCCGTAGCACTTCCAGCGTGCCCCGAGTGTGGATCTCGGACGCCAACCGGTGCAGGAGCAGGTTCCTGGCGTCCGCGCCGTGCTGCTTCTGCATCTTGTCCCACTCTTTGGGCTGCGTGGCATAGATGAAATCAAACACATCCGCCGGAATCAGGCAGAGTGCCCGGTCGTAGTCCTCCGGGTGGCGCTTCCGGTAGCCACCCGACAGGTAAGCGCCCGTGGAAGCGTCCGCCAAGGCGGGCTTGTCCGGCGGGGCGCTGCTCAACGGCTCACGGAGCAGGCTCGCCTCAATACTGGCCTCGAAGTTCTTTTCACTGGTGTCCATGCGCCACGGCGTCAATCGCCGCCCTGTGATACCAACTTTGACCGCCGCCGACAACTAACACTTCTTCAACCGTTCCGCAGTCAGTCGGCGACTGAATTCCCGCAATCCCTTCGCCTCCACGTTGCTCGCCGTGCCGGCGACGACGTGCCCGAGCAGGCTGCGAATGACGTGGGCCTCGTCCGCTTTCAAGTTGAGCGTGTCCACCAGGCTGCGGGCAATGGCGGCGAAGGTGTTGCCGTTGAAATTGCAGAACGGGGCCAGCCGATGACACTCCCGGCACAAGTCTGCCGCCTCATCCAAAAACATCTCCCGCCGATGGTTCTTCTCCCAAAGTTGCCTGGTGCGGTCGTGGCCGTCGTTGGTGGGTTTGTGAAGCGCCCGCTTGGGCTGGCAGAGGGCGGCGTTCGTGGCGGTCACGAACTCCCAATCAAACAACTCAAGCCACGGCCTTTTCACGCCGCCGCTTGAGACTGTGTTTTATCTTCTGGAGCGTGCTCACGCCCTCGCTTTGGAGATGGCCCTTGCCCGTGGCGGCATACACCGGAGCTGCGGAGAAACGAGGCTGAATCTTCAACCCGTCCCGCACCACTCTGTGGAACAGTTTGCGTTGCGCTTCCGTCACGGAGTGAATTTACCATTCACACCCGCCGCTCACAAGGCGTAATCACCGGCATGTTCATTGGCTCATTGGTGTCCATGAGCTCTAATTTATCTTCTGGTGCGTTGGAGCACGCGTCAGCGTCTTGGACTGCGGCTGTCCTCTGCCGCTTTGGCGCGCAAGTGAGCAGGCAATTCCGAGACAGCACTAGCGCCTCGGCGATGCAGGAAGATCCATCCCGAAGGGATGCCAGCCATTAGCCGGGGGTTGAGCGAGGCAAGAGCGACACCCCCGGAACACCAGCGCGCGACACCCCCTGATCCCGGAGGGATCACAGCCCAATCGCACTGCCACCGACGTCCCCTCGGGCCAGTACCTCCGGACCTTGCTGGCATCCCTTCGGGATGCGGTTCCTGTTGTCGTATGGAACCGGTGGTGTCGTCGCCATGCGCCTCGACCACCGGCTAATGGCTTTGAACCCTCCAGGTTAGGGGCGTGCCCTGCCAACCTGAGGATTGGGAGCACTGCCCGCCGTTGGGCGCCATCGGGGGTGCCGCGAGGTGGAAACTCCGCAACTGCCTGGAGGTCAGAGAGATATGCGCAAACTGCTGCGGTGCAGATGCCCCATGACCGGCGTCGTGGTCCAAGGATGCCCTCGCTCACCCCGCCGTTGCCTGGCGCGGGCCTCGCCGGAGCCTCGCCGGACACTCGCCGTAGTACCTCTGATCGGGAATCAGAGATAAGTTTATCTTCATTCATGTTTTCCATCAGACTGGAAAACATGAATGAAGATAAATGGCGCTCCTGGCGTCGCGCAGTCCTTGGCACGCCCATGCAATTTAGCTAAACCGGT
>Ga0118677_10014485_pt1 | contig 11127 bp, 7 predicted proteins | sample AliMusrvi5mmetaG_FD_86154 | JGI IMG/M metagenome (GOLD analysis project Ga0118677, IMG submission 86154)
GCATCTACCTGTCCGCCTTCGACAATCTGAAGGAGGACCCCACCCGGGGCCGGCTCCCGGACGAGAACTACGCCCGGGAGGTCATGCAGCTCTTCACCATCGGCCTGAACCAGCTCAACCCCGACGGGACGCTGAAGACCTACCCGGCCGGCAACCCCGTGCCCACCTACAGCCACGACGACGTGGCCGGTCTGGCCAAGGTCTTCACGGGCTGGGGCTGGTACGCCGCCTCGCCCACCAGCACCACCTGGTCCGCCAGTTGCGCATGCGTCAACAAATCATCCCGGAGCCGGATCCGGCCCTGGCTATCCCAGGCAATCAGTTCCGCTTGCGACCCGAGAATGCGGTCGGCAGCGGCGAGATCGGGATCCGTCACCGAATGGCCGCGATTCACATTCAGTCGGCGGATCATTTCGCGAGCAGCCAACGCATAAAGGCATTGCCCATGAATCGGCGCCACAAACAGACTTTCCGGCTCCCCCACCTGCCCGCGCCATTCCAAGGGGATCGTCAACCGCTTTTTGGAGTCGAGCGCATGGTTGAAAACACCGATAAAAAGGCCTACTCGGGCCGGGGTAATCTCGGCTGGACGAACTCCCGGATCAGGCACTTCTTCTGTATTTTTTGGCGACACTTGTAAACACCTATCCACATCTGTTGCTTTTCTGCCTTAATTTCTAGCACTTGGCCCCACCAACGTCAATCATTTGCTTGTAAATTTTTAAGTTTTTTTAACAGGAGAAAAGTCACCTCGGGACGTCCCGTCGGTGGCGATTTAGAGCCAGCTTGTGAGAGAGGCAGGGCGAACGCCTAAAGGAAAATCAAAACCATCGAAACAACCCAGAGAACGGGGCTGACGATTGGGCCTGGATTCAGAGACTTTCCTAAATATCCAAACGCTTCTGGCTTGACCTGAAGTCCGCCTTTGCGCACTCTATCCCGCCATGCACACCATTTTATTGGGCAATTTAGACAAGCTTAATCCCCCCGCATGATCCACTTCCCTACCCGACGAATACTGAGGGCCCTTACTCTGGGGTTGGCCGTCCTGCCTTTCTGCTCAGCTTCCGCGCAGGATGCATCCCCGAGTTGCCAAACCGGAAAAGTCCTGGTCGTCCCCTTCAACGGGCCGGGATGCTTGGTCCAGGAATTTGTGACCCAGCGCAATATTCCCGCCCGCACGAAAACGACCGCCACGGTTCGATGGGATGATTCCCACCTGGTCGTTCACTTTGACTGCACCGACACGAATATTATTGCCCGGGAAAGGCCTCGCGGGGATACCGGGATGTGGCAGGACGATTGCGTGGAGGTATTTCTGGATATCGGGCATACTCACCTACTGACCGGCCCCCGCTTGCATGTTCTCGTTTCCGCTGCCGGCGGCATTTTCGAGGAGATCGAAAATATCCCCGGATATGAAGGTCGAAATCTGGCAGCCAAAACACATCTCATTCCCGGAGGATGGTCGGCCGAACTTCTCATCCCTTGGACGGCGATCGGCGTTCGGCCTCATGTGGGTGACGTCTGGGGTTTTAATCTCAATCGCGAAGAACATCCCTCTGAAGAATATTTGTGCTGGTCGCCCACTTGGGGCGATTTCAATTCTTTCCGGCAGTGGGGACATATCGTCTTCGCCGGTTCCCAGACGAACGACAACCAGGAGATCTGCATGAAAGCTACCTCAACACTCGCGGACGCCCATGCCGAGGTTTTCGCCCGCGCTCAACGCAATGCCGAAAGAATTGCCCAGGTCGAACGCGAGGAAGGACTGGGCTGCGAAGCCAATCCCACCGGTGACCCGCTCGGCGGCGGGCCGGGCTATCGGGCGATTTTAACCCGCGGCGATTTTACCGTCCGAACCGCCGAAGAATTCCTGGCGGCTTTGAACCAAGCTCAACCCGGTCAGGTCGTATTCATTCCGGGCGACGAGGTCATAGACCTAGCCGGACACGAAAATATCGATTTACCGGCCGGGATTATCCTTGCCAGCACACGCGGGTTAACGAATTCAGCGGGCGGGCGGATCGTGATGAAACGCCAACAGACCGGCAACTTCTATCTCTTCCAGACGGCGGGCGACAAGGTTCGATTGACCGGCTTGACCTTCGAAGGCCCGGATGGCGACAATGAGCAACACCATGGATATGTCAACCTGCTTCGAACCACTCACTTTGGCCTGGAGGTGGATAACTGCGAAATCCGGAACTGGGGATACGGCGCGGTCGTCGGACAACTGGGCGCCAGCGGGATATATGTTCATCATTGCCATATCCATCATTGCCAGGGGGCGGCGCATGACGGGTATGGCGTCTGTCTCGATGCGTGCGATGCCCGGGTGATCGCCAATAAGTTCTCCGACATCCGCAACCATGCCGTCTCCGGCACCGGCAGGCCGGGCACCTCCTATGAAGCGGCCTACAACTGGGTCGACGGCAACTTCGACATGCATGGTGGCCGGGATCGGGGCGATGGCACCGAAATCGGCGGCGACTGGATGGACATTCACCATAACAGTTTTCAGCAGATTCATGCGGTGACCTGTATCACGCGCGGAATTCCCTCCCAAGGCGCAAAATTGCATCATAATCGCTTCAAGACCCCGTTAAAAATTTCCGCCGGTGGCACCGCGGCTGACCTGTCCGGAGTCAACATCACGGCCTATCGCAATTTCAATATGGCTGACACCATTCTCGAGGAGTAAACGGGTGAAAGGTTTAAGGTGGCTTATGGCCTCAATTCTCGTCGCAACCGGCGTGGGCGCCCGTACCGATACAAAAACAGACAGCTTGGGAGATCCTCTCCCCCTGGGCGCGATTCAACGCCTGGGTTCGACGCGCATGACGTATCCTGCCATGGCCGTGCCTTTTTGTTATTTATCCGATGACCGGGCGTTGGTCGCCAACAGCAATCAACTCGAGATTGTGGATTTGTCCTTGGGCAAGTCTCTCATTCATTATCGAGTCGGGTCGGCCGCCATAAAAAGCATGGCCGTCAAGGCCGATGGCCTCCAGGTTGTCTTGGTCGATGTTGACGGAGACATTGCGATTTGGGATTTGGGCAAAGGACGGGAACTTCGACGCTGGTCGACCGGCCAAAAAGACCTGTCATCGGTCTCCTTATCACCGGATGATCAACGGGCGCTAACCACCGGCCGGGTCCCGGCGACTCTCAAGGAATGGGATTTGGCCACGGTACGTGAACGGATCTGCCTCAACGGTCCTCAGGAATCTTTCTTTTTAACCGTTTATAACAAGGCCGAGGGTGCCTCCCCTGCGGATGGCGTCACGATCCCCTCGCCTGTGCAATTCTCCATGGGGATTTACGGCCCCGGGGGCACAACGGCTTTCGTTGGCGATAGTGCCCAGGCCAGTCTCCTGCATTATGACCTCGCAACCGGTCGCCTGATTCACCAGTGGTATCCGGACATTTATACCCAGCGCCTAGCCCTTTCGCCGGACGGCAAACGCCTGTTGATCGGCAGCCGGCACCGCGGCACGGAATGGAACCTCGAGGGCTACCAATTCCTGCAGGTTTTTAACGGCCATCACGGCGACGAAGTGACCGCCGTGGCGTATTGCCGGGAACCGGATCAAATTCTGACCGGCTCGCGCGATGGCTCGATCCGCCGTTGGAATCGTCTCACCAGCACCGTGCTCTTGCGCTGGGTGGCCCATCAACGCATGGTCTCCGGCCTGGCGGTGTCACCGGATGGCAAGCGGTGTCTTTCCTTTGGCGCCGGCGCACTGGTGGAATCCGAGCTTCAAACCGGAGCGCCCCGGCTCGAATGGGACCGCCACCGGGCACCGGTGCTGGCCACGGTATTTATCCCGTCCAGCAATCAAGTGGTCAGCAGCTCGGCTGACGGCTCGATTCGCCTATGGGACGCCGCCACGGGAAAAACATTGCGGCAATTCGTCTGGCCGGCGGAAGCCTTATCCGCTTACGCTCTGGCGGTTTCCCCGGATGGCACCCGTCTCGCTGCAGGTGGCTACCAAGGTCTCTGCGAATTCTCCCTGGCCGATGGCCGACAGACCCGGGCCCTGAAAGGGCATCGGGGTTTCATCCACGCCCTCGCCTATTCTCCTGATGGCCAACACCTGGTGAGCGGAGCCGATGATGGGTCTATCAAGGTGTGGTCTACCAACAGCCTCGAACCGATCGCTCACCTCGAAGGCCATCAGGGCGGGGTCCTGGCCTTGGCGATCTCAGCCGACGGAAAAAAAGCCTTGAGCGGGGGGCGGGACGGGAGAGTTCGCTGTTGGGATCTCGAAAACTTTAAACTATTAAATATTTATGAGGGCCATCGAGGTTGGGTGGAAGGCGTCGCGTTCCTCGACAACGACCGGCAAGGCCTCTCCGCCGGCCGCGATGGCCGGATTCTGAGGTGGGATTTCACGACGTCACAAATCACGGCGGAGATGATTCAAGGCAACTGGATCCATGCCCTGGCATGTTCACCGAACGGGCAAACCGCCTATGCGGCGGGAGACGATGGCAAAATCCACTGCTGGGATTTGCATACGAATCAACAAAAAGGGGAACTCTCCGGACATGCTCAACCCATCCTGGCCCTGTCCCTTTCCCCCGATGGCCAACGCCTGGTGTCCGCCTCCGGCGATAACACCCTGCTGATCTGGGATGCAAAATAGAAGTTCACCTGTTCAACAATTCGTTTAGTCTGGCATTGCCCATCAAGTCTTGTTAAATTCGCGGGAAATTGTCGCCCAAAACCAGATCGTCTCGATCAGTGCGGGTTAGTCAAGGGATCACGATGAGCAAGCTCGAAGAACTGAAGCCAAACGCTGCCGTGAGAGGCATCTTGCCGGATGCACTCGCCACGGTCGTCAGCGTGCATTGGTTCGGTTCCGAAGCCTTGGAACTGACCTACAAGGCTCCTGATGGCAAGGTGGCGAACGAGTTGGTCTATCGCCACGATGAACCCCGGCTGGAGGTCGTTGAACAAGGCCGACCGTGGAGTTTCGACGGACAAGGCGATCTGTTCCGCCTGGTCTCTGAGGCGCACCGCATTCGGTTGGCGCACCTCTTTGACCCTGTTCTGGCCGTACATACCTCCGTCATCGAACCTCTACCCCATCAGATTACGGCTGTTTATGACGTGATGCTCCCCCGTCAGCCCTTGCGTTTCCTATTGGCCGATGATCCCGGTGCCGGAAAGACGATCATGGCCGGCCTTCTGATGAAGGAACTGATTGCCCGCGGTGACCTGCACCGATGTCTGGTCGTTTGCCCTGGTAGTCTGGCGGAACAGTGGCAGGATGAACTGTACCGGCGTTTTCATCTGCCCTTCGAGATTCTTACGAACGACAAACTTGAAGCGGCCCGCACAGGGAACTGGTTTCTGGAAACGAACCTTGTCATCGCCCGACTGGACAAACTGTCCCGGAATGAGGATGTGCAGGAGAAGCTCAAGGCCCCCGACTGCCGGTGGGACCTGATCGTTTGCGACGAGGCACACAAGATGTCGGCCAGCATCTTCGGCGGGGAAGTCAAATACACCAAGCGATACAAGCTCGGCCAACTCCTTTCCACCCTCACGCGCCACTTCCTGTTGATGACGGCGACGCCGCACAATGGGAAAGAAGAGGATTTCCAGCTTTTCATGGCCCTGCTTGACGGCGACCGGTTCGAGGGACGTTTCCGGGATGGTGTCCATGTTTCCGATGTTTCCGATCTCATGCGCCGCATGGTGAAGGAAGGGCTGTTGAAGTTCGACGCGACGCCCCTCTTTCCCGAACGTATCGCATACACGGTGCCCTACAAACTTTCTGCCCCCGAGGCGCGACTATATAAGGAAGTCACCGATTATGTGCGCGAGGAGTTCAACCGCGCTGAGGCGTTGCAGAACGAGAAACGCGCCGGTACGGTCGGTTTTGCGCTCACGATCCTGCAGCGCCGACTGGCGTCGTCGCCTGCGGCGATAAGCGAATCCCTTCGCCGCCGCCGGGAGCGACTGGAAAGCAGGTTGCACGAATTGGAGTTGCTCCAGCGGGGCAATGGTGTTGCAGCCGGCATTGCCACCGGGACACCGGAACTTGATCCCGAGGATGTCGAGGATTTGGAGGATGCGCCGGACAACGAAGTCGAGACCGCCGAAGAGGAGATTCTCGATCAAGCGACGGCGGCGCGCACAATCGCGGAACTCAAGGCCGAGATCGGGACGTTGAAGCGGCTGGAGGGGCTTGCCCTGGCGCTTCGCCGCAGTGGCGAAGACCGGAAATGGTGCGAATTGGCGAAGTTGTTGAGTACGGTTTTCGCCACCGTGCCGGCGCCCGGTCGCGTTGCGGAAGCCCCAGTCCCCTACGGCGCCGGGCCCATTCCTCCGCCGATTCCATCGCCGCATCAGAAATTGGTCCTTTTCACGGAGCACCGCGACACGCTCAATTATCTGGAGGACCGGGTCTCGACGTTGCTCGGGCGCAAGGAAGCGGTGGTCATGATCCATGGCGGCATGGGTCGCGAGGAGCGGATGAAGGCCCAGGAAGCTTTCAAGCACGATCCGGAAGTGCAGATCCTTCTGGCGACAGACGCCGCCGGCGAGGGCATCAATCTCCAGCGCGCGCATTTGATGGTCAACTATGACCTGCCGTGGAACCCAAACCGTATCGAACAACGATTTGGCCGCATTCACCGCATTGGACAGACCGAAGTCTGCCACCTTTGGAACCTTCTCGCCGAAGAGACCCGTGAGGGCGATGTCTATCGCACCCTTTTGGACAAACTTGAACAGGCCCGACAAGCGCTCGGTGGGCAGGTCTTCAACGTACTCGGCAAACTCCAGTTCGAAGGGAAGTCGCTGCGGGATCTATTGATCGAAGCGATTCGTTACGGTGAACGCCCTGAAGTTCGCGCCCGGTTGACCCAGATGGTGGCGAACGCTGTCGATAAGAGGCAATTGCAGGACCTGCTCGAAGAAAAGGCACTGGCGCATGACAGCATGGATGCGTCGCGCGTGTTCCGCGTGCGCGAAGAGATGGAGCGGGCTGAGGCCCGACGGTTGCAGCCGCACTACATTGAGTCCTTCTTCCTGGAAGCCTTCCGGCGTCTTGGCGGAACCGTAAAGCAACGCGAACCACGGCGGTACGAGGTCACCCACGTTCCCGCGCCGGTGCGCAACCGGGACCGCCTGATCGGCGTTGGCGAGCCCGTCTTGCCACGCTATGAACGCATCGCGTTCGAGAAGACACTTGTGGCCTCACAGGGACAGGTCTTGGCGGCGTTCTTGTGCCCTGGGCATCCGCTCTTGGACGCCACGATTGATCTCACTCTTGAGCGCCACCGTGACTTGCTGCGCCGGGGCGCGATTTTGGTGGATGACCGTGACCTGGGTACGGCCCCGCGCGTTTTGTTCTATCTGGAGCATGCGATTCAGGATGCCAGCGTGACCCGTACCGGGGAAAGGCGGATCGTCTCCAAACGCATGCTCTATGTTGAACTAGATGCCGAAGGAAACACCCGGCACCTGCACTACGCCCCCTATCTGGATTACCGCCCGTTGGCCGAAGGCGAACCGGGTGTTGATGCCATACTGGCCCGTCCCGAATGCGGCTGGGTCAACAAGAAACTGGAACGGAAGGCGCAAGGGTATGCCGTGTCCCAGGTTGTGCCTGAGCATTTGGGCGAAGTAAAGGCGCGGCGGCTTGACCTGATCGCCAAGACCGAAGCGGCCGTGCAGGAACGGCTCACCAAGGAAATCAGTTACTGGGATCACCGTGCCGAGCAACTCAAGCTTCAAGAACAGGCTGGCAGGACAAATGCTCGTCTCAACTCCGACGAGGCGCGCAAGCGCGCCGACGGGTTACAGGCGCGATTGCTGAAGCGGATAGAAGAGTTAAAGCTGGAAAAGCAGATTGCCCCTCTTCCCCCGGTCGTTATGGGTGGCCTTCTCGTAATCCCAGCGGGTTTGTTGGCGGCGATGAAGGGAGAACCGGCGGGCGGTGCGCCAACGAGACCCGAAGATACACAAGTTTCCGCCGCCAAGGCTCGCGCCATCGTCATGCAAGTTGAACGAGAACTTGGCTTTGTGCCAACCGACCGTGAGACCGAGAAACTGGGTTACGACATCGAAAGTCGGGTTCCCGGCACCGGCAAATTGCGATTCATTGAGGTCAAGGGGCGCGTGACCAGTGCGACGACGATCACCGTAACGAAGAACGAGATTCGCTACTCCCTGAACAAGCCCGATGACTTCATCCTGGCCATTGTCGAGTTTGACGGCGACGCGCACCGGTCGCACTACGTGCGGCGTCCCTTCCAGCGTGAGCCGGACTTTGGCGTCACGAGCGTGAACTACGATTTCGCCGAACTGCTCCAGCGGGCGGAGGTGCCGCGATGAGAGAGACTGTAGTTATCCGCGTTGCCGAGTTTGCCGGCGGGCCGTTCGCGGTTTCCGCCGAGGACGGGCAACGGCTTTGCGTGCATATTGCGGCTTTGTTGCGGGCGGGTACGCCGGTGGCTCTTTCCTTCGCCGAAATCGAGGTCCTGATCGGCGCGTTCTTGAGTGCTGCCCTGGGAACTCTTTGCGCCGACTTCCCAGAAGACACACTTGGTTGTCTTCTGACGTTAAGGGACATTTCAGCGGATGACCGCGCAGCGGCGGCGCGCAGTATGCGCAACGCCAGAGTCTACTACGCCAATCCGAAGGCATTCGATGATGCGTGGCGGGAGGAAATGGGAGATGATGCCCCGGCTTGTATCTCCTCGATGCACGTAGGGATGTGATACTATGGTTACGAATCTGACAGACGCTGAGATCGCGACTTTGATCGCGGAGGCTAAACCGTTGCCCGATGACTATCGGAGTCGTGTTCAGACCCGCCCAAAGCGGGGGCACCGCGAACGCGAACTCGATATAGACGGGGCCAACGGAAGCAAGTTCCGACTGATTTTGCGTCAATCATCGTTCAATCCGCTTGATTTTTCGGTCATCCTGGCATGGGTGCCCCCGCAATCCTCGACGCATTTTCGCTTGTGCCGTTACAACGGGAAGAGTCACGAACACTCGAACACGCTCGACTCCGGCCGGTTCTATGATTTCCACATGCATCGCGCTACGGAGCGGTACCAGCAATCCGGCCTGCGTGAAGACTCGTTTGCGGAGCCATGCACTCGTTACCAGGACTTCGCGGGCGCTCTGCGCTGTTTGATTCAGGATTGTGGCTTTCAGATGCCTGCAAACCATCAGCAGGAACTCTTCTAAACCCGAGGTGTAACATGAGCGTTGAAGCCATACAGACCGACTTTCGACGTAAAGTTGGCGAAACTGTGCGAGTGGCCGAAGAAGGCATGAATCGTTATCGGATCTTCACTCCTTTTCTATTCGAAGATGGCGACCATCTAGCCATCGTGATCAAACGTGAAAACGGCCGATGGATTCTCTCTGACGAAGGCCACACGTATATGCACCTAACATACGACCTGGAGGAGAAAGATCTGCAACGGGGCAACCGTCAAAAAATCATCGCAAATGCGCTTTCGGTTTTCACCGTCGAGGACCGTGAGGGCGAATTGCGACTTCTCGTGCCCGAGGAACGGTATGGCGACGCCTTGTTCAGCTTTGTACAAGCTCTTCTCAAAATTAGCGACGTGTCGTTCCTCTCCAGGGAACGTGTGCGATCCACCTTCATGGAAGATTTTCGATCCTTCCTGGAAGTGTCGGCGCCGCTGGACCGTTGCACGTTTGATTGGTTTGATCCTCAACATGACCCCGAAGGCAAATACACGGTGGACTGTCGGATCAATGGAATGCCCAAACCCATTATGATCTATGCCTTGCCGAGCGATGACCGCGTGCGCGACGCCACCATATCTTTACTCCAATTCGAAAGGTGGAATATCCCCCACCGGTCTCTTGCGATCTTCGAAGACCAGGAAGAGGTGAATCGCAAAGTACTGGCTCGGTTCAGCGACATGTGCGAGAAGCAATTCAGCAGTCTTGGGGCCAACAGGGATCGCATTGGTTCCTACCTTAAGGAGGCCACGTTGCCATGAAACTATCCAAAATTGAAATCACAAACTTCCGGTGCTTCGAGACCCTTTCTTTGAATCTCCAGCAGGATGTCAATGTCCTCGTTGGCGTAAATGGGGCCGGTAAAACAACGATTCTAGACGCCGTTTCCTTGGTGCTATACGACGTGGTAGCAGCGAACATCACAGCCTCGCGGAGCGTGCAAGAAGTAAGCCTAAGGCCAACGGATATCCACATTCAGCCCGGAGCATCGGATGAGGCCGTCATGCGTAAGGATTTTGTTCATATCCGCGCACAGGCGGGCGATTTCTATGCGGTGCCCGGCTTTCCTGCCGTGTCGGAGAATAACACGCCTATGCAATTGGAATGGGATGACCTCATTCAATACCAGCCGCCAAAAGGTTTCAATTATAGTCGAAAAAGCGGTGATAGCGATTGTTGTGTGACCGCATATTATCGTGCTCTTTGGCGAGAAATCCGCAAGGCTGACGAAAAGGCGTTGATTCCGCTTCCTGTGGTTGCTTACTACCGATCCGGCCGTTCAATTGCAAGAACTCCCGATTTGGGAGAAGTGCTCAAAAAGAAGCTTGTGCGCCAAGATGCATTCAAGAGGGCGCTTAACGCATCGGCTGGCTACGATACTTTCTTTCAGTGGTTCTATCTTCGCGAGAACAATGAGGTGAGAGAAAGACTTCGGCGACGGGAGGATGTGGACTTCCAGTATTCCGATCTGAGAGCTGTCCGAGGCGCTCTCGTCAAAGTCATCGAGCGAGTAAAAGAGGCCTACTTTGACGGCAATCCGCCGACCTTCAAGATCGTGTTAGATACGGCGAATGGAGGACGTTCTGTCCTTGAGTTGGAACAACTCAGCGATGGGTATCGAAATCTTTTGGCCTTGGTCTTGGATTTTGCCCGGCGGCTGGCGCAGGCGCATCCGAACTGGGAAGATCCCTTAAGTGCGCCGGGCATTATGCTTATTGACGAGATCGAGTTGCATTTGCATCCTAAATGGCAGCAGTGACAGCGGCGTTTTGATATTGGGATAAAAACGCCGATCAGAAAGTGGATGTTCTTCTTTTGGGTATTCTTTAGAATTGGTCGACAGACCCTCTTCTTATTTTCTTCCGTTGGTATTTTCT
>Ga0118677_10014486_pt1 | contig 11126 bp, 8 predicted proteins | sample AliMusrvi5mmetaG_FD_86154 | JGI IMG/M metagenome (GOLD analysis project Ga0118677, IMG submission 86154)
TGTACTGATTGACGATGCCGAGGATGAAGCTTCCCAGCGCACTGCCGCCACCGGTGCCGTCATTTGTCTGAGAAGCGCTGAAGTTGTAAGTGCCGCCGCCCATGTCGTTAAGATCGTAGCGATTCATCTGAAAAGCGCGATAGTCGATGCCCATCTTGAAGCTATGCGCGCCGTGGATCCAGGAGAAATCGTCGGCGATGCCGAGGTTGACGTCGAGCGTCGTACCGCTACCGTTGCCACCCACGCCGCCAAGTCCGGCTTAGACACCCGCGCCCCCGCTGCCGCCTTGGCCGCCAGTGGCGCCGTTGCTGCCATTACCACCGAGGCCGCCGTCTCCGCCAGCCTGCGGAATTGAAATTTGGCCTTCCCCATTCCCGATGATGGTCGTGACGCCGTTGGCACCATTGCCGCCGTCGCCACCGATGCCGCCTGCACCACCAGCCTGCGCATTGCCGCCGTTGCCACCTGCGGCTCCGATCCCGCCGGTGCCGCCGGTGCCGCCGATGCTGCCGTTGCCGCCTTGTTGGCCGGTAACGCCTGTGCCTCCTTGCTGACCTTGGCCACCCTGGCCGCCTTGGCCGCCGGTGTTACCAATCCCACCGGCACCGCCGTTGGCCCCCAGGCCGCCCAAGCCGCCGCTGCCGCCTGCCACGCCACTGCTGCCGTTGCCGCCCGCACCGGCGCTGCCGCCGTTGCCGCCGTTGCCGCCGGTCTGGCCACTGCCCCCGGTACCGCCCTGGCCGCCTTGGCCGCCTTGGCCGCCGACGCCGCCGGCATTGCCCTGGCCGCCTTCGACGATTCCCGTGTTGGTCACGACTGTTCCCGTGCCGATCGACATGCCGGTGCCGCCGGTGCCACCGTCGCCACCATTATTGCCAGCGCCGCCGGTGGTTCCGGTCGTCCCTTTGCCGCCAGCGACGGTGGCATCGACACCCTTGACGCCGTTGGTGCCAGAGGTGGCCGCAGTCGCGTTGCCACCGTTGGCACCTGCGGTACCGTTGAATCCGTTCTGGGCGGGGGCGATGATCACGCCGCCGGCGGCACCCGGAGCCGCAGCGTTGCCGCCAGGCCCGCCGGTTGCGCCGGTGGCTCCGATTTGCCCCTGATTTCCTTGGAGGCCATTGGCGCCCGCATTGCCAGCGCCGCCGGTTTTGCCAGCACTGCCGGGAGCCGCATCATTCAGGGCGTTATCGCCGTTCTGTCCAGCCTGGGCGTTGTTTTGCGCGTTGCCGCCAGGGCCACCGTTCTGTCCTGGTAGTGAGCCATTGGTGCCGGGTGTGCCCGCGGTCGCAGGCAGAGAAATGACGGTGGCATTGGCTCCATTCGTGCCGTGGGTGATGCCATTGGCACCGTTCGCGCCGTTGGTCGCGGGCGTGCCCGCAATTGCTTGCGCAAGCGGCGCTCCGGTCGCCGGCGCGCCGGGAATGACGGGTGGTTGGATTCCCGGAGTTCCGGGGGCGGGCGTGGTCACTCCGGCCAAACCACTGATGCCGGCCGCGCCGTTGGCCCCGTTGGCTCCGTCACTGACGCCAGCAATCGGAGTGGTCGTGCCATTGGTGCCGTTGGTTCCGTTCACTCCGTTGGCCCCGTTGGCGGCCGCCGCCACGGTGGTGCCGGTTTGGCCTTGCAAACCGATGGCGCCCGCGCCGCCGGCTCCGCCCAAACCGCCCTGGCCACCTTTGATGCCGCCATTGTTGGTGACATCGCTGGTGTAATTGGCAGGATTGAGATCGGAAACACTGTTGATGGGCAGGCCGGAAAGCGAAAGGTTGTTATGATTGCCGACCACCAGCCCGATGCCGCCAGCGCCGCCCGTGGCACCCGGGCTGCCATTGGAATGCACGAGGCCGCCGATGCCGCCGGCTCCGCCAGTACCGCCCGTGCCGCCGCTGACGCCGGAGCTGGCGCCCACGATGGTGGGGTTGCTGCCGTTGCTCAGGACAAGGCCGGCACCGCCGGTCCCCGCCGCACCGCCAACGCCAAAGCTGGAAAGAAACTCGGAACCGTGTCCGCCATTGCCGCCGTTGCCGCCCTTGATCGAAAGGCCCGAATAATTGACACCGCCGGAAGCCATGTAGAGGCCCGCGCCACCATCGCCACCCGCACCAGCGAGTGAATCGACGTAGACTGCGGCACCGCCGTTGCCGCCGGCACCTCCGGTCATCGACATGCCGAAGCTTTGCGTGCCGATGCCGTTGAGCCAGGCACCGTAACCGCCCTCGCCGCCGCCGCCGCCGCCGCCGGTGCCGATTGGCGAACCGGGAGCCCCGGTCGCATCGTTAGCTGCACCGTTGCCGCCCTTGCCACCCGTCTTGTCACCGGCACTCGGGGTCGCGCCCACAAATCCATGGGCGCCGCCGCCACCGCCGCCGCCGCCGCCGCCTTCCGTGGCAGTGCCCCCCGTATTGATCGGCTTGCCGCCGTCCGCGCCGGCAGCGCCTGCCACCGCTCCACCAGCACCGCCAAGCCCGCCACCATAGCCCAAGCCACTGCCACCCTGGCCACCAGCCGCTCCTGTGGCACCCGCGCCGCCACCGCCGCCGCCGCCGCCCGACTGGGTGGCCGCGCCAGTGCTTGCTCCCGTGGCACCGGCGTTTCCGAGCGTCCCGCCGGTTCCTCCGGGTACGCCAACGCCCTGGCCTTTCGCGCCGTCTCCGCCCTTGCCACCTTGGGCATCGAGTTGGCCCGGCAGCACGGCTCCCATGGCGGCGATGATGATTGCTGGCACAGCCTTGGCTGCGAACGGATTGTTGGACTTTCTTTTCATTATGGTGCTTGGTATTTGGTGTTAGATTGAGAGCTTCAGAGCGGGCTTCGACAAGTTCGAAGCCTGCGAAAAACCAACAGGACTGGTGGAATGGATCATAGTTCTGCCGTTCACTTAGGGAAGTAATACTATCAGCATTTACCAAAAGCCGGTAGTTATACTTTGGTATATTCGTGTGTTGGACGGCTGGGTGAAAGGATGCGCCCGGACGGTGGGTATAGGCGTTGAAAGCCCGACCATGTCCCGGTTGTTGCGTGCCGCGAAGCCGGGTTTGGCCACAACCTCCCGCAACCACCATGCCCGCGAAACTTCATTTGATCGTCCACCCTGCCCTGGCGCTTGTCTGCGGCATGGCGGTGCCAAGCAGCCGCGGCGCGGCAGTCCCGCCCGCGCCGTATGGGGCGACGCCAACGCCCGCACAGGTCAACCACGCCGAGCGGCCGTTTTACGCCTTCTGCCATTTCACAGTGGATACGTTCACTGGCGCGGAGTGGGGCTCGGGCGCGGAAAATCCGGAAATCTTCAAGCCCACGGCGTTCGACGCCAACCAAATCGTCACCAGCCTCAAGGCTGGCGGGGCCCGCGGTGTGATTCTCACCTGCAAGCATCATGACGGCTTCTGTTTGTGGCCCACCAAGACCACCCCGCACAACGTGTCGGCCAGTCCGTACAAGGGTGGCAAGGGCGATATCGTGCGTGAATTCGCCGACGCCTGCCAGCAGCACGGCTTCGAGTTCGGCGTCTATGTTTCGCCGTGGGACCGCAACAACGAGCACTACGGCACGCCCAAGTATGTGACCGATGTTTATCACGAGCAGATCCGGGAATTGACGACCCAATATGGCAAGCTCTTTGAGGTCTGGTTCGACGGAGCCAACGGCGGCAGCGGCCATTACGGCGGCAAGGGCGGCAGCCGCCAGATCGACCGCAAGACCTACTACAACTGGCCGGTGGCGTGGGGCATGGTGCGGCAGAATCAACCCACCGCCATGATTTTCTCCGACCTCGGGCCCGGCGTGCGTTGGTGCGGCAACGAGGACGGCCATGCCGGAGATCCGTGCCGAGCCACCATCGACTTCACAGCGGACGAGTGCGTCGGCCATGTCGACACCGCCAAACTCAACGCCGGCACGCTCGGCGGCAAACTGTGGATTCCCGCGGAAGTCGACGTTTCCATCCGTCCCGGGTGGTTTTTCCACGCCGACCAGGACCCGCGGCCGCCGGAAAACCTGATGCAAATCTATCTGAACTCCGTCGGCCACGGCGCCACCCTCAATCTCAACGTGCCGCCCGACAAACGCGGCCAGCTCCACGAGAACGATGTGGCAAGTCTCAAACAGCTCGGCGACCACTTGCGGCAAACCTTCGCGGAGAACCTTGCCGCCAACGCCGCCGCCGCGACGAGCAACACCCGCGGCAACGACCCCGCCTATGGCCCTGAGAAAATGTTAGACAAGGATCCCTGGAGCGCCTGGGTGAGCGACGACGCAGTCACCACGCCGGAAGCGGAATTCGTGCTAACCGGTGAAAAGTCCTTCAATCTGATCCTCCTGCGCGAAGACATCCGCTTGGGCTTGCGCCTCGAAGGCGTGGCGGTGGACACCTGGCTTGACGGCCAATGGAAGGAACTGGCCAAGGCCGAGTCGATCGGGTCCTGCCACCTGTGGCGGGTGCCGACAACCCGCACTAACAAAGTCCGCGTCCGCGTGACCAAGTCACCCGTTTGCCCGGCCTTGTCCGATTTCGGATTGTATCTCGAGCCGGCCTTTCCGGCCTGGGTGCCACCGGTTCCCAGGGTGCCTTAGCGTATGCCGGCGGCAATGTCGTCGGCGAGGCGGGCCAGCAGCTTGGATTGGGCGGCGACCATCGCTTGATAGCCATCGCTGGCAAGCTGCTCGCGGGCGACAAAGCTGCGGGACGCCTTGAGGCGGCGATCCGGCAGGGAATAGACGCGCCAACCGGCTTCGAGTACCGCGAAACCATCCTGGCTGCCGTGAAACTGGCGGATATCGAGCGAAACCTGGAACTTGAGTTCATCGTCGCGCGGCCACGGATAGGAGCGGACATTGCCGGTCTGCAGGCGGCGGCCGAGATTGGCCGCGGTGACGCGGGTGATCGAGGCGGCCAAATCGCCCGCCCAGCGGTGATCCTCGGCCACCGCCAGACGATTCGGCGCGTCCTGCAACACCAGATTGGGCCGGTCGATGTATTCGGCCAACACAATCGGCCCGACGCCGATGCCACGTCCGTCGGTCGACGGCGCGGGACCATCGGCGGTGAGCATATAGTATGAACGGCGCGAGGCGGCACAGCCGGCGAGGAGCAAGGCGCAGAGGGCAAGGACGGTGGCTTTCAACATGGCAGGAATCAGTGTTTGACGCGCGGCGCGCGCGGCACGGGATTGCCGGAAGAGTCGCGCCCCCACAACAGCGAACTGGGCTTTTCGTCAATCGAGGTGGACAGCGACTTGATGGAACGCAGCGACGCACGCAACTCATCCAAGGTGCGCATCAGGTCGCCTTGCATGCTGCCATCCGGGCCGATGCTGGAAACCGTCTTCTGCAAATCGTCAAGCGTGCGGCGCAGGTCGGTGGGCAGGCCGCGGAATTCCGGATCTTCCAACATTTTCCGCGCGGCCGCCGCCGTGGTGTTGATTTCATCCAGCGTGCCGCGGGCCGCGGCAATGGTGGTGGCCGCTTCCTCGGCGGCCTTGGCGATTTTGCCCATCGTGTCGTCCAACGGCAAGGCTTGGATCTTGTTGAGGATGGTGGTGACTTTCAGTTCCAACTGCTCCAATCCGGTTGGCACCGTGGGCACCGCCGTATAGTCGCCGTACTGGGTCAATTTCTCCGCCGCCGCGTCCGGGTAGTAGGCGAGGTCCACAAACAGGGTGCCGGTGATGAAGCTTTCCGTTTTCAAGGCCCCGCGCAGGCCGCGGTCCACTGCTGTTGATAGAAACTTGGCATCCGTGCCGTCCACCCGCCCTTCCAAGCTGCGGCGCAACAAGGAGGGGTCGATTTCAACCAGCACCGGGACGCGCGAATCCTTGCCGGAGGGCAGATAATCGAAGGAAATGTTAGTCACGCGGCCGATCGGGATGCCGCGAAATTCGACCGCGGCACCCTTGGTCAGGCCGCGCACCGATTGCTCGAAAAGCAGCAGGACTTTCAAGGTCGGATTGAACAACGAGCTGTTGGCGGCGTCCTCATCCGGATAGAGTTTGAAGCTCATGCCATCCGGCGCCGGCTTGCCCGGATCAACGCCGTCCGGGGTGCCGAAGGAAGCACCCCCGGCCAGCATCGCCTGAAACGACGGCGTGCGCACCTTGATGCCGGTTGCCCCGGCGCTGATGTCCACGCCGCTGGTGTTCCAGAAGCGGGTGTTTTCCCTAACACGGTCGCCGAATTCCTGGCGGATGAACGCATTGTAGAGCACCGAGCGGCCATCCGGTGCCAAGTCGCGGGTCTCAATGCGGCCCACTTCCATGCCCAGGAAATACACCGGGGAACCGACCAGCAACGAGCCGGCCTCATCCGCGGTGAGCACCAGGCGCCGCCCCGGCACGTTGCGATTGGTGGGCGGTGGGGTTTCCAGTCCGAGGAACGAGGTCGGCCCCTGCGGCCCGTTGCCCGGCTCCAATTCGATGTAGGCGCCGGTCAGCAAGGTGCCCAGCCCCGAAATATCGGTGGCCGACACCCGCGGCCGCACCACCCAGAAGCGGGTGTCCTCGCGCAGCAAGCCGGCCGCGTGGCGGTCCATCTGGATCGAAACGGTCACCGCCTTCAAATCCGCCGTGAGTTCCAGGTCCTTGACCATGCCCACCCGCACCGAGCGGCAGCGCACCTCGGTCTTGCCCGCGGCAATGCCATCGGCCGTCTCGAAACTCACTTGGGCGATGGGCCCGCGCGAGGCGAGGTTTTGATAGATCAGCCAACCGCCTATCAGCACGGCCAGGATCGGCACGACCCAGACCATGTTCCAGCGCTGGGCGGCGCGAAATTCGGGGGTGACAGGAGTTACGGATGCTGGCTCACTCACGATTTGGCGTAGGCTGCAGGGTCTCTGATGCGTTCAAAATTTCAAGGCGATCCCAAAGCAAGCGAGGGTCGAAGCTCATCGCCGCGAACATCGTTAACACCACCACCCCGGCAAAGGCAAGCGCTCCCGGGCCCGGCGTGACCGTCATGTAAGCGCCAAATTGCACCAAGGCAACCAAAATGGAAACCACAAAAATATCCACCATCGACCAGCGCCCCAACAATTCGGTGAACCAATAGATCCGGCCCAGCACGCGCGGGGAGGGATGGACCTTGCCGGTGGCGGCCGCGCACAACCAGACGAGGGCGACGATTTTGACGATCGGAATCATGATGGAGGCCACGAAGATGACGATGGCAATCGGATAGGCCTCGCGGTGCCAGAATTCCACCATGCCCTCCAGAATCGTGGAGGCCATCACGTCCCCCAGTTCCGAAATGGTCATCACCGGCAGCATGTTGGCCGGTAGATAGAGCGCCAGCGCGGCCAGCAGCAGCGCCACCGTCCGTTGCACGCTGAGGGGCTTGCGCAAATGCAAGGATTCGCCACAGCGCGGGCAGCGGCCCCGGTTCACCGGCGTAACCTTGCCGCAGACGTGACAACTCGCCAAGCCCTGGTCGATGGCGCGTGGCAGGCGCGGCGTCATTCCTCGGCCACCTCCAGCCGGTCCCAAAGCTCGTTTCTATCAATCCCGGCCACCGCCGCGGCCATGCACAACATGAGTGCCCCAAACGCCCAGAATCCCACCCCGAAGGTCAGTTCCGCCATTTTGCCCAATTTCATCAGGCTCACCAGCACACCTAACAGGAAAACCTCGATCATGTTCCACGGCTCGGTGCGGCCCAGCCAGCGCGCGACATGCCTGGCGCCGGGAGCCGCCCGGCCCTTCAACAGGGGGGCGCACACATAGAGCATGCCGCCGGCCATCGCCAGCGGCGCGACGAGGGTGAAGATTGCCACGCACCAGCCGATCGCCGGGCTGCCCTCGCGAATCAACTCCCGTGCCGCCCGGAACAGGCTCAGCTCGGTCCTGATGCCGTTGGCCTCCATGCTTAGAAATGGGAACAAGTTGACGATTCCCATCAGAATCAGCGCCGTCGCCGAAAACGCCGTCACCCTCACCAGCGAGGCCGGGCGGTTTTGATAGAGCAGCACGCCGCAGCGTTTGCAACGGGCGGCGGTGCCCTCGGGCACGGCCGCCCCGTCGTGAAGGGTGTCGCAGAAATGGCAGGCCACCGGATGGGGGGCGCCCTGCGGCTTGGGCCAGGTGGCAATGGAGGCCTTGCGTTTCAACTTGCGAGATGGGTGTGAGCGTGGAAGGCGACCACCCGCTGGTTGAGTTCGCCAAGCCCTTCCACGCCGCATTCCACCAAATCGCCGGCTTGCAGGTAGCGCGGTGGGGTCATCCCCATGCCCACCCCACCCGGCGTGCCGGTGGCGATCACGTCGCCGGGCAGCAAAGTCATGAAGCGGCTGATATAACTGATCACTTCCCGCACCGGATGCATCATGTCGCCGGTCCAACTGTTTTGGCGCAGCTCGCCGTTGACCTTGCACCACAGGCGCAGCGCTTGCGGATCGGCCACTTCGTCCGGCGTCACCAGGCAGGGCCCCATCGGCGCGAAGGTGTCGGCGCTTTTCCCCTTCATCCACTGGCCGCCCCGGTCCTTTTGAAACGCCCGCTCGGAGAAATCGCAAAACGTGGCATAGCCGGCGATGCAGTCCAAGGCCTCGCGTTCATCGACATAAGCCGCTGTGCGCCCGATGACCAAGGCCAGTTCCACTTCATAGTCGAGTTTTTCGGCCCCCTGTGGCATCATCACCTCGTCAGACGGACCGCTCCAGGCGGTGGTGGCCTTCATGAACAAGGTTGGCTCGGTGGGGATGCCCTCACCGAACTCGTTGGCGTGCTCCAGATAGTTCTTGCCCACGCAGACGAGCTTGGACGGCCGCGCCACCGGCGGGCCCAACCGCACCGCCGGATCCACCACGGCCCCGCCCGGGCAGCCTTCCGCCACCCACTCCGCCAACGCTTCCAATCCGCCCGAGGCGAAAAAACCCTCATCGTAATCCAGAAACTCGCCGCTGGCATCAATGCGGCGGCCATCCGCCAACCAGACGCCCGGCTCCTCGTTGCCCCTGTCGCCAAATCGTATCAAGCGCATGGGCGGAGTTTACCACCGTTTTGCATGGATTGGAATCCCAATCATTCGTCAATCTTTGCGGTGCCAGACGCTCACCAGCGAGTTCGACCACTGGAACTTGCGGGCGGTCTCGCGAATCAGGAAAGGTTCCTCGACCTGGCGCTCCAACACGAAGCAGGATTCCAGCGAGGCCTTGAGCCACTCCAGGGTTCCCGCCGGGGGCCAATGCGCTGGCGGCGTGAATTCCTCCAGCCAGGTGCAGGGGGTGGCCAGCACCAGTTGCCCGCCGGGGGCGACCAGCGCGGGCAGGCGGTCAAGCAAGCGTTGCGGTTCGGCCAGACGGCACAAAAGATTGGCCGCATGCACCCGCTCAAACGTGCCGATATCCGCGGCCAGATTCATCGCATCCCCCTGGGCAAAGCGCAGCCTCGCGCCGCAAGCGCTGGCGGGCGCGCGGGCGGTGAGTTCGGTGCGCAGCGTCCCCTCCTCAAGCCGCTGATAAACCAGGGACTCGCCGGCACGCAGCGCCTCCGCCGCCCGGACAAAGGCTTGCGAGAAGTCGATCCCGAGCACTTCGTCGCTGGATCGCGCCATCTCGAAGGTCGAGCGGCCGACCGCGCACCCAAGGTCGAGCCCGCGGGCGACCCGCCCCGGGGCGAAATGCGCCACCGTGCGGCAGGCAAAGTCCAGGGCCGAATGCATCCCTGCCGGCCAAGCCTGTCCGGGCGGCAGGATCTCGTCCGGCTCGCCGTAGTGAAACAGCAGGTATTCCGCGAGCAGCTTCTCGGATTCGTAAATCGATCTCATTTCGATGCTTCGTTGCGGCATTGATTCCGCCCGCCCCCCCTGCCAGCGCGGCCACAAAAAAGCGGCCCGACTGATCATCTTCAAGGAAAACCCATTAACCTTGAAGGCGTCTCAGTCGGACCGCCTATGGTGTCGCGACGCCCCGATACTAGCCGTCGGCGCCCCCATGTCAAACAAAAATCCGGAAAATCCTGAAATTTCTTTCTGGGCGCAGGGTTGGAAGGACCGAAGGAGGGGAGTCGGGGGATTTCAGGCCAACTCGAGGGGGCCCGGGCCGGCGGCACCCGGACGTTGCATGAAGTGAAGGAAGATCATGGTCGTTTCGACGTTGGTGTGTCCCATCAGGTCCGGGGCGATGCGGATGTCGGTGCCGCCCTGGAGAAGCGATGTCGCAAAACCCGCGCAAATTCCGCCACTTTCGGCGACCTTTCGCAGGCATTGCTTGACAGCGGGGCGGCTCTCGGGCGGTATTTCCCCCCCATGGCCAAGCTATCCATCCGCAACCTCGACGTTTCCGCCAAAGAAGTCCTCATGCGCGTGGACTTCAATGTCCCGCTCAAAGACGGCGTCATCACCGACGACACCCGCATTCAAGCCGCCATTCCCTCAATCCGCCACCTGCTTGCCGGCGGGGCGAAACTGGTTCTCTGCTCGCATCTGGGCCGCCCCAAAGGCGGGCCCGAAGCCAAGTACTCCCTCGCCCCCACCGCCGCCCACCTCGCCACGCTCCTCGGCCAACCCGTCGCGCTCGCCCCGGATTGCGTCGGCCCGGCCGCCGCCGCCCTGCGTGCGGCCCTCCAGCCCGGCGAGGTCATCATCCTCGAAAACACCCGTTTCCACCCCGAGGAGGAAGCCAACGACCCCGCCTTCGCCCGACAACTTGCCGGTGCCGCGCAAATTTACGTCAACGACGCCTTCGGCACCGCCCACCGGGCTCACGCCTCCACCGAAGGGGTCACCCATTACGTGAAGCAGAGCGCCATGGGATTCCTCATGGAGCGCGAACTCAAATACCTCCAGGGCGAACTCGCCGCCCCGGCCCGCCCATTCGTGGTCATCATGGGCGGCTCCAAGGTTTCTGACAAGATCCAGGTCATCATGAGCCTCATGGAAAAGGCCGACACGATTCTCATCGGTGGTGCCATGGCCTTTACTTTCCGCAAAGCCCAAGGCTACGAGGTGGGCAACAGCAAAGTGGAAGCCGATAAACTCGACCTTGCCCTGGAAATTCTCGCCAAAGCCAAGGCCATGGGCAAAACCTTCCTGCTTCCCTGCGATACCCGCGAAACCGACAAGTTCGAGGACGGCGCCCCGACCCGCTGCACCCCGTCCTTTGACCAGGGCGGCAGCGTCACGCCGGGTTGGATGGG
>Ga0118677_10014487_pt1 | contig 11125 bp, 4 predicted proteins | sample AliMusrvi5mmetaG_FD_86154 | JGI IMG/M metagenome (GOLD analysis project Ga0118677, IMG submission 86154)
CCGTTGAGGTTCGTGAGGCTCCCACCGATCGTCAGGCTATTCACTCCGCCGATTGTCACCGAGCCAGCCGAGTCGAACACCAAATTATTGATCGTAAAATCCGCCCCAAGCGTCGTGGCCAGGTTGGCAGCTCCAGCCGCCGAGAAGTGGACATCCAGTCCCGCGCCGGGATACTGCCCGGCATCCAGTCCTGAACTCTGGTCCGTGTCCCAATTGTAGCTCGGGCTGGTCGTATTCCAGACCCCGTTTACATCACCCTTCCACCAGGCAGCCGTCTGGGTGGTGACCACCAACTGCAGTTTTCCGGCGCCGTTGGAGATCAGCGTTATCAGCTTGCCGGCGATCGTGCGTCGTCCGAGAACAAACCCGTTCGTTGAATTCAACCCCGTTGCCAAAATCAGATCGTTTGTCCCGGTCGCAAACCCGGCATTGGTGGAGATGTTGATCGTCACCGTCCCGGGGTTCTTTGAGTAACTGCCACTGACCGAGATTGAGTCCGCACTGGCGCCCAGGTCGACGTTCAGCACGTTTCCGTCGTCCAGGCTCAAAGCCGCCACCGACAACGTCCCCACGGAGCCATTCGTCATGCTGAGGGCCGCGTTGCCAAGCAACGTCAGCGAACCGCTGAAGGTCGTATTAGTCACCAGCAGTGCCGTGCCCGCCATAATCGTAACCGCGCTGCTCGCCAGACTGTTGTACACCACCAGCGTCCCGTTGCTGACCGTCGTCGGCCCGCTGTAGGTGTTGACTCCTGTCAGGATCTGCTTGCCCAGCCCGGTCTTGACGAGGGAGCCGCTGCCACTGATGACGTTGGCATAGGTGAAGGGATTGCCCGCCCCGGTTGTGCGGTTGAGAACCAGGACACCATTATTGTAGATACCGGCACTGCTGGCGATGTTGCCGTCCGTTGTCCCATCACCGATTTGCAAGGTTCCCTGGAAATTGGTCGTCATCCCAGAATAGGTGTTCGCCCCGCTCAGAACGAGTGTTCCGGGCCCGGTCTTGGTAACCGTCCCATCACCACCGATGCTATTGGTGATGACGCCGGAAATCAGGAGATCTATCCCGCTCGGAACGGTTCCCTGTGCCGTCGTGATCGTGAATCCGGCTCCTCGAAGGGCCACATTACCACTGATGGTGGACAGGGACGAACTCGCCAGGCTGTTGATACCGAAGCCGGTCCCGAAGTTAAAGGCGCCGCCGGCGGAACTCATCGTGCCCCCAGTGAGGAATACGTTTGCGATTATACCCTGGTTTCCGGAAACGGCGTTCGTCAGCGTCCCCCCGATAATATTGATGTTGGTCACCGCCGCACCCCCGGTATAACCCAAGGCATCGGTGAGGGTTGTCACCACCGTGGCGCCGGAGTTGATCGCAAGGTTGTTCCGGATCGTACCCACGCCACTGTTAGCCGCACCCAGGATAAGGATTCCCAGGTTCACCGTGGTTCCACCCGTGAAGGTGTTGAGACCGGACAGCGTTAGTGTCCCTGAACCGGCCTTGATCAATCCATAACTGCCGCCGTTTTCGTTAATCACACCGGAGATCGCCAGATCAACATCGCTAGGCACCGATCCCTGGGCGGTCGAGATCGTGACTCCATTCGCCCGCAATTGGACAGGGCTACTGATCGTAGAGACAACATTGGTCGCCAGGCTGTTGATGGCGGCGGTGTTGTCGATGTTGAATTTCCCACCACCGGATGAACTCATCGTTCCACCCATCAGATTGAAGGTGGTTATTATTCCCTGGTTTCCACTTGCACTGTTATTCAATGTCCCGCCAACAATGTTGACGTTAGTCACGCACAATCCTGCGGCATAGCCCAGAGCATCGTTCACCGTCGTATTCACCGTAGCGCCCCCGTTGATCGTGAGGTTACTCCGGATCGTAGCCGTGCCACTACTGGCCGCATTCAGGGCGAGAGTGCCCTGGTTCACGGTCGTCCCACCTGTGAACGTGTTGAGACCAGACAACGTCAACGTGCCTGTACCGGTCTTTGTCAGACTTCCCGACCCGCTGAGCACGCCGCTGTTGGTGGTACTTGCATTATTGCCTCCAACAGTCAGCGCCACACTGCTTCCAGTCCCGGCACCACTTGCAACTGTGGTGTTATCCTGAAGTTTGATGTTGGAACTGCCACCCAGCGCGCCCAGCACCGGCGCCGTTATACCGGAAGCAAACTGGAGGGCCGAGGTGAGATAGGAGCTAGTGCCGTTCCCATTCACGGTCGCATATTGTAGCGCGGTGTTGTTGCCAAGAATCAGGGTAAAGTGACCGTTTGCCGTATAGTAGCCGTTGACATTGACTGTGCCGCTAAAGGTGTTGCCGCCATTGTTGAGAATGATGGCGCCGCCTTCTCCGGCGTTCCCGAGGCCCTGCATCGTCAGCGTTCCAGACCCCTGAAGCACACCATTTAAGATCAACGACTTCGATGTGCCTGCCGCTGTAGTTCCCCAGTTGCGCTGCATGACCGCCATCGTTCCATTGACCGTGTAAGTGCTGCTTCCCGTTCCAAGATTCATATTACCATCTTCTGACCACAGCATACCCCCGGTGAGGACAACACTGTTCGGAATGGTGTAGGTTGACGTACCTACCGCCGGCTTGAGATGGAATGTCCCGGCGTTGAGCGTAACGGGGCCTGTTCCCATGAACGTGTCCGTCCCGTTGGCCGTTGCGGTCTTGAACTGGTTTGTGCCGCCATTGACGATCGTCCCGCCCGTATAAGAATGTGTCGAGTTCATCACGAACATGCCTGGGCCATTTAGCACCAAAATCGTTGGATTCCCTCCGTTATCCACAATGTCGGTGGTAATCTGCAGATTGTTATTCGCCGAAGCGGTATTGGGCGTATAGAGGAACAGTTCACCACTTGCGAGACCTGTCATTATCGAAGCACTGCCACTGGCAGGCTTGATCCAGTAGCTACCCGTGCCAGCGTTATTCACGGTCATCATGAGGCCGCCGCTGGAAATAGTAAGGGTTCCGCCGGCAGCAACAGTTACGTCACCGCCGCCCGTGCCGGCCCCGCCGGTGATTAGCGAATTGATCGTGCCAGCGGTGAGAGCACCGCTAGTCTTCAGCAAGTTGACCCCTGTTGCTTGGGTCGTCGTCATGGTGGCGTCCGTGAGGTTGTTGACACCGCTGCTGCCACTATGCGCCCACGCGTAAGTGCTATTGCCCTTGTCGAGTACCGCCCAACCGCCAATGATGCCGTTGTTGTCAAGAGTTGAAGTAGTGATAGAGGCGGCAACGGAACCATTTGTCATAATCACAACCGTTCCCCCGCTCGTGTGAGTCAGCGCGCCAAGGGCCAGCGTGCCGGTGCCCGTATTTTTGACCGCCGTACCCAAAGGACCGAACGTAATGCCAGGACTGAGGCTGAAGGTTTCATTGTTATTGGCGGCGTTCGACAGGATGCCGCTCAACGTGATGCCGTTTCCGCTGAAGGTATACGCCGAGGCGCCACTATTGATGGTGAGATTGGTGACCGAAAGGCTTGAGATGTCGTTGCTCGGCGTGGTGCTGCCCGCCCCACCGAAGACCAGTGAATCACCGCTCGCAACCGGACCGGAACCAGACGAATACGACCAGTTGGCCGTGGTGCCGAAGTTATTGCCTGTGCCTCCTACCCACGTATCGGTGCTTGCCGCAAACACCGATGGTATGATCAAGGCGACAAGACCCGCCACCACGACCGGATGAACGATCCTTCCACACATGCTTCGTTGAATTGTCATAGCAACCCCCTTATGGTCCATTCTACTCGATAATTCGACACTCACGCCCATGCAGATCACACCCCACCTTTATGGGAATAGTTTATGCCAACCGTATCATCACCCCAATAATTTTGCCTTGCATACGTATACATTTGGCATTTCATGAACTCTGAACCCAAAACCATGGTCCTGCCCAGGGTTTCAATATTCATGGGCACTGTCTCCCTCAACCAGTCCTTACTGGACTATCAGGAGGAAGCCGACCTGACACTGGACGATGTTGATCGCGGCACTGTCGTACTGTAACATCCACCCGGCGGGCAGATTATGTGACTTGAAAGGACCCGAGACACCCCCGCTGGCGGTGACGATCGGATAGGAGGTAACCGATTTGCTCAGATTGCTTAGCGTAGCCAGTTCGAACGCCATGGACGATACGGACAAAGGTCCCGCCACCGACAAGGCCGTGGCCGACCCGTTTGTCGCCAGCGACACCACCAGCGTGCCACCCGACAAAACAGGGGCCTGGCCAAGACTCAGCGTCCCGGCACCGTTCACACCAGGAGAAAGTCTCGCCCCTGCCACCGTCGTCACTACGCCATTGACCGTTCCGGTTCCCGACAGGGTCGCGTTGGAGGCTACGGCGACCGCATTGCTGAAGGCAAGGGAGCCATTCACCGCCAGTGTCCCATTGCTGACCGTCGTGATTCCGGTATAAGTATTGCTACCCGATAGAGTCATTGTGCCTGCCCCGATCTTGGTCAACGAACCTGATCCACTCAGATTTCCCGAAAAGACTGTTGATCCCCCGTTGCCACCCGCCGTGAGCGCCACCGCAATGGCATTTAAGTCCGAAAGCGCTATGTTGCCGCTTCCTGCCAATGCCCCGAAAACCGGATTGGTTACGCCCCACAAGAACTGAACACCGTAGAGTCCTGCAACATCGCTCCCCCCGGGCTGGGCACCTGTGAGATTGACAGTCGCAAATTGCAGGGCTTTGTTGGCGCCGTCAACCATTGCAAACCCTCCAGTCCCGGTGTTCGCCTTGACTTCTATTGTGCCGCTGAATGTGTTCGACGGGTTGTTGACCCAGATAGACGAGCACTCTCCGGTATTCCCGCCAAACCCTTGCAGCGTCAGTGTTGCCACCCCCTGCAAAACACCGTCCAGGGTCAAATACTTCTGGGTCACATGTCCCCATTGCCTCTGGATCGTCGAGGGAGCGAGGACGCTCAGGGTGGCGCCCTGACAGAGCCGGTCATTACCGTCCGCGCTGGACACCGTGCCGCCGTTCAGGACAAAGCTGTTGGAGTAAATGGCAGGCGTGTACGTGGATGACGAAACGAACGCCAGCGTGGCGTTGCCGCCGACCGTCACGGCACCGATTCCCAACTCGTGTCCATTCTTGACCGCTGATCCGGTTCCCACCTGAAGTGTTCCGGCATTCACGACCGTACCCCCGCTGAACGTATTGGAACCGGACAGGACACAAGTGTCGGTCCCCGCTTTGGCAAGTGCCAAGGCCCCGGCACCGTCAACAAGCCGGGTTACCAACGATCCTGCGGCATTGCCGTTACCGATGGTAAGCGCGGCGGCAGCCCCATTGTTGATCACGACCCCGCCATTCCCGTTCAACGCCCCAACCCCCAGCGCATAACCGTTGATGTCAACCGTCGCATTCGAGACGGTCAAGGTTGCATTGGTGGAACCGAACGCATTGGCCGTTCCCTGCCGGAGCGTCCCGCCTTTGACCGTCGTTCCTCCCGCGTACATACTGGTACCAGCGAGCGTGAGCCGTCCACCGCCAGCCGAATCAGATACCGTCAGCATCCCGTTCGGACTCGTGAGTCCAGTGGCGAAATTCACGGTCTTGCCATTCAGATCAATTCTGCAATCCTGTCCCACCGCCGAACTGAACCGGGCAGAGTAGTCATTCGTGTTCACCGCACTATACTGGAGCGTTCCACCCCCGAAGGAAATCGCTCCGCTTGCGCCCAGGGGACCCGAAACTCCGGCACTCTCAGCCGAGGCGGCTTGCAAGGTCCCGCCATTGAGATTGACCCCGCCCGTGAAGGTGCTGGCCCCTGAAAGAACCACCGTCCCGGCTGTTGTCTTCGCCGCGGCAACACTCCCACCCAACCTTGCGGACACCGTTCCCGAACGCAGGTCATAGGCGCTCGTGCTGGTCAAGGTTCCCGAGCCCGACACGTTGCCCGACACCTGGATACCCGCCACCGTCTCGTTGTTCGCGGCCAGATCAAAGGTGCCGTTGGACACCACAAGGGTTGCTGTGTCGTCAATCCGGTCGGAAGCCCCAAGACGAACCGTTCCCGAGCCTGCCAGCGTCAGGGTCATCGCGCTGCCACTCACCGTTCCGTTGAGAATCAGCGGATTCACGGAATTGTTGGTCCAGGACTGGCTCGCCACCAGCGCCACGGGCGCACTGAGCGTATTCGTTCCAGCGCCGGTGTTCATGGCGATCCCTTCCGGCGAAATCGTCAAGGTATTGGCGCCGCTGATGGTTGTATTGCTCGGAGTGGCATAGGATAGCTTCTTGATCAGAAAATCAGCATCCAACGTCGTATCGAAGTGGCCGCCATTATCGGCGGCAAAGATCACCTCTGAAATGCTGGCGGGCAGGCTGCCTGCCGTTTCCGTCCCGGCCGGGTTGGTTGCCCAATTGGCGAGTGTATTCCAGGAGGCGCCCGCCGCACCCGTCCAGTATGCCATGGGAGGTGTCGCACCAATAATGGCCACCACAACCGAAAGCACACCACCCGATGCGTCGAGAGTATAGCTGTAGCCTGAAGAAGGCGTGGAGGTCACCGTGAAATTATTGGTTGCGATTCCCGTTGCCCCGGTAATCAGCGGATAGACTCCAGGACCGAAGCCAATGAGGCTCGCCAGGCTGATGGAAATGGTTCCACTGGCCGAATAGGAACCGCCTGAGAGGACGATCTTATCCGAAGCATTGGTCGGGCCGAGGTCGAACGCCAGAATGTTGCCGTCGTCAAGGGTGAGGCCATTCGTCACAGTCAGGGTACCCGCGGTGCCATTCGTCATGCCGAGCAAGGCGTGGCCTAACAGCGTCAGCGAACCGTTGAGCGTTGTGTTGGCCACCAGCAGCGCCGTCCCCGCCACATTGGTCACCGCGCCGCTCGCCAGGGTGGTGTTGTAGACCGCCAACGTCCCGTTGCTCACCGTTGTCGCACCCGTATAACTGTTTGTTCCCGTCAACGTCAGGGTGCCGCTACCCATCTTGGTCAGGCTACCGGCGCCTCTCATGATTCCCGAATAGGTCGTGTTCGCGCTATTACCGACCGTCAGGGCCAGCGTATTTGAACTGGTGTTGCTGAGGTCGAAGCTGCCACTCCCGGAGAGGCCGCCGATCGTCGCCGACGTGATCGTGGAGAACTGGAGCGTATTCACATAATTGTTGACACCACCGCCGGAACTCCCGCCGCTATTGTTTCCGGTCAGGTTGAGGGTGGCATTGGAAAGAGCCGTCGCATTGCCGATGAACAGGAAGGATCCATTCCCGCTCGTCATAGGCACGATACTGATCGTTCCCGAGTAACTGTTGGCGGCGTTCGTGACATTGACATACGAACCATCATAGGTGTACCCGGTATTAAGTCCCGACTGCTGCAAGGTCAGGTTCCCAGTCCCGGAAAGGACGCCGTCCAGCCAGAGCGCCTTGCCTCCGAATGTGCTTCCCATGATACTCGCCGCATTAACCGTGATGGCACCCGTGAAATGATGATTCCCTTCATAGGAATAGAACGCTCCGCCTCCCGTACCGAGCGTAACGGCATTGGTGTATGTATAGACGTTGGCCGTACCTGGCGAAACCCGCGCCACAACCAGGGTGGCGCCATTGCTGACCGTAATGCCGCCAAAGCCAAGAGGGGTACAGATACCGACCCCTGGAAATGAGCCGCCGATCCCGATTTGCAGCGTGCCGTTGTTGATCGTCGCCCCACCGCTGTAGGCGCTGTTGGCGAAGGGGATCGCCATCGTGCCGACCCCAGTCTTGGTCAGCGCTCCCGCGCTATTGCCGAAGTCGGGCGACTGGTTGCGAAACCCGGCTGACACGGTCAGATCCACAGCGGCATTACCGGTAACATCCGCCACGGCGAAAACCGTGTTGGAATTCAGATGGTAATCACGGGAACCGGACATCGTTGACGCGCTCGTTCCACCCACGTTGACAGAACCGCGCAGTTGGAAGCCATAAAAGCTGCCACTGCCGGATCCCGTGCTGGTGATGGTGGCGCCGTTGGTCAGATTCAGTACTCCGACCGTGGTGTAATTGTTGGTGATTGCCACCGTGCCGCCATTGATATTCATAACCGGCAAATTGGCGTCCGCCACGGTATTGTTGCCGAACCAGTTGTTGTTGGGGCTGGCGAGGCTCGCGCCCGAATTGACCGTGATGATCCTGCCCCCGCCAGAGACATTGCCGAATCCTCCGCTCGTGCCGTCGTTCGCGGCGGTCCTCGGGACATTCAACAGACCGCCATTCACAACGATGTTACCGGTGAAGGTGCTCGCGCCGGACAATGTCAGGGCGCCGGAGCCGGACTTTGTCAGATTCTTGCCTGACCCGCTAATCACACCGGGCAACGTCAGACTATTCACATTGGTAACGGCCAGATTGTCGGCCAGCGTAATGGGCACGGAAACGGTGTCGGATGCGCCGCCCGAAGTTGTCTGAGCCAGGGTCGCGCCACTGCCGCTGTTGTTGAAAGTCAGGATTGAACCACCACTGTTGGTCAACGTGTACGAGAAGAAGCTTGAAGTTGGATCCCCAATGTTCAGGGTACCTACCGTGGCCCCCGTGTCCAACGTGACAGAACAGGCCGCCGTGAGATTGGTGGTCAACGATACCACATCGCCAGCCAATGTGCCCGGCACGGCCGCCGGATTCCAATTGCCTGCGGTATTCCAGTTTCCGCTGGCATCAACATTCCAGGAACCGCTCCCGGCCAAGGCGTCCGGCGCGGTAATCATGACCGTACTTGCCACAAGGATTGACACCATCACCCGACGGATCATCGCTACGCCTTCATTTCGATAGATATTCATAAACCCTCCCATTAAGCAGACCACACAACCTAGTGCATCATTGCTTTGTATATTACATAGGCTTTATTGTGATTCTCAACGGCTTTGATGTGAATACGTATACATTTGACATTTCTTGCCACTCTTGCGATAGGTTCGAGTATGACCGCAACAACGCCAACGCGATCGGCAACGCAGAAGGATGTGGCCAAAGCCTTGGGTCTCAGCCAGGCAACCGTTTCCCGCGCGCTACGCAACCTCGCCAACGTGCCCGCCCCCCTCCGGCGCCGGATTTTGGCCACCGCTCGCAAACTGGGGTACCGCGCCAACGCGAGCGCCACAACACTCAGCTACGCGCGATTCGCCCGCCACGCCAAACCCATCCAGGCGGAACTGGCGTGGCTCAACGTCAGAGCCACCCCTGAAGAGCTTCGAGCCAACCCTTTTTTTGACCTCTGCTGGCGAGGAGCCTCCGCCCAGGCTCGCAAACTCGGGTATCAGTTGGAGGAGTTTTCCTTGCACGAGATCGGCTCACTCAAGCGCCTTGAGCAAATCCTTCTAGCCCGCGGGATCGAAGGCATCCTGCTTCCCCCCAAGGGACTATCACGCTGGGATTGCCATGATTTCCAATGGGATCGCTTCTGCACCGTGCGCATGAGCCGAACCGTTACTGAACCACGCGTCCATCTGGTGACCACCAACCAGGTGGCCAATGCCATCCAGGCCTTCCAGGAAATGCGGGCACGAGGTTACGAGCGTATCGGCTTCTTTATGATCGAGCACGGCTCACTTCCCCTCCGCCGCCATTTCGCCTATGGGTACCTGGGTGCGCAGATGGAAATGCCTCCGTCACAAAGGCTGGCGATATTTGATTGCCCCAGCCAGAGCGCACGGGATCTATTTTGCCCTCGTGAGGACGCACAAGACCTCTTTGAACGCTGGCTGATACGGGAACGTCCCGACGCGATCCTGACCGACTGGGGCATTGGCGATATGGTCCGAAAGGCGGGTTACCGGATTCCCGAAGAGATCGGACTGGCCCACACCTCGGTATCGGCGGGGGAGACGAATGCCGGGATCTTCGAGAACCCAAGGGAAATAGGCCGCGCGTCGGTTAACCTGTTGGCATCACTGATCCATGATCAGGATCGCGGCATTCCCTCCATTTTCCACCAGGTTCTCATTGAAGGCAACTGGGTGGACGGGATCACACTTCCGCAACGCAAGTAGAGGAAGACCGGCTCCTGGTCCAGTTTCAGGCGATCCTCCTTCATAAATCGGAAGATGAAGAATAACATTGAAGTGCACACTATTTCTGTGCACAATTTTGACATGAAAAACATTACTCTTTCGGCTGATGAAGGTCTCTTGCAGCAGGCCCGGCGACGGGCAGGCGCTGAACACCGCACATTGAACGACATCTTCCGGCAGTGGCTCGATCAATATGTGTCTCAATCAACCGCCAGCGATACGTATGACGCCGTGATGAAGCGGCTCGATCATGTGTCCGCCGGACAAAAGTTCTCGCGGGAGCAAATGCATGAACGCCGATAGCATAAAGGGACTGTTCTTCCTCGATACAAACGTGTTCATCTATACGTTTGATAGAACCGATGCGGACAAACAGCACCTGGCCCGCGAGTGGGTCAGGCAGGCACTCTTGACACAGCGGGGCATAACGGGATCCCAGGTCGTCCAGGAGTTCATGAACGTTGCCCTTAAGAAGTTCGAGAACCCCATGGGCGTTACCGAAGCGCGAGAATACCTGAACGGCGTTATGCGTCCGCTTTGCCAGCATTTCCCCGTCATGCCAAGCTTCGATCGCGCTTTGCTCATCCGCGAGGAAACCGGCTATGCCTGGTATGACTCACTGATTGTCACCGCCGCCATCGAAGCCAAGTGTTCGTGGCTGATCAGCGAGGATCTGCAGCACGGCCGCAAAATAGGCTCTGTGACCGTTCATAATCCATTCCGGTAACGACAGGCGCCACACGCTGAACCTGCTACAGGAACAGATCATGTCTTCCCGCTTTCCCGCGGATGTTCCTTCACAAATTCAGCCGCTTCCTTCGGGTGTTCGTGGACAAAGTCCTCCGCCACTTCGTCCGTCGGCTCTCCTGCGGTTGCCTGGGCTAGGTGCCGTTCATCGAGTTGGAGCCGAACCTTTTTCATGGTTTCCTCCGTCAAGGGGAACAGGAGGGCCATCAGCAGGGTGAAGCCGGAGAAAACAATATAGATGATCATCACCATCCAGAAGAGGTGCTTCTGGATCGGCACTGGCGGCTGGGATGCCAGAAGCGTCCCGCCCCTGCCCCTGGCACCAACCCTCATAC
>Ga0118677_10014491_pt1 | contig 11123 bp, 2 predicted proteins | sample AliMusrvi5mmetaG_FD_86154 | JGI IMG/M metagenome (GOLD analysis project Ga0118677, IMG submission 86154)
TCCACCGCCATCTAACAAAGAACCGGTGAAATTCGTGGCACCGCCGCCGATGCCGCAGCGCAAGGCTCCGGACGCACGCATCGCCGGTTGGCCGTTTGACGCCGCCGAGGCTGCCAAACGCCAGGCCGCCACCAAGTTGCCGGCCACGATCAAGATCGATCTGGCGGATGGCAAACCGTTGGAGATGACCCTGGTGCCTGCTGGCGAGTTCTACATGGGTGACATCACCGGCGAATTCGACGAAAACCCGCTGTGCCGCGTCAAGATCGACAAGCCGTTCTACATGGGCACCATGGAGATCTCCAACGCCCAATTCGCCGCCTTCGCTACCAAACACCACAGCGGCGTCGTCAGCATGACCGGCAAAGACCAGGGCGAACGCGGCATCTCGATCAATCAACCAAACCAACCCGTGGTCCGTGTGACGTGGAACGACTCCATGGCATTCTGCAAATGGCTCTCGCAGAAATCCGGCAAGCAATTCTCACTGCCCACCGAGGCCCAGTGGGAATGGGCCGCCCGCGCCGGCACCGAAACACCGTGTTTCTATGGCAACCGCGACACCGATTTCAGCAAGTTCGCCAATCTCGCCGACGCCTCGCTCAACCAACTCGACCGCGGCGACGCACCCCCGTGGCACCCCAGGGACCGCCGCTTCAACGACGGCAGCGGCGTCACCGCCGACGTCGGTCGCTACGATCCGAATGCCTGGGGCCTGCGCAACATGATCGGCAATGCCGCCGAGTGGACGCTCAGCACCTACAAAGCCTATCCCTATGTGGACACCGACGGGCGCAACGATGCCAAGCCCGACGGGATGAAAACCGTGCGCGGCGGATCGTGGTTCGACCGCCCGATTCATGCCAGATCCTCATCGCGTCTGTCCTATCGCCCGTGGCAGGCCGTTTACAATGTCGGCTTCCGCGTCGTCATGCCGGCCGACGCCCCGGCCATCACCACCATCGACCCCGACAAGACTCATACCGCAGCCGCCACCCCAACGAAGTGATAGCAACCGCCCGAGCAGGAACTGCTTCACTTGGAACGCGGCGTTGCCGGTGATGCATCTTGTCCCGTCTTCAGGCGGACAATTTGTGTGGAACTGACTTTCGGATGACTTTCGGATGACTTTCGGATGACTTTCGGATGACTTTCGGATTGCACCGGCACCGGAAAGTTGTTAATAACCGACCGTATCGGACCGCCACCGAGCGGTTCCTGACTCACAAACCATCACCATGAAAGCCAGAGACACCCGCAAGGAGAACAAGAAGACCCCCACCAAAACCGCCAAGGAAAAGAAACTCGCCAAGCTCGAAAAGAAAAAGAAGAGCGAATGAGCGGCGCTGACAAAATACCTGCCGCATTGTAGCGGCGGGTCTATGGCCGTCGTTTTTGTAACTGCGGCCTGTGATCATCGTTTTTGTAGCGGCGTGCCTATGACCGTCGCATCTCAGATTCGCTCCAACTTCCCTGGCGCAATATGGCGGCGTCCATCCGCCGAAACCCGAATGCTTTCGGACTGTGGCAAGCCATCGCGGCTTTGCATGGCTAACAATCCCCTCCCCCGGGCGGCAATCCTCCCCGGCTTGGCTTATTCCGGGATGCTTCCCCACCCGCTTCCGCCAAGCACTCCGCGACCGCCGGGGCTATGTTACGCACATGTCACGAAAAATGAATAGTCATTTGGGAGCATTCCTTCAGTTTCACCGACCCATTGCAAATCATGGATGGAAACACGGGTCGCAGATGTGACTGTGATATAGGTTGCGGCGGGAAGATCGTTAACGCGCATCTCCTATGATAGACCGCCTGCCGGGTCGTGACTGAAGTGTCACACCATCGTGATTGGCGAATATGTTTTCTTGGCCGATTCATGCCGCGTTCCCCACGGGAACGATTCGCATCCCGGCCAGATCACGAGTCAGGAGCGGGACCTCCTAATCTCCTAACAACGAACAAACGAAAGGCATATCATGAAAATGCATAACATGTTTCGATTGACAACAGGCACATTGGCGCTGTTCGCGGCGCTGATGGCTGGCAAGCCGGAGGCCGCCGATGCGGCGGCGTTCACGCCCGGAAACATAGTCGCAATGCGCAACGGTGACGGTTCCGCATCACTGACGTCCGCGGCCACGGCCGGATTCCTGGATGAATACACGACAGGCGGCGCGCTGGTGCAATCCATTCCGCTGCCAACCGCCACCGGATCCGGAACCACGCCAAATCCGCTGACCGACAGCGGAGTGGCGTCATCGAACGGCATGATCACCCGCTCCGCCGACGGCAAGTATATCATCGTTCCGGGCTATGCGGCCAGCCTCGGCACCGCCGGTGTGGCCGGTGGATCCGGGATCACCCGTTGCGTCGGGGTGGTGAAATATGATGGAGCGGTGGATACCACCACCACCTTTACGGACGGATTCATCGCGAACAATTTCCGCAGCGCCTGCAGTGCGGACGGCAGCGCTCTCTATCTTACGGGCAATGGCGGAACCGGCAACAAGGGCGCGCGCTATGCCACCAAAGGCGCCACCAGCACCAGCACCATCGACGCGACCCCCAACGCGCGATGCGGCGGGGTCTTCGGCGGCAACCTCTATTACAATTCGCAAACCGTGATGTACAAACAAAGCGGCACGCCGGTTACGGCAAGCGCGCCCTCGACCATCACGTTTTCCGGAACGGCTCCTTCCAGCATGTATCAATTCGTGTTTCTGACCGTGCCGTCAGGAGACGTTTGTTATATCGCCGATGACGGTCTTGGTGGCATCCTGAAATACTCCGTGAGCGGCACGATCCTGACCTACCAAGGGAAAATCACCGCCACCTCCGCCCGTGGGCTGAGCGGTTCCGCGAACGGTTCCACCGTAACGCTCTTCGCCTCTACCGGCGGAACCGGCGCCACGGGCGGCGGCGCAATTTGGTCGGTCACCGACACGGCGGCCAACAATGCGGCGCCATCGACCACCGTGCCGAGCGTGATTGTCACGGCAGGTGCCAACAAGGCGTTCCGCGGCATCGCATTCGCGCCATCAGGACCCATCACCTATACCGTGACCTACAACGGCAACGGGGCCACTGCGGGTGCCGCCCCAACCGATGGCGCGAGTCCATACAATTCCGGCGCTACGGTCGCCGTTGCGGGCAATACCGGCAATCTGGCCAGGACCGGTTACGCATTCAACGGGTGGAACACCGCCGCCAACGGAGGCGGAACAAATTATGCCGAAGCATCCGCTTTCGCCATCATGGGCAACACCACACTCTACGCCCAGTGGACCATCAACACCTACAGCGTGACCTATGATGCCAATGGTGGTTCGGCGGCGCCGACCGACGGCAACAGCCCATATAATTTCAACTCGGCCGTTACCGTGCTGGCGGCTGGTGGCATGGCCAAATCCGGCTACACGTTCACCAACTGGAACGCCGCGGCTGATGGTAGCGGAACGGCTTATCACCCGGGGGACACTTTCAACATCGCAGCCAACACCACGTTCTACGCCCAGTGGATTGTCACCCTGGTGCCCACCGATCCAACCGGCACCGGCACCGGCAGCCCGTCTCCGGCCATCAGCGGCAGCAACGTCACTCTGACCGTCAACGTCACCCCGGGTGCCAATCCGACAAGTACCGGCATCACCGTGAGCTGCGATCTGACGGCAATCGGCGGCGGCGCGGCAGTGGAATTCAACGGCCAGGTGGACGGAACGTTCACGCTGGATACCACGGTGGCTGTCACCACTTCCGCCGGAAGCAAGTCCATCCCCATCACTATTCATGACGCGCAGGGCCGCAGCGGATCGGCAACGATTTCGGTCAATGTGGTGACTCCGACCAACCCGACGGCTGCGGGTTCCGGCAGTCCGGCATCGGTGGAGTCCGGCGGTGCCACTCTTCTTGCGGTGACCGTGACGCCGGGGAACTACCCGATCAGCACTGGCCTGACAGTGACGGCCGATCTAACATCCATCGGCGGTGGAGCAATTGTCTCGTTCCGTGATGATGGACAGAACGGCGATGTCACGGCGGGTGACGGCATCTATTCCTATCAAACAACGGTCGCCGGAAATGGAGGAGCCCGCACCCTGCCCGTGACCGTGAGTGACGCCCAAGGCCGTTCGGGATCCGCAAACATCCCGCTGAATATTCGGGGGCCGGTCACGATTCTCCACATGAATGACACCCACGCGCGTTTGACCCCGCACAAATGGATCATTCCCGCCCATTCGGCTACGGCCAACAACACCTTCGAGGACGTGGGAGGCGCGGCCTTCCTCGCCGGTGAGATCTTGTCATTGACTGATGCGAATCCATCGTCCCTGGTGATTGACGGTGGTGACATATCCGAAGGCAACCCCATCGGCGACATGAATGGCAACGGCTCCATGACCGGGTTCTATTCGATACTCTCCGGCAAACTGAAGGCCCGGCGCGGGCGCGGTATGGATGCCGTGCTCGTTGGCAACCATGATGTGCGCGACGCCACCTATATCGCCAACCTCGAAAATCTCAATAACCCGTCGAACGCGGACCAGAAGGTGCCCGTGATCTCGATGAATGTTTGCAATATCGGCACCAAGACTCCCCATTTCAACGCCTACACGACCGTTTCGGTCAACGGCACCAAGGTGGGAATCCTTGGATATACCACCCAGGCTGCCGAGGTTGGCGCCTCGCTGGCCAGCACGCTCGAAGTGGTGAACTGTGATTGGAACAGCACCAACACCGCCAACATCCACATCGCCGACTATGTCAAGGATCTCAGAAACAACCAGGGATGCGACATCGTGATCCTGGCCGCCCATGTCGGCCACACCAGCATTGCCACGGACACGTCGCGCGATGGTTCCGCAGTAGCCGCCCTGCTGGTGGATGACGGCTCGGTCAAGTTGCCGGAAGTTGCCGTGACCGGGCACTGGCACACCTGGACCGACACGGTGTGGCAGCCTGAAATGCTCAATTACAAGACGATTTTCACCGAATCGGCCAGTTATATGAAATATGTGGGTGAGTTGCAGGTGACCCCGGCCGGCGAATACATCTCATCCACCCAGCATGTGATTCGCGACGCCGACATCACGCCGGATCCCGATGTTGTTACCTACGTGGAAAACCTGAAGGTTCAGTATGACGCGGCTCACACCGTGCATGTTGACGACGTGATCGGCTACACCGCGAACGACCTGTTGCTCGACAACAAGATGAAGTGGTGGTCGGCCGACGAATATCCGTGGAGCGGCAACAACACGGCGGGCCAATGGATCTGCGATGCCATGCAGTGGGAAGGGGCCAGACTTTTCGGTTCGTGCGATTTGGCGATCGAAGCCGGCGGCGGTGTCCGCGCCGATATTCCCGCCGGGCCGGTGACCTACCTGGAAATCTACGAGACTTTCCCATGGAATGACGACACCTTCGACCGCATCAATATGACCGGACTGGAGATCAGGAATTTCCTGCAAAAGACCAATTGCGACGCCGGCTTCTCCAGCGCCATGGAGGTAACCGCCAACGACGGCATCCCGATCTCCGTGAAAATCAACGGACAAGCGATTGTTGACACGCAGACCTACACGGTTTGCATCAACAACTATATGTATGCCCACCCGCCCACCGGTTGGACCTGGTCGGACACGGCTCCGCTGACCAACGCCATGCTTTGCCGCGAGGGCATCGTCGATTTCATGAAGACGGCCCACGGCACTCCCGACAACGCCTATCAAACCGGCGGCGACCGTTACCACCTCAACACCGAATTCTCCGGCGGCTTCCGGGCGGTGGTGACCATGATGAACGACAACGATACCAAATCGGTGTTCGAGGATGCGTTCATCCGCCTGCTGAGCGCCACGCCCGAGACGCTTGCCCGCCGCGGCAGCGCCCAGGTACCTGCCGATCTGGTCAATGCCGATGGCACCGTCAATCAGTCGAACCGCCTGTGCGAGGCGGAACTTTACCGGAGCTTCCTTGGCTTCCATCAGGGCGCGCTCAAGCCGGGCGACCTCATCGAGGTTTGGGGCAAAGGCAGTTTCTACGGGGGCAATCCCGAGTTTGTGGATCAGGAAGGCATCTATGCCGATGGCGTGGAGTTCAACATTGTGAGCCATAGCAATACGACGCTCGCCCAGCCGCAGGAGATGTCCGTCATCAATGATTTCTGGAATGACACGCACAAGAACCACTACGTGGGATTCTATGCCCGCAAGACCGGTGCCAATACGGTGAGCGACCAAGCCGGAAAGGTGATTTCCCTCTCGGACGCCACCGGTTATGCCGCCAAGGCGGTGCCGGGCAACGTCGGCGATGTGGTGCGAGTGACCGGGGTCCCGACGATGGAAAGCTACGGGATGCGGTTCCGCAGCGACAGCGTGACCACCACCACCGGATTCCCGCCGGTTTCCTCGGTGAACCCGCTGGTTTCCCCGCAAAGCGGTTCGTCAGTCGCTCTAACGGCCACCGCCAGCGTGGCACCGGGTTATGCGTTCAACGTTTACACGATCACGCCTGCGGCGGACTCCCAGGTGACTTCCGGCAAGCCGACCACCAACTCCGGATCATCCACTAGCATGTATGTGCAGAGCGCGAACGGCGGCACTTATGGTAACGAGCGTGCCTGGATGAAGTTCAATCTGTCCAGCATCCCGGCTGGGGCCACCATCAGCAGCGCCGTGCTCAACACCTATTGTTTCGGGGCCGCCGGGGTCAGCATGCCCGCCGCGCTTTGCGGCGGCACCAGCGACGACTGGACGGAAACCGGAATCACTTGGACCAATCAACCGGCCTTCGGTTCCGCCTTGCAAACACAAACACTGAGTTCCTCCGCGGCAAACAACTGGCTCACCTGGGATGTCACGGGTTTCACCCAAACGAAATTCGGCGGCAACAACCTGGTTTCCCTGGTCATCAAACCCGACACCGAAAACTCAACGGATGCCACATCCCCGAGCTATAAGTTCGACGCCAAGGAATACAACAGCGGCAGCAACGCGCCCAACCTCACCGTCACCACCGCGGCCACCAGCAATACGGTGACCATCGCCAATGTCCGGTTCTTCTACCGCTACTCGGTTGACAACAGCGCCTGGGGATCCTGGTTAGATACGGGCCTCGCTGTCACCACGGCACCCTACACCGCGAACTTCACCTATCCGAACGGCAATGGATATTATCAGTTCTACTCGGTGGCGACCGACAGCCTGAAAACCGTGGAGGCTCCGCCGGCCACTGCGGACGCTACCGTGCGGAAAATCGCACCGGTGGTGGCCGTTATCTCCATCGAGCAGACCGCCGGCGTGCCGTTGGTCAGCGGCACCAGCACGCTGGATGCCGGTGGGGCCTTGGTCGGCACCGCGTCGGTTACTCCTGTCAGCCTGACTATCGGTAATACGGGAACCGCTGCCCTGACCGGCGTAACCGCCACCATCACTGGCACCAACAGCAGCGACTTCGCCGTGACCAACACTCCGGCATCGTCTGTCGCCGTAGGCGGACACACTTCACTGGTCATTACGTTCACTCCATCCGCACCCGGTTCCCGGCAGGCGGTCTTGCAGATTGTCAGCAATGATCAGGTCACGAGTCCGTTCTATCTGAATTTGACCGGCACCGGCACCGCGCCGGCCGCGCCATGGACCTTCGGCGTGATGTCCGACACCCAGTGGAGCGGCACCGATTCCACCGGCAACAACGTCAACACCGTCGCCGTCAACCAAATCAAGGCGGTCAACCAGCAGTTCGTCAACGCGGGCGTCAAGTTCGTCGTCCAGGTCGGCGACCTGGGGGACAACGGCAGCACGGCCTCGCTGCAGACCCGCCTCGACGCCAACACCGCTTTGAATGCCGCTGGCATTCCGTTCTACGGCTTGCGTGGCAACCACGAGGACACTACTGCGGGCCAGACGTTCTTCAATGCCAACTATCTCCCGACCTCGTCGCCGTTGGCCACCGTCGCGGTGATGCCCGGCACCAGCAACTACTCGGTCACCTATAATGGCACCAAGCTGGTGCTGCTGGACATTCTCACCGCGGACTCCACCGCCGCGATGGATTCGGCCACCACCTGGATGGGCGGCCAGCTCTCGGCTGCCGACCACACTCAGGCGTTCGTGTTTCAGCACAAGAACCTGGTCGGCCAGAACCACAAGGACAACGCGTTCCAAACCGGCTCGGCTCAGGACGCCAACCCGACCCAGCAGAACAACTTTATCAGCACGCTGCAGGCTAACAACGTCCACTATGACATCTCCGGTCACGACCACAATCAATATCGCTCCGTGATCACCAGCCCGGACGGCTACTCCATGGTTCAGGAACTCATCGCCGGATCCGACAGCTACAAGTATTACACACCCGGTGGCACTTTCCTCGGTGCCAACCGTGACATGCCGATCTCGGCGCAGTTGAACAAGACCACCTATTATACCTTCACCGTCGATGGCCCGCGGATCACCGGCAAGTATTACTGGACCACCCCGCTGTCGAATGGCGACGTGGCGACCAATCCGGTCTGGACCCTGGGTGAGACCTTCGGCTACAGTCTCAACGGCACCGAGAAGTTCGTGGCCCCCGGCAGGTCCTATGCCATGACCCACAGCATCGCCGCGGGCACCAGCTACGGCGAGACCGGCTATGTCGGCACCACCATGGGCATCATCAGCGGCACTAATAGCAGCACCCAAAAGACCAGTGACGGACGCGCCCTGACCAAGGACATCACTACCGGTTGGAGCCCCAAGACCAGCCAGACCCTGAGCGACGTACTCACCCTCAACGGCATGGCAGTTGTCGGCCAGACCACTACCGACCCCTTCACGCTGTCGCTGAGCTGCGACCCGACCGCCATCAACCCGATGCTCGTCACCCGCGTCGACGGCTCCTGGGTCACTGCGGTGAACGGCAATACCGGCGGAACAAGCAGATTTGTCGGCAACCGTCCGTTCAACGCCGCCACCGACACGCTCGGGAGTTATGGCTATGATTCCAGCACTCACACCGCGTGGGCCGTGGTCAACTACAGCGGCGACTTCGCGGTCGTGGCCGGACCTCAGGTCAACATTCAAATCGGCAGTTCCACTTATGTTCCGTATGCAACGGGCCTGGCTGCCGGAACCAAGGTTTGGCTCAACTCCGACACCAACCCGGCCAACACGCCCATCCGCGCCACGCAGCGCTTCCTCGGCTACCGCGAAGTGGATTACAAGGGGCTGTTTTCCGCGCAACTCGCGTTGAACGCGGTCACGCCCACCACCTCCGGCGGCGTCACCACCTATGATTACTCGGCGCAGAACAGCAAGAGCACCTATCTGGCGGGATTCTGGGCCGACAAAAATCTGCCGATCATCATCGGTCCGGACGGCAAGGCATATATCACCGACGGCCACCACACCGTTGCCGGTTACCTCGCCGCCAACGTGGCAACGCGCTATATCATCCCGGGCAATGAACACGTGGTGATGGGCACCGTCGTCGCCAACTATTACGACGCCGGTGCCTCAAGCCATCCGGCACCTGATGACACCTGGTGGCTGGCGCGCCAGAGCGAGAACAACACCCTGCTTTACGGCATCAACGGCAACCAACTGACCCGCGCCACCGATCCCGGTTACGCCGGCCTCCAGCCGATCCTGCCCAGTGTCCAGGCCATGCCGGTAATACCCGGCAAGGCAGGCATGGCCAACGAGTCGTTGCGCAGCATGGCCTGGGGCATGGCCGACGGCATTGTCATGTCGGCAACCAAAAGCGATGGCACCAGGCTGACGGGATACCTCAAGACCAACGCCGCCGAAGCAGCCGACACTAACTTTGTCGAATTCTATTGGTGCGACTTCCTGCGCAACCGCATCACCTGGGACGACACCAAGACGGGATCCGCCCTGGGCACCGGCAACAACGACCGCAACCTGATCCAGGCACCCGTCGGCTTCTACGCCGCAGTGGCCAACGGCACCGCGCTGGCCCGCTCGGAAGTATATCGTGACCAATACGGGCGCATGCTGGCGGATTACAACAGTCCGGATTCATCAACCCTTACCAGAAATTGGGCGAATGACTCGCTCAGCACGCTCAAAAACGGCACCAGCCGCCGCGCGGCCGCCAGTGATACCTATCACATGTATCTGCTGGACGACTCGGGCGTGCAGGGCGACATCACCCCGTCGCTGGTCTCCCAGGCCAATAACATGCTGCACATCGACACCACCACCGGACAAACGGTTTCCGGAGTGATCGCCAACTTCGGCAAGTCGGTGGACATCAACAGGGGAAGCTCGATATCCACCCAGTGGAAAGACGCGGTGCTCAACAACACGACCTATAACTCGACGCTGACCATCGCCCCCGGCTCCGGGAAAGTGACCTTCACCGCCGCCAACACCTACACCGGACCGACCACCATCGGCGCCGGTACGCTGGCTCTTGGTGCCGCAGGTTCCATCGATTCGAGCGTGAGCGTGACGGTGGCTACCGGTGCGGTATTCGACACCACCGCCAAAGACAGTTATGCCATGCTAACCGGACAACCGTTCACCATCAGCATTGATGGAGCCGGCGGCGGTTCGGCGGGACGCATCAACGCCTCCGGTCTGGACATCACCAACGCCCGTGTCAGCTTCAACATCGTCAACCCGTTGGACGACAGGGTTTATGTAATCGGCAGTTACACCAGTCTGACCGGCACGGCATTCGCCTCGGTTTCGGTGCCTTCCGGGTATGCCATCAACTATGCGTATAACGGCAAGCAAATCGCGCTGGTCAGCTCGTATGCCGCCTGGGCCGCCACCAACGCTCCCGGCCAAGCAGCGGATCAGTCCACTAACGGCGACGGCGTTCCCAATGGGGTGAAATACTTCATGGGCGCGACCGCTTCGTCGCCGACAGCAACACCGGGCCTTGTAAAGGGTGCGGTCACCTGGCCGAAGAACCCGCAGTTCCTCGGAACCTATGTGGTCGAAGTCTCATCCGACCTCGCCAACTGGGATCCCGCCACCAAGAGCTACAATAGTTATATCACGGATAGCGACACTTCGGTCATGTTCACCATGCCATCCGCCCCCGGCAATCTCTTCGTCCGCCTGCGGGTGGTGCCGGCACCGTGACGGTAACGGCCAATGGTCTTGCGC
>Ga0118677_10014492_pt1 | contig 11122 bp, 9 predicted proteins | sample AliMusrvi5mmetaG_FD_86154 | JGI IMG/M metagenome (GOLD analysis project Ga0118677, IMG submission 86154)
ACCTGCGTCGTGCGTGGCCTCGATCCGGTGACCGCCCTCGAAGGAATGCTCCGGGGGCGCCCCCTCTTTCCGCCCGCCACTACATAGTCTACGAATTACTCCGAAGAACGTGAACTCTTACGGCCTGTTGTTCCTCTTGCCTGCGCTATCGTTGCCACGGTATAATAAAGGATGTCTTTTTCTCTCGAAACCAACGCATCCCGACGTTCCGCGGAGAGGCAGCGATGACGCAATTATCGACGCCGGTTTCACCACCGCCGGAGGCTGCCGGCAGCGGCGAACCGTATCACCTGTATGCCGAATACGCGACGGATATTATCGCCCGCCTCACCATCGGGGGACAATATTTATACATCTCCCCCTCCTGTCGTACTCACCTTGGCTACGAGCCGGCGGAATTGATCGGGCGCTTCATCATTGAGCAGATACATCCGGACGATCAGGAAAAGTTGCGGCAAGCCAGTGACGCATTCCGGCAAGGCGTCCCCGAGTTGATGACCGTCTTACGACGACGGCGGAAAGACGGAAGCTATTGCTGGCTCGAAACGATTGCCCGCCTGATTCCGCCGCGGGAAGCCGGTGAAGCCCCGGAAATCATCACCGTCTCGCGCAACATCACCGAGCGTAAACTTGCTGAAGCAGCGCTCGTGCACAGTGAATTGAAATATCGCATCTTATTGGATAATATCCCGCAGCGCGTCTTCTACAAGGACCGGTATTCCGTCTTTCTGGCGGTGAATCCCAGTTACGCCCGCGATTTCCGGCTGACGCCCGACGATTTCGTAGGCAAAACCGATTATGATTTCTATCCGCGGGAGCTGGCGGAAAAATACCGCGCGGATGATCAGCGCATCATGACGGCCGGCATTACCGAGGAACTCGACGAGCAATACATTCACGAGGGTCTCACCAAAGTCGTGCATACGATGAAAACCCCGGTGCGCGACGAAACCGGACAGGTGGATGGCATGCTGGGCATCTTCTGGGACATCACCCGACGGAAACAGGCGGAAGAGGCGCTGGCAATGCGTGAACAACAATTGCGCGCATTGCTCGACAATATTCCGGACCCGGCCTGGCTGAAGGACCCGCAAGGCTGTTATCTGGCGGTGAATGAGTCGCTGGCACAATTCTTCGGCCATCCTCGCGATGAACTCATCGGCAAGTCGGTGGCGGAACTCATGCCGCAGGCGGCGGATGAATTAGCAAAAGGCGAAGACCAACTCTCCCCCGCGCGTTCCCGGTCGCAGGTGGATCAACGGCTGCTGGGTTCCGACGGGAACCTGCATTGGTTCGACACCGTAGAATCGCTGATCCTCGACGCCGGCGGCAATGCTACCGGTGTGGCGGGCATCGCCCGCGATGTGACCGAACGCCGGGACATCGAGGAAGCGCTGCGCGAGAGTGAGGAACGCTACCGCTCGATTATCGCCGCGATGATTGAAGGGATGGTGCTGTATGATCATCAGGAGATGATCGTTGCCGCCAATTCGAGCGCCGAACGCATTTTAGGCATCCCCGCGGAGGAGATAAAAGGCCGCACGCTGATGGACCCGCGGTGGCGGGTGATTCATGCGGACGGCACGCCATTCACCCGGGAGGAACACCCAACCCGTGTGGTGCTGGCAACCGGGAGAGCGGTGACCGACGTGATTATGGGGCTCGCGAAACCCGACGGCACGACCTGCTGGCTCTCCGTCAACGCGATCCCGTGGCGGTATGCCGGTGAGTCCGTTTCGTTCGGTGTGTTGGCCACGTTTCATGATATTACCGCGCACCAGCAGGCGGAAGAGACGCTCAAGCGCTATGCCGCCGATCTGGAGCGCGCGAATGAAGAAGTGCGCCAGTTCGCCTACATCGTCTCACACGATCTGCGTGCGCCGTTGATCAACCTGAAAGGATTTGCCGACGAATTGCGCGCGGCGGTCGCATTGGTGGAGGCTGCCAGCGCTTCCCCCGGGCCTATCAGCGACGAAGCCTACGCGCGGGTGCGCATCGCGCTGGAGCAGGATATCCCGGAAGCGCTCGACTACATCGATTCCTCGACGTCGCGCATGGATCACTATATCAACGCGCTGTTGCGGTTGTCCCGCATGGGGCGGCAGGAGATGAGTTTCGAACCGCTGGATTTGAGCGAGATCGTGAATGCGGCCATACACGACATGGGACACCAGATCGAGGCGCGGCTGACAACCGTGATCGTCTATCCGCTCCCGGAGATCATCGGTGATCGCACGTCCATCGAGCAAATAATCGGCAATCTGCTGAACAACGCGGTCCTCTACCTCGAACCCGGTCGTCCGGGGAAAATCGAGATTCGTACCGAGCAGCAGAAGGACGTGACGATCATCAGCGTGCGCGACAATGGCCGTGGCATTGCCGAAGAAGACTTACCCAAAGTCTTCGCCCCCTTCCGGCGCGCCGGCAAACAGGATGTGAAGGGGGAAGGCATGGGCATGGCCTACGCGCAGGCGTTGGCCTACCGTCACGGCGGTCACATTCGCTGTGAATCCACCCTGGGCATCGGCACGACGTTTCTGGTAACCCTGAGCAACCATCCGGAATAAGGTTGGATCGTCGCCGAATACGGCCGTCCTGGTGCGCAAAAAGGCATTATCGCGCCATGGTCGGAGCGCCGGCGTCCCGCCCAATGTAGTGAAAATAAGCTTGCTTTGCCCATCTCGTCACCCTCAAGCCGAGGCCTGGGGCTGACCGAGTAAACCCGGTCGCGATATGTTGGCTAATGTGAGAGTGACCGGGTTTACCCGGTCGGCCCCAGACCCCCGATTGATCGGGGGGTAGGCTTTTAAGAGACGCCGGCGCTCCCACCGGCTACCACCCGGGCAACACGGACTGAATCAACAAGCCCACCCCGAAGCTGATCAGCAGTTGCAAGGCGATGACGCGCAGCGTGTCGCGGTGGTCGCGGTTCTCCTTCAGCAACACCAGCAAGCCCACCCCCGCGCTGCAACAGAGGCCGGCGATGACGGAACCGAAGCTGATGGCCCCTTTCAGGTACAATTGGGTGATGGCGACCGAGGCCGCGCAGTTGGGGATGAGCCCCACCAGCGCCGCCGCCAGCGGTTGCAGCGGGGAATGTTGCAGCAGAAATCGCTCGATATGCCCCTGCCCGAGATTTGTCAGATAATTGAGCGTCATGGTGACCAGCAGGATGAAGAGGAAGACTTTGCCGGTATGGATGAGCGGATGCGTCAGCCACGACCAGCCGCGCTTCTCCGCGGGAATGTGATGGCCGCAACAGCTATCTTCGTGAATGTCTTCTTCCTCGGCGTGCTCCTCCGCGTGTTCAGCGTGCTCCTCCCCATGTTCATCCGTGTGGGCGTGCTGCGCGGGAACAACGGACGCGGTAGGCGCCGCGGCCACCATCGCCATTTCGGGAACGGCGGCCGGTCTGGCCGTGGCGCGAACGAACAGGTCGATCAGCAACCCGAAGATGATGGCGACGCCAATTTTGGTGAGCACCAGCGGGACGATGACACCGATATGCTTCGGCTGCGCGAGGATGACCGGAATCGCTTCGTCCGACGAAGCCAGGTAGATCGCAAGCAACGACCCGAGCGACAACATTTGCCGCGCGTAGAGGGCGCTGCCCACCACGGAAAAGTGCGGCAGGCTCCCGAACAGCGCGCCCAGCGCCGGGCCGGCTTTCCCCGCATGCCGCATGCGCGCCTGCACGAAATGCCCGGAACGGTATTCCAGCCATTCCAACAGCAGAAAGGTGCCCAGCAGCAAGGGAATCGTCTTCGCGCTATCCTGTATCGCATCCAGCAACAGTGAAATATCCATGCACAACCTCGCGTCTCAAAACCTTATTGAGAACGATTCTCTTTCTGACACCGCGGGCACAGGCCGTAAATTTCCAGCCGATGGCGCAAAATAGCGTAGCCGGTTTCCGCGGTGAGCAGTTTCTCCAGCACGGAAAGGTCGCAGGCGTCGAATTCGACCACGTTGCGACAACCGGAACAGATTAATGGGTGGGAATGACCGGGGCGCGCGGCCATGAAATACGAGCGGCCATCCGGATCCTGCAACCGGCACAGCAATCCCGCATCGAGTAACAGCATCACCGTCCGATAGACCGTCGCTTGCCCGATGCCGGCGTCGCGCAGCGCTTCGACGCTTTCCCCGATGGTATGGCCTTGCGGGTGATCGGCAAAGAACTCCCACACCTGCCGTCGCTGCAGGGTGCAATGCATCCCCCGCTTCCGGAAATATGCTTCGATATCGAGTGCCCGCAGCGATGAAACAGCGTTCATATTGATAAACGTTATCAAAGCGTCGGCGAGTTGTCAATACTGCCGGCAAACCAAAGCTATTCGTAGTGAACCAACCTGTTCGTAGTGAACCCCTCCGCTGCGCTGCGGGGTTCACTACGAACAGGTTGAGGAATCATTATATTTCGCTGCTGCGCCCGGCAGGAATACGTGCGCTGATCTAGTAATAGGAAGCTAGGGAATATCTTCCCGAGGAGGTTTCACATGAAAGTCGGTGTATTCGCCGTGCTATTCGGGGATATGAAACTCGAAGCGGTGATGGAGTACATTAAGGCAGCCGGTTGCGACGCCGTGGAAATCGGCACCGGATGCTATCCCGGCGGTGCGCTCTGCCCGCTGGACGAGCTGCTGGCAGATAAAAACCGCGCGCAGGGGTGGATGAAGCAGATTACCGGGCGCGGGTTGGAAATCTCCGCCCTGTCCTGTCACGGCAATCCGCTGCACCCCAATCCCGCCATCGCCAAAGAGCACGATGCCATCTTCCGCAAGACCATCGAGCTGGCGAGCATGCTGGGCATCGGCACCGTGGTCAATTTCTCCGGCTGCCCGGGCGATCAGCCCGGCGCCAAATATCCCAACTGGGTCACCTGTCCGTGGCCGACCGATTTCGGCGAAATTCTGAACTTTCAGTGGAATGACGTCGCCATTCCCTATTGGAAAGAGATCAACGGTGTGCTGAAGGCGAAGAAGGTGCGCGTGGGGTTGGAGATGCACCCGGGCTTCCTCGTCTACAACACCGAGACCGCGCTGCGCCTGCGCGAGAGCTGCGGGGAGCAGATCGGGGTGAATTTCGATCCCAGCCACCTGTTCTGGCAGGGCATCGACCCGGTATACTCCATTCGCAAACTGGGTGAAGCCGGCGCCATCTTCCATTTCCACGCCAAAGATTGCAAGATCGATGAGATCAACAGCAAAACCAGCGGCGTGTTGGATACCAAAAGCTACACCGATGAGCTGCACCGCACGTGGATCTTCCGCACCATCGGCTATGGCCATGACGCGCAGATCTGGAAGGACATGGTCAGCACGTTGCGGCTGATCGGCTACGACGGCGCGCTTTCGATCGAGCACGAAGACAGCCTGATGACCTCGCGCGAAGGCTTGAAGAAAGCGGTCGCGTTCTTACGCGACGTGGTGATCAATGAGCCCAAAGGCGATGCTCCCTGGGCTCGCTGAGACGGTAACCGTAACCTGAACTGGCGCGCGGGTGTCTCCGCAAACAGGGATCACCCTGTCTGGCGCGCGAGCGTCCCCGCGAGCACATCGGTCAGCGATCGCTGCTCGCGGGGACGCTCGCGCGCCAGAGCTTAACGCCCCCATTTGGCCGTCGACGGAGCCAGGGTTGCCCATGGGAACTCCAGTTGCTACAATGTACCGATATGATCGAGCGCACTACGCCGTTTCCCATCCCTGAGCGCGCATTGCTGGAACTCCCGCCGGCACGTTTGGCGGCGATCGCCATTTCCAGTATCCGTCGTGTTTACGACATCGAGCTGGATTTTTCGCTCGCCTCCCTCTCACGGTTGGATGCGTTGCTGAGTGAGCGGTTTCGTCGCGGCCAGTATGATGCGAAGAACTTTCCGTCCACCCTGGCGTTGACCATTGGGGTCTACCTGGGCGAATTGTTGCGGCGCGAGATCGACGGCGGCGAGTGGGGACAGCAGATCGAGAATCTCTACGCCACGCCGCTTCCGTTTCTCCTGTTCAGCCGCGGTGAGTACGAGCGCCAGATCAACGTCGTCGAAGATATCCTCACCCTGCTCTGGCGCGGGCAGGGCGCCTTCGCCATCGATTATTTCTATCGGCAATACCGGCATCTGCAACGATTGGGATTTATCGCGCCAGAGAAGCCCGAGCCGCATGCCGGATCGGTGAAATAATGCATGCGGTGAGTACAGTTTCCCCTACCGTATGAACTGCGCTCAAGTTATCACCTCGATGCCGCTTTCCCGTGCGATCACCACTTCACTTGCGACCCCGAGGAACAGGCCGTGCTCGACGATGCCGGCGCGGGCGGCGAGGCGATTCGCCAGTTCGGCCGGGTGCGCGATGGGGCCGAAATCACAGTCGAGGATGTAGTTGTTTTGATCGGTGCGGTAAGGTATGCTGTCGGCAGCCAGCCGCACGGTAATCACCGCGCCGAGGGATTCCAGATATTCCGCCTGCAAGCGCCAGCCGAAGGGGACGACTTCCACCGGGAGCAACGCGTGCGTCCCGAGCATCGGCGAGTATTTGCGCTCATCAACGATGATGATCTCCCGCCGGCTGGCCTGCGCGACGATCTTCTCCCGCAGCAGCGCGCCCCCGCCGCCTTTGATGAGGTATTTCTCGCCGGTCACTTCATCCGCGCCATCGATGGTCAGGTCGATGAGCGGATGGTCTTCCAATGTCGTCAGCGGGATACCCAGCCGCTGCGCATCCGCTTCGACCAGCAGGGAACAGGGGATGGCGAGGATATCGGCCAGGTCGCCCAGCTCGAGCAACGCGGCGACGCGACGCATCGCGTAGCGCGCGGTCGTGCCACCCCCCAGCCCGATCACCATCCCCGGACGTATGCTTTGCACGGCATAGTCCGCAACCTGCCGTTTTTGCCGGTCGAATTCGTCAGACATTGTTTTTTTGAAGCACCGCTTAAAATGATTTCAAGGAATGGATCGTTTAATCTTTTTGTAACCGTTCAGGCATTTTAAGCGGTGATTTCCTCCTATACGGTTACCCCTTGTTTTGCCAGCGCTTCACGTGCGGCTTGCGCGACGTGGGCGGGGGTGAGGCCGAACTGCTCGTAAAGCAGTTTCGCCGGGGCGCTGGCGCCGAAGTCATCGAGGCCGATAATGGTGCCTTGATCGCCGACGTAGCGTTCCCATCCCAGGCGGATGCCGGCTTCCACCGACACGCGCGCGCGCACGGCGGCCGGCAAGACGCTTTCCCGATAAGCCGCCGGCTGTCGATCGAACAGCCGCCAGCATGGCAACGACACCACGCGGACGTTGACCCCCTCGGCCGCCAACTGTTCGCCGGCCGTCAGCGCGATCTCCACTTCCGAGCCGGTACCGATGAGAATGACCTGCGGCGTGCCTTCGCCGGACTGCCAGAGGGTATAGCCACCCTGTTGCACCCCCGCGGCCGGCGCATAGCGCGTGCGGTCGAGGACGGGCAGGTTCTGCCGGGTGAGGGCAAACGCGGTGGGGCCGGTGGTATTTTGCAGCGCCACCCGCCAGGCTTCCGCCGTCTCGGTGGCGTCAGCGGGACGGATGACGGTGAAGTTCGGGATGGCGCGCATCGTCAGCAGATGCTCGATGGGCTGGTGCGTCGGTCCATCTTCGCCGACGCCGATGCTGTCATGGGTGAAGACGTAGATCGACCGCTGGCGCATCAGCGCCGCCAACCGCATCGGCGGGCGCATATAATCGGCGAAGACCATGAAGGTGCTGGTGTAAGGGATCACGCCGCCGTGGCGCGCCATGCCGTTGGCGATGGAGCCCATCGCGTGTTCGCGGATGCCGAAGTGCATGTTGCGCCCGCTATGATCTTCCGGGGTGAAGTCGCCGGCGCCGGCCATCAGCGTCTTGGTGCTGGGCGCCAGGTCGGCTGAACCACCCATTAACTCCGGAATGCGCTTCGCCAGCGCGCAGAGCACGGTGCCGGAGGCGGCGCGGGTGGCGACCGCTTTGCTGCCGGCCGGGAAGAGCCCGTCCAGATCGGCATCCCATCCCGCGGGCAATTCGCCGCGCTGCCGGCGCTGGAACTCTTCCGCCAGTTCGGGATAGGCCGCGGCATAATCGATCAGTTGTTGCTGCCAGGCGGCTTCGCCGGCCTGCCCGCGCGCAATGGCCGCCCGCATATGCTCCAGCACTTCATCCGGCACGCAGAAGGGCGTTTCGCCGGGGAAGCAGAGGGTCTTCTTCGTTTCACGCACGCCCTCGGCGCCCAGCGGTTCGCCGTGCACCTTGCCGGTGCCCTGTTCGGGACTGCCGAAGCCGATGATCGTGTGGCAGATAATCAGCGAGGGACGCTCGGTATCGGTCTGTGCCAGCCGGATGGCCGCGTCGAGCGCGCGGGTGTCGAACCCGTCGATCGGGCCGATCACCTGCCAGCCATAGGCGGCAAAGCGCGCGCCGACATCTTCGCGGAAGGCAATATCGGTATCGCCTTCGATGGAGATGCCGTTATCGTCGTAGAGATAGATCAACTTGCCGAGTTTCAGCGTGCCGGCCAGGCTGGCGGCCTCGCTGGTGACGCCTTCTTCCAGGTCGCCGTCAGAGACGATGGCATAGGTAAAATGATCGACGATTTGGTGACCGGGCTGATTGAAGCGGCAGGCCAGATGGGCTTCGGCGATGGCCATGCCCACGCCGTTGACGAATCCCTGTCCCAACGGGCCAGTGGTGACTTCCACGCCGGGCGTGACGCCGAATTCCGGATGGCCGGGGGTTAGGCTTTCCCACTGGCGAAATTGCTTCAAATCATCCAGCGTGAGCCCATAGCCGGAGAGGTAAAGCATGTTATAGAGCAACATCGACGCGTGGCCGGCGGAAAGGACGAAGCGGTCGCGATCCGGCCAGTTGGTATTGGTCGGATTGTGTTTGAGGAAGCGATCCCACAGCACGTAAGCCATGGCGGCCGCGCCCATCGGCGCTCCCGGATGCCCGGAATTGGCCTGCTGCACCGCGTCGATCGCCAGGCAGCGGATGGTGTTGATACAGAGTTGGTCCAGTTGCGGATTCGGTTCTGACATGTGACGGATATCCTCCAAGTTTGATGGTAAGCTGACATTTGCACGTTATATTTGCACTTGCACGTTAGCCTTGCGCTATCTTTTGCCCCGATGGGGGCTTCCAGCCGCGAGATGATACTCGGTCAGGTCTTTCAATTTCACCGTTCGGTCGGTCGTCCGCACCCGCCGTGGCGCGTGGTTCGGCTTCTCCACCAAGGGTGGCAATGTCCGACCACGCGCCACGGCGGGCGCGGACGACCGACCGAAACGATGAACAATTCACCCCATCTTATCGATCTTCGCCGCCAAAATGAAATCGTTGCGGGAGAGTCCGCCGATCTTATGGGTGGAGAGGACCAGGCGCACCTTATTGTAATGGATTTCGATGTCCGGGTGGTGTCCCTGCGCTTCGGCCAGATCCGCCACCTGATTCACGAACGCGATCGCCGCGCGAAAATCTTTCAGGGTGAACTCCCGCTCGATCTCCCCGTCCTTCAAGGTCCATTGTGGGATCGCCGCGCAGAGCGCCACCGCCTCCTCATAGGTTAACGGTTGGGCGCCGATCTCGCACGGCACGCATTTTTCCTGTTCCAGCGCCATGATATCCTCCTTGTCAGGCGGCTTGCTGTCCTGTGGCCGGTTTGCCGATGGCCCCGCGCAGTTGTTCCTTCGACCACGTCCGGCCGGATTGGATCAGCGCACGCGCGGCGTCCACCTGATTCCAAATATTACACATCATCACCCCGCGCACCTTCCCGTCGCGCAAGTAATATATCACCCCCTTCTCATTTACCTGCTGCCAATCGGCAAAGGTTTCCAAGCGCGCGTGCACTTCACCGACGGCTTCGTAGCTCAATTTGAACAGATCGGAGAAGAAATACGGCATGTAATCGTAGGCCATCTCCGCGCCGGCCATGTTGCGCCCGGCATATTTCCCCTGGTTGACCGCGTTGTCCCAATGCTCCACTCGCGTGCGTTGCCCGAGCGCGGTATAGGGGAAGTTGGCGTTATCGCCGGCGGCATAGATGTCCGGATGCGAAGTGCGCAGATAGGTATCGACCACAATCCCGTTATCGATCGCCAGCCCGGCGTGTTGCGCCAGTTCGATGGCGGGGGTAATCCCAACCCCGACCAGCAACAGATCGGAGACGATTTGCCGGCCCGAGCGGGTGCGGGTGACGAACTGCCCGTCGTGTCTTTGAATCGCCGTCGGCATATCCTCCTTGAGCATGGTCATGCCGCAACGGCGATATTGCTCCTGTAGCGCGTTGCCCATTTCAGCGGGGAAGACACGGGAACAAAGCGTCGGTTCCGGGTAAATCATCGTCACGATCGCCTGGCTGTTCGCCAGGGCGGCAGCAATCTCCGAGCCGATGAAGCCGCCGCCAATCACCACCGCCGATACCCCCGTTTCGGTCTGGCCGTGGATGGCCTGGTAATCATCGAGGTAGCGATAATAACACACCCCGTCCAGATTCTCGCCCGGAATATCCAGCCGGCGCGGAATGCCGCCCGTCGCCAGCAGCAGCTTGCCATACTGGTACTCTACACCGCCGGAATCGGTAAGGCGATGGTTGTTCGCATCCACCGCGGTCACTTCGACGCCCAGCGCCAGCGTAATCCGCTGCTCAGCGAAAAACGTTTCCGGTTCAACGAATACCTGCTTGAGCGTCTTTTTGCCGAACCAGAGATCCTTGGTGAGCGGCGGGCGATGATACGGAAGATACGGTTCGTTACTGATCAGCAACACCGTGCCCTGCTGGTCATACTCCCGAATTCCCGCCGCCGCCGATGCGCCGGCCACTCCCCCGCCGACAATGATATACTGGTAATCCGCCATCCGTGTCATCTCCTTTTCGCCAACAATATCCATTAGTGTAACGTGGATTGCAGAGGGATATTGGTCGTGAAGAAAGACAAAACCGTCCCTGGGGCCGCGCTCCTAAAGAAGAAGAATCTCTACGGCATGGCCCCCATCCCCAACCCTCATAGGCGTCAAAATATCCAGCCTGCCGACGTGTCACCTAACCCCCCAGCCCCCTTCCCTGCGAGGGAAGGGGGCTGGGGGGTTAGGTGACACGTCGGCAGGCTGGATATTTTGACGCCTATGAGG
>Ga0118677_10007288_pt2 | contig 11121 bp, 5 predicted proteins | sample AliMusrvi5mmetaG_FD_86154 | JGI IMG/M metagenome (GOLD analysis project Ga0118677, IMG submission 86154)
GGGATGGACGGCTTTGCGGTGTTGCGCGAATTGCGCAAAACCTCCGACGTGCCCGTGCTCATGCTCACCGCACTCGGCGATGAGGCTGATCGAATCGTCGGCCTCGAACTCGGTGCCGATGACTACCTGCCGAAAACCTTCTCGTCGCGCGAATTGCTCGCCCGCCTGCGCGCCGTCACCCGGCGCGCCCGCACCCCGTCCGCGGCCGCCCCGCCGTTGCGCGAACTGACCGCCGGCACGCTGCGCGTGTGCGAGGAAACCCACACCGCCATCATGGGCGACGCGCCGCTCGATCTAACAACCCTGGAGTTTGCCATCCTCACCTCGCTGCTCAAGGCCAAGGGCCGGGTCAAGACCCGCGAGCGGCTCATCGAGGAGGTTTCCGAACGCCGCTTCGATGTGTTTGATCGCTCGATTGACGTGCATGTCTCCTCGTTGCGCAAAAAACTCGGTGATGACGCGAAAAACCCGCGGTTCATCCACACCATCCGCGGTATCGGCTACTCATTGCACGAACCGGAAGGCCCTGCCGCTCACCCGTCATGAAATCACGCCTGCACGCGTCGCTGCTGGTCAAGGTGTTAGGCTGGTTGCTGCTGCACCTGCTGGTGTTGCTGGTCGCGTTTGTCGGCTTCGTGGCCTGGCAGTTGGGGCTCGGCCTCGATTCGCTGCTCAGCGGTGCCGCCGGGGAACGGTTGCGGGCGTTTGGCGATGCCGCGCAGGCCGTCATGATCGACAAGGCCCCCGCCGAGTGGAATCGCGCGCTGCTGCCGCTTGCCTCGGCCAAAAACGTCGCGGCGGCCATTTACGATCCGGCATTTCCCAAGCAATTCCCCCTAACAATCCCGGCGAACGTGATCCGCCGCGCCAACAGCGCGCTGCCGCCCGGCCCCGAGCCAGTCCCGGCGGATCGCCGCGGGCCGCCGTTAGGACGCTTCGAGGGTCCACCCGAGGGCCGCGGTCCGCCGGATGACCGCGGTCCGCCGGAAATCCGCAATCCGCCGCGTTTGGCCAATCCGCCACCGACGGATCAGACCGCCAGGGATTTGTTAGCCCGGACGCCGCCCACACGCGCGGTGTTTCTGCTGCGTGGCGAGGGCGGCAACGGTTACTGGGCAGGGGTTCACCTCACCTTTCCTGGCCGCCTTGGCGAGCCGGTGCATCACCACCTGCTGCTCATCCGTGCCACAACTCTGGATGGCTCGGGCATGTTTTTTGACCTCAAACCCTGGCTGTGGGGAGGCCTCGGCGTGCTGGCCCTGAGTCTGGCGTTTTGGACGCCGTTCATTCTTGGCATCAGCCGCTACCTCCACCGCTTGACGGTGGCCACCGAGGGCATCGCCGCCGGCAATTTCGAGGTTTCCCTGCCACCCCGAGGTCACGATGAACTCGCCGCCCTCGGTCACGCCATCCAGTCGATGGCGGCCCGCCTCGATCTGCTTGTCTCCGGCCAAAAGCGCTTTCTCGGCGATGCCGCCCACGAACTTTGCGCGCCGCTCGCCAGACTCCGCACCGGCGTTGGCATCCTTGAAATGAAACTCGGCGAAAACCACCAGGCGAACCTCGCCGCCATCGACGCCGAAGCCGCCGAACTCGCCACCCTCGTTGAGGAAATCCTCGCTTTCTCCCGCGCCAAAAACCGACCCGCACAGCTCCGGCCGGTACTGTTAGACCACCTCGTCCGTGAAGTCGCCGCCCGCGAAGGCGCCAATCTCAACCTTACTTTCGAGGTCCCCCGGCACCTTCAGGTTACCGCCGATGCGGCACTCCTCGCCCGCGCCATCGGCAATGTGCTGCGCAACTCCGCCATTCACGCCGGCCCCGGCGTCCATGTCAGCATCACCGCAACCAGCACCCCCGAGGCCGCCACTCTCACCATCGCCGACAACGGCCCCGGTGTGCCACCCGAGGAACTTCCGCGCCTGTTCGAGCCGTTCTATCGGCCCGATCGCTCCCGCTGCCGCCGGTATCGCGGCTGCGGGAGCGGCCTGGCCATCGTGCGCAGCGCCATCGAAGCCTGCGGCGGTGCCGCCAGCGCCTTCTTGCCAGCCGGCGGCGGGTTTGCAGTCAGCCTGACGTTGCCTGTGCGTGGGCCGGCTGCCGTGGAGTGCGGTGACTTGTCACCGCCCTAGAGTTTGGCCATTTGCCCGTGGTTTGCCTGGGTGGGTATTTTTTCGATTTCAGTATTTTTTATTGCAATACCCATCTTTTCGAATTTCCTTGGTCGCATGTCCGATTCGATTCCGGATTCCCTGCTGTCCTTGGCCGAGCTGCTACTTGAGGCTCAAATCAAGGCGATCCGCAAAGTTCGTCAGTCCACGGCGTCCGCTGGCGTTGCGGATTCCGCCACTCCGCGACGACGTGGGGCTCCGCGTACAGGTAAGTCCCAATTGGATATCGTTTACAACGTACTCAAGGCGGCCGAGGGGCCGCTGCATATCTCGGAGATCGTCGCGCACGCCACGGCGGCAGGCTTCGCCCTCGACCGGGATTCGGTGGTCAGCGCCCTGACCAAACGCATCCAGCACTCGGACCGCTTCCGCCGCACCGCTCCCAACACGTTTGCCCTGCTCATCAAGGAGGGGCCAACGTCATGATTGCTCCCGGCGCGTCTTGTATCAGGAAATCCGGCGACATCGCGGGCCTTTCACCACTGGTTGTTGTCAACGGGCAGGACGACGGGCCACCGCCGCCTCATCTGACACTGGCTTTCGTCACCCTCACAATGCTGGCGCTTCTGGGGGAGGCGTTCTGCCAGCGGCGCACGGCCCTGCGGGCATGGCGTATGGCCGTGGGGCAGGCGCTGACCCTGGGCACCCGCACGATTTCTCGCATCATCGCCTCGCTGCGGCGCGACCAGCGCGACTGGTCGGCGGATTACCGGCTGTTTTCCCGCAGCCCGTGGACAACCCGCGAGCTGTTTGTGCCGGTGTTGCGCGAGGCGCTGGACGCCGCCCTCCCGCCACACATGGCGCCTGACGCGCCGATCTGGGTTGCGGGGGATCACACGCATGTGCGCAAGACCGGCCGCAACATCGCCGGAGTGCATACGATCCGCTATTCCGATGAGTCCGCCCTGGCATGTCAACCTCATCAGCGGCTTGCGCTTCTTTCATCTCGCCGTGGTGGTGGCGCCGTGGCGACAGCCCGGACAAGGCGGGGAGGATGTGCCGGCGCGCGCCATTCCGGTCAGGTTCGAGCCTTCCCCCTCGGTGAAAAAGCCGGGCAGGAAAGCCACCCCGGAGCAACACGCCGCTTACAAGAAGGCGCTCAAGGCGCGGGTGGGCGCAGTGCAGGCGCGCAAGGAGTTGGAACAGTTGCGCGAGGATGTCGATGCGGCGGGAATGCAAGGACGCACGATCATCGCCGGACTTGACGGGGGCTTCTGCTGCAGGGTGTTTTTCAAAGACCCCATGCGGGGCATCGAGGTGGTGGCCCGCTGCCGCAAGGATGCCATGCTTTGCACCAAGGCGGGACCGGAGGAGGGCAAGCGCTTTTACAGCCGCAGGAAATTCACGCCCGACGCCCTGCGCCAGGATGAAAGCCAGCCGTGGCAAACGGCCACCGTGCGCACCGGCGGGCGGGAACATCCCATCCGCTATAAGGAACTGCCCGTTTACTGGCAGGGTGGTGCGGGACGGCGACCGCTGCGCGTCATCGTCATAGCGCCGACGGCCTACCGCCTGCATAAAGAGGGGCGGCTGCTCTACCGCCAGCCCGCCTTCCTCCTGACCACCGACCTGAAGCGAAGCGCCGAGGAACTCATCCAAGGCTATGTGGACCGCTGGCAGATCGAAGTGGCACACTGCGAACTCAAGGATGGCTTCGGCATTCAGGACAGCCAGGTGCGACATGCCAACAGCGTGCCGCGCCATCCGGGCTTTGAGGTGGCTGTGTATGCCATGCTGCATCTGGCCGCTCTCAAGGCCCACGGGCCGCGGCGCACGCAAGACTATCTGCCACCGCCGAAGTGGTATGCCGGGGGCGTGCGCCCCTCGTTGCTCGACATCGTGCAACTGTTGCGCGTGCAAATCCCCCAGTGCCCGGCCTCGGTGCTGCCGCCGGGCGCGGAATTCGTCACCGCCGTTCTAACAGCAAAAGCCGCCGCCTAACAAATGCCTGGCGCTCAGCAAATGGCCAAACTCTAGAGCGACGGTCTGTGACCGTCGCTGCGCAAGTGAGCGCGAGTCTGGCGGATTGTGGATCGCGGCCCGCGCTTTGTCACGGCGTGACCAGCAAGCGGCAGAAACGCTTGCTGGCGCCGGGCGGGAAGGTGTAGGTCACCTGGGTCGGCACGGACAGGTCAACGTCGCCCGGCGCGGCGTCCGTCCAGGTGGTTAGATCGGTGGACACCTGAACCTTGAAAGAGGTGACGGCGTTGAGATGAGGCCAGGTGACCTTGCCATTGATGACGCCCGGATTGGCGGTGAAGCCGGGTGCCGCGCCCATGAAATACTCGACGCCGTTGGGCATGCCGTCATGGTCGTAGTCCAAGTTGGCTGCCTGGCCGCCGGCATTGGCGCTGGCCCAGGTGGCGTAGCCGCTGGTGGGCACCTTATAGAGCTGCAGACCATAGAGCCCGTTGACCTGGTTGTTGCCGGTCGTCGCAAATCTACCCGTGATCAATCCGGCGGAGGTGGCCGTGATATCCGACCAATTCCAGTCGCCTTCGGAATCGAGCACGCCGGCCACCGAGTTGGCGATATTGGTGTAGCTGCTGCCACCGTTGCCGAACAGAGTGAGCATATAATGCGCGTTGGGGACCAGGCCGGCGAGTTCCCAATCATAGTGATCGCTGGTAAGCGCGGGACAATAAATATAGGCCTGCTCCTGGCGCAGGGTGCCGGGAACAAACGTCGGAATGTAGTTGTTGCGCCAGTCGCCGCCGGCCGCGCCCGAGCTGGTGGCGTGGCCCAGCTTGATCGACACGGACGTGGCGTTGCCGGCGCCATCGAGCAGGCCGCTGAGGGACGCGCTGCTGGTATTGGCGTTGTTGCCGCCGGTGACCAGGGCATTCCACTGTCCGCTTTGGCCGACGTAGGTCAGGCCCGCGGCGTTGTTGTTGAGTGTTCCGGTTAGAGTGGTGTCACCCGAATAGGGAGTGCTGCCGCTCACGCTGTACACAAAGTCCACGCTGATGAGATTGCTCGGAACCGTCGCCGACGCCAGGGTGCTGAAGGTCCAGACCGGGCCAGCGCTGGAGCCGGCCGCGTTGTTAGCGATCACCTGCCAACTGTAATTGGTGCCGCTGGCCAAGGCCGTCGGCGGGGCATACGCGCTGGCCGTGACATGCGCGGTGGCGGTCGAGGGCTTCGTTTGTGAGGACTGCCACAGGTACACGTCGTAGCTGGTGGCGCCGCTGCTGTCGGCCCAGTCCAGTGCCGTGCCCACCACCACACCAATCGCGCCGTTGGCAGGCGTGGGCGTGGCGGGCGCCGCGGGCAGCGCGGCCGTGACGGTTAGAGTGACGAGCGCCTGCTGGTCGCTGGAAATGCCGTCGCTGACTGTGTAGGTGAACGTGTCGGTGCCGATATAGCCCGCTGTTGGCGTGTAGGTGAAGCCGCCGTTGGAGTTGAGTGAGAGCGTGCCGTGCTGCACGTTGGTGGCCACCGCCGCGGTGAGGGTGCTGGCGCTCGGGTTGATGTCGTTGGCGAGCACGCCGGGCGCGGCGATGGTGGACGCGACGCCTACCGTATAACTGTCGGCCACCGCCACCACCGGCACCTTGGTGGCGCTGAACGTGGTATAACTCATGTTGCCCTCGGTATCCACCGCCATTACGTTGAAGGGGTTGGCACCCAACTCCAGCCGCGCCTGGCCGGCATGCTTGCTATAGGTCAAAACGTTGGAAGCGGCGAGCTTGGAGTGCTGGTCGGCGGCGGTTTCGGGAATATAGTATTGGAACACGGCGAGCGGATAGGCCGAGGTGGCAGTCAGATACTCCGGCCCCGCGGTGACACCGACGGTGGTGTTGTGATACACGTGGGCATCGGCGTTCATCAGGTAGCGGTTCCATGAGGCCAGGTCGCGTTCGGGTCCCAGGGTGCCGGCGCTCGACTCGTTGTGCGGAGTGTTATTGGATGCGTTGTAAGTCAGGGTGAAATACTGCGAGATGTCATAACCGCTGCCACCCATGATGTTGTATGCCGAGGTGTCATGCCAGATGTTGTGGAGGCAGTGGCAGGTCTCGTGGATCGTCACCCCGCAGTAGGTGGAGTAGGTCAGCGCGTTGTCATCGCCCAATTGCGTGGACAAAAGCTTGGTCATCATCTGCGTGGCATCGGCGGGATGGAAGTTGGCGGCGGAGTAGGCGCCGACATAACACAGGTCGCCGCTGCCCAACGCGTTGAACGCCACCGACGAGAAGGCCAGGTTCTTGTGCAGGCCGTCCTTGTATGCGGCGGGGATCTGGTTGAACACCTCACCATACATGCCGGTGCCGAGCGCGGTGGCCTGGGCGCGGGTCTGGGTCACCACCAGTTTCTCCACATCGACGTTGCTGGAGGCGTCCAGGTTCGGATAGAACGTCTCGCGACCGTTGCCGGCGCGCTTCTGGTCCTCGGCCATCCAGCTCTGCATCAGCTTGGCTTGTAAGCTGAAATGAGCGACGTAGTTCGGGTCCACGGGCGAATTGGCCTCGTCGGATGGCACCACATACCAGACCTGGAAGCGATAGTCCGTCGAGGTCGGCGGGGTGAACACCAGGTTGAGCGTGACGGGCCCGTGGCCGTCGGTGATGGTCAGGGTGTTGGTGCCGGGCCGCAGATCCACCAGGCAGCGGAAACGCGTGCCGTACTTGGTGAAGGCAACCGTGGCGGTGACGGGTGCCGCGGTGATCGTCAGGGTGGAACCGCCGTCATACACGCCGTCCACCAGCACCATCGAATAACGCGACACCTGGCCGTCTGTCAGATTGGTGATCCCCACCGTGGAGGTGCCGACATGAAAACTCCACTGCGGCCCGCTGGTCGAGCCCGCGGCGTTGGTCGCCACCACCTGCCAGTTGTAGGTCACTCCGTTGGTTAGAGCGGGCGGCGTCCACTGGCTCACCGCAACCGTCGCGGTGGCGGTGGCGGGTTTGCTGCCATTTGCCTGCCACAAATAGATATCATAACTGGTGGCGCCGGTGGCGTCGGCCCAGTCAAGCGTGGGGTTGACGGCCACGCCCGTGGAACTGTCAGCGGGGCTTGGCGTGCCCGGCGCCGGAGGTTGGGTGCCGGGACCCGCGGTGCCGGTCAGCGCCACGTCGGCGACGCCGCCGGGCAGGTTGGCGGCCACCACATGCAGGGTGGCGGTTTTGCTGCCGATGGTGGCGGGATTGAAGCACACGGCGACGATGCGTTCGGCGCCGGGGGCCAGCACCGTCTCGCCGGAATCGGCGCTGAGGAGGAATTCACCCGGATTGGCGCCCGCCAGTTGCACGCTGGTGATTGTCAGGTTGGTGGAAATGCTGTGGTTGACGATGGTGATTTCCCTTTTGGCGGTGGCGCCCAAGCCGAGGGCCTGGGTGCCGAACCCATAACTGGAGGGGAAGACCTGGGAACTGGTGGCCAGGGTTTTGAGCAACACGTTGAGATCGCTGCCGGCGCCGTAGCCCGGACCGCTGAAGGTGTAGGGCGTGCCCAAACCCGAGGCCGGCGTGATGATCTTGAAGATGTGCTCGCCCGCCGCGAGCGTCACCGCCGTGCCGTCTGTCAGCGGCACCCGGTCGATGCTGATGGTGCCGCCATAGCTGGCGGAAAACGTGTAGGCGCCGGCGGAGCTGAGGTTGAGCGAACCGGAGTAGATGGTGCGGTGCTCGGTGTCGCCGAAGCGCACGTCCTCCTGCGGCGCGTCACCATCCATCTGGCCCATCACGCTGCTGACAAGCGGAGTGCCCTGCACAAAGTCGGCGGCGGGATTGTCGCCGGTGAAGAAGTATTGGTAGTGGGCCTTGGGGGTAATCAGATAGAACCCGCGGGTGACCGGGTTGCCTAACGGATTTCCCGCGGCGTCGAACAGCCGCGCGCTGATCACCGAGGATTGTGTGATGGCGAAGGGCGCGGTATAGACGGCGGAGGTGTTGGTCGGGAAGTTATACCAACTGTTGACATAGTTGGTGCCCACCGTGTAGCGGATGGTGCCAGCCACGGGCGAACTCATCGTCACCATGCCGCCGGCGACGAAGCACATGTCCTTGGGGTCCACCTGGGTCGTCACGCTCAGGTTCACCGGGCGCATCACTTTCTGATAGAGCCGGTCGGTCTGTTTCTGGCGCACCGAGAAGTTGTCCCAGGTGCGGCGCGTCGAGGTTTCCTGGTTCCAGGTCGGCTCGCCGAGGGCGGGCATCGACAGGCGCATGGCCGGCACCTCGATTTCGTAGGGCGTTTCCCATTCCATGATGTGCGCGCCCTGGATCATGTTCTCGTGCCCGGTGACCGGCAGGAAGGTGGGCGTGAGGTCGGTGTACATGGCGTCCGGCGCGCTGATGAAACGCAGCAGCGGAGTGAGCCGGTTGTAGATGCCTTGCGCGGGCCGATAGAGCAGGCAGCGGTTGTAAGGCGCGGAGTGGTTGATCTGGCCGTAGCCGGCGACGTGGCCGCCGGCGGCGCGCATCACCGGGTAGCCGCTGGCGGAGGGTCCCTGGCCGTCGTCATAGCCCCAGCCGGTATAGACCAGGTTCTTGCGCATGTCATAGCCCTTGCCGACGCTGCCCGGCGCACTCCAAGCCCACGAACTCTTGCCTAACGACTCGAGCCTTGAATCGAGCTGGCGCATGTACCAGGTCATGGCCTCGTCGCCGTTGGCATAGTTGTTGGCGACGGAACTGGTGGCCCAATAAGGATAGGAGGTGAAGTCGCCGGTGGAGACCTCGTCGGCGCCGATGTGGAAATAGGGCGAGGTGTAGAAAACTCCGGCCATTTCGGCAATGAGGTCCTGCATCGCCGACACGGCCGTGGGATAGTTGACATTGATATAAGACGTGCCGCCGCCGCCCGAGGAACAGAACACGGAGGGAGCGTAACTGGTCATGAATCCGGCCCAGCCGGGTGAGTCGATTTCCGGCACGATGACCACCCCGCGGTTCTTGGCATACTCGACCAATGCCGACAGCTCGGTCTTGGTATAGTACATGCGGGTGCCTGCCGGCGGCACATAGAAACCCGCCGAACTGCTGCCATTGCTGGTGGTTTTAAGGGCCGCGAGCGCCGGTATATCAGTGCCGAAGGTGAACAGGCCGTTGGCACTCATGTAAAGGTGCATGTAGGTGACCTTGTACATGCGGTGCAGGTCCACGAGTTCATAGAGGCATTCGAGCGGATGGAAAAAGCGCCCGATGTCCCACATCACCGTGCGCAGCGGCGAGGCCGGCTGGTCCGCGATGACCATCTGTGGCACCTTGGCCGGCGTGGCGGAGGTATCGAGCGCTTGCAGCAGCGTCACCGAGGCCCACGCCACGGCCTGATAGTTCTGGCCCGAAAGGATGATGTTAGAGGCGTTGGCCTCCAGCGTGTAGGCTTCTCCCGTTAGAACGGCGTTCAGGCGCAGCGCGATGTCGCCGGGCTGCGCGGTGCCCTGCAAGGTTGTCAAGGTCAGTCCCGCGGCCATGAAGATGTCATGGGCCATCACCTGAGCCAGGGCCAACAGACTGACGTCCTCAGCGACGATGCGGGTGGCCGAGGTCACATTGAAATCGCCCGTGCCCATGGTCACGGTCTTGGGCCACGGAATCAGGTAGCCGGGATAGCGGTCGCCGCTGGTGAACGACCACACCGCGCCGCTGGTTGAGCCAAAGGCGTTGGTGGCCACCACCTGCCAGTTGTAGAGCGAGTTGCCGACCAGCCAAACCGATGGCGCATAACTGCTGGAGGTGACGGTGGCGGTTGGGGTGGCCGGTTTGCTGCCGCTGGCAAGCCACACATAGACCTGATAACTGGTGGCGCCGAGGCTGTCGGCCCAGTCCAGCGGGGTTTCCACCTGCACGCCGGTGGCGGTGTCGGCGGGCGACGGGGCGGCCGGTGTTAGCGGGTTGCCGTTGTCGGTGGTGAAAGTCCATACCGGTCCGGCGAGCGTGCCGATCGGGTTGCGGGCCACCACCTGCCAACTGTAATGGGTGAGCGGCTGCAGGAAGGCCGGAGGAGTGTACTGGCCGGCAGTGACGCTCGCCGTGGGCTGCGCGGGCTGCGAACCGGACGACGGCCACAGATAGACGTCGTAGGATTCCGCGCCGAGGCTGCTAGACCAGGCCAGGGATGTCCATGTCGCCACGGTGGTGGCGGCATCGGCCGGCAGCGGCTCGCTCGGCTGGGTTTGCGGCGCTTGGGTCCGTGGCATGTGCAGCAACTGCGCGCCGTAAAGGCCCAGCGTGGGATTGGGTGCGGTGAAGGTGCCGAGGATCGTGCCGTTGCTGTCGGCGGAGATGTCCTCCCAGTTCCAGTCGCCCTCGCTGTCGCGAATGCCGGCCACGCCGTTGGCTACGTTGGACGCGCCGCTGGCATTGCCGCTGCCGCCGAAAAACACCAGCTTGTATGAGCTGTTAGGAACCAGGCCGGTGAACGCCCAGGCGAAATGGTCGCCGGTGATCACACCGTTGTACAGGTAGGCGGTTTCCGCGCGCAGTTGCTGGGTCGCGCCGCTGATCCCGCCGGAGTTCGGATCGCAGCGCCAGCCGCCCGCCAGGGTGCTGTTGACCCCGGCGGCGAGTCCCAGCGCCAGCTTGATGGTCGTCACGGTGCCGGCACCGCTGGTTAGAAAACCGCTGGTCGCGCTGCTTTGGTTGTAGGTTCCGATATTCAGCGCGTTCCACGGGCCGACCTGGCCGGTGAACACGGTGCCGACCGAGTTGTTCATGGTGGCACCGCTCGGCAGGGTGTCGCCGCTGCATGGACCGGTGTTGCCCGAGCCGTCGCCCCCGCTGCCGGGAATCACAAAATCCACACTCACCAGTGCCGCGTCCGATGCCAGGCACGAAACGCCCAGCACGACGGTCAGCACACTGCCAACCAGCGCGGCGAGCCAGCCGGACCATGCGCTTTTCCAGGAAAAAAATGCCGCGGCCGTGTTTTCCGCCGCTTGCGCGGGACGGAGGTCTGCCAGACACTAGTGCCTGGTGCCTATCGGTGGTTTCCTTGGAAGCCAGGC
>Ga0118677_10014493_pt1 | contig 11120 bp, 7 predicted proteins | sample AliMusrvi5mmetaG_FD_86154 | JGI IMG/M metagenome (GOLD analysis project Ga0118677, IMG submission 86154)
CCCCTGCGACGTGCTTCATGATTTTTCTCCCCGTGGCGACACAAGGTTGAGCAGATAGTCCATCGCGCTGTTGACCTTGTTCTGGTTCACCGCATTGGCCGGATCGACATGCTTGGGGCAAACCTCAGAGCAGTAGCCAACCGCCGTGCAACTCCAGACGCCGTCCTCAGCGTTGAGCACCTCCATCCGCAGCCCCCGTCCACCATCGCGCGAATCGGCGTTGTAGCGATGCAGCAGCGCGAGCACGCCCGGGCCGGTGAAATCCGGATTCAGGCCGAACTGCGGGCATGCGGCGTAGCACAGCATGCAGTTGATGCATGATGTGTATTGCTCGATCTTTTCTAGCTCTTCCGGCGTCTGAAGGTATTCGCCCTCCGACAACGCCCGCGGCTCCTTCGGAATCAGGTAGGGGTGAATGCCTTCGAGTTTCTTGACGAATCCATCCACGCTGACCACGAGATCGCGTTCGATTGGGAAGTGCCCCATAGCCGGCAGGTCCGCGATCTCGCTCGACAGTTGTTCGACCAGCTGACCGGCTGCCACCACCTCGGCGCGCCGGAGCGCGATCTGCTCGAAGCGGCGGCGCTGTTGCATGACATTGGGTGGACCGTCGGCCACGCCAAACATCATAAGCATGCCTACCGGCTCATTCGTGAAAACCAACGGCGCTTGCCGGGGTTCACCGAAGCGGAAGTCGAATTGATTGCGAATATCGCCCGGTATCATCGCAAAGCGCTGCCGGCACTGAAGCACGAGCCATTTGCCGCGCTCCCGGCGGCGGATCGCGAGATCGTCGGCAAACTGGCGGCCTTATTGCGCGTGGCGGATGGGTTGGACCGTCCGCACCGGCAGCAAGTTCAGCAGCTGACCTGCCGCGTGACCGACACGGTCGTGGCGGTGCGGTTGAAAGTCCGGGCGAACCCCGAAGCGCACCGGGCCGGCGGCGAACGAAAAAGCGAATTGTTCGAGCAGGTCTTCCGGCGCCACCTGGTCGTCGAGGCCGAGCTCGGAGATTTCTGAGAGTCAGTTGGCGCATCTGGATACTGCCAACCCGATGCTGGTTGTGGAGGGATCCTGCGGCCGCAAGCTCAGGGTCGGGGGATCACGCCTACCTCGGCTTTCTTGTCGTGGGTAGGGCTGGATTGCCACCGGCAAACGACGTGCGGCGTCTCGTCGAACTCGGCTGTCCGGGCTAGCCGTGAATTATAAACGATCCCGCAAACCGGACGGCGCGCCCAGCGGTTCGCCGGCGGCCGACACCGGGAACACGGACAGATAGCCCTCATACACCGCCAGCATGCGGGTGCCATTGGGCGACCAGACCGGGCCGTTCCAGCCGCGGCTGTCGATGGAAAGGTTCGGCACCGGCGCGTACCATTTGTCGTCGCTCGCCGTGGCGGGGCCTTCCGACGACATGGACAGAAGCTGGTTGGTGCCTTCGCGGTACTTGGCCGAATAGGGCGAAACCATCGCCACCATCACCCGCTTGCCGTCCGGCGACCAGGTGGGCGCACCGGGCGCGAAAATGGAGGCATGTATCTGGGTGGTCTTTAAGGTGTCGACATCGATCACCGCGATGCTCGAACGCCGCCACATGCCGTCCACATCCAGATAGGCGATGCGCTTGCCGTCCGGCGAAAAGGTAGGCGAGATCGGTTGGGTGGACAAATGCGTGATCTGGCGTTCGGCGCCGGTTCGCATGTCGCGCAGCCACAGTTGCAGCAACCCGCCCGCCTTGTCCGATGTGTAAACCAGCCAGTTGCCGTCCGGCGACCAGGCCGGATCGGTGTCATAGGCGGCGTCATGGGTCAGGTTCTTGGGCGTCCCGCCCGTCACCGGCATCAGATAGATATCGCCCAGCGCGGCAAAGGCGATGGACCTGCCGTCCGGCGACAGCATGGGCCGCACGATGCCCAAAGCCTTGCGCGGCGCCTGGCTGGTGAAGTCGCGCCTTTTGCGCACATAGGTGCCGCTGACCGGCGTGACTTCCAATGTGGCGGTGAAGGGAATGGTCTGGACGTTGCCGCCGAGGTCGCGTTTGCGGATCTTGCCGTCCGAGACATAGAAGAACTCGTTGCGCGACAGGAAGCTGGGCCGGAAGGGAAAGACGTGTTCGTCGCCGGTGATGTTGCGGCCATTGATTTCCAGCCAGCCCTTGGCGCCGTCCACGCCATGCGCGACCACCTCGCCGCCCCAACTCGCCGCATCGATGCGCGCCGTGGTGGTCACCAGCCGATGTTCCTCGCCGCCGGTGGCATCCACCGCATAGACGCCTTTGCCATTGTCACGGGTGGAGACAAAGGAAACCTGCCGGTCATCGGGCGACCAGCTGGGCATCGTGTCCTCGGCCGGGTTGCGGGTGAGCTGGCGGATGGCGCCGCTCTTCAGCTCCAGCACGAAGATGTTGATGTCGCTGCCCAGCGGGCTGCCGCGGTCCGACGAAAAGGCGATGCGGGTGCCGTCATGGCTGTAGACCGGCTCGCGGTCGTCGAACGCGCCCTGGGTCAGTTGGTGCTGGTTCGACCCATCGGGATTGATCGCCCACAGGTCATAGCCACCGTCGCGATAGGCGAAGAAGGCGATCGTCTTGCCGTCCGGCGACCAGACCGGCTGGCGCGCATCATTGAACACGTCGGTGATGCGCTTGGCCGCGCCGCCGCTGGCCGGCAGCACCCAGATGCTGCCCTGCAGGTCCATCGCCAGCATCCGGCCATCCGGCGACACCGACACCGACATGGAGGTGCCCTCGTCCACCGTGACCGATACGTGCTTTGGCGGCACAGGCGCCGCGGCGCCGGCGATTCCGCCCAGGCAAAGCAAAGCCGCCAGCACGATCAGGTTACGAGTCATAAAAAGCCCCGGTTCATCCCAGAGGGAGTTTGCCTATGACTTGAGCCGGTAGGCAATAAAGCCGTCGCCCGCCCCGGTGCCAAAGCCCGAGGCGCCACCTGCATTGATCAGGACATACTGCTTTCCGTCCTTCCCCAGATAGGTCATGGGCGTGGCGTGACCGCCGGCGGGCAGCTTTGTTTCCCACAGCACCTTGCCGCTCGCCTCGTCCACGGCGCGGAAATACTTGTCCTGGGTAGCGCCGATGAAGATCACCCCGCCGCCGGTGACGATGGAGCCGCCGATATTGGGCGTTCCCAGCCGCAGCGGCAGGCCCAGCGACACGCCGAAGGGCCCGCTGTTGGCGGCATTGCCCAAGGGATGCTGCCACAACAGCTTCTGGGTCCTCAGGTCCACCGCCGCCAGATAGCCGTAAGGCGGCCGCTGGCAGGGAATGCCCAAGGGCGTCAGGAAGCCGTCAAAGTGCAGACCATAGGGCGTGCCTTCCATGGCCGCGCCGCGATAGGGCGATTTTGGCGCATCCTTGGCGCGCGGATCACGGGTGGTGAACAGATGCTCGCGGTCGGCCTGCTCGCGCGAGATCAGCTCGTCCCAATCGGCCATAAGGTTGGAATTGACCACCACGACACCGCGGCCCTCATCCACCGAGACGCTGCCCCAATCGATGCCGCCCAACTCGCCCGGCGTGCGCACCGACGATCCGAAGCGCAGCGGCGTGAACATGCCGTGATAGGTCGCCTGGCGGAAACGGATACGGCAATAGACCTGGTCAAAGGGCGTGACGCCCCACATGTCCTTTTCGGTCAGGTCGTTGCCGATAAAGCTGGGCATCCCCACCGAATAGGGTTGGGTGTGCGACCAGCGCTCGCCCGGAATGGTCGAGGCGGGAACCGGTTTCTCTTCCACCTTGGTCAGCGGCTTGCCGGTGCGGCGGTCCAGCACGAACAGCTGACCGGTCTTGGTCGGCTGGATCAGGGCGGGAACATTGCCGCTCGCCGTCGGGAAGTCCGCCAGCACCGGTTGTGCCGCCAGGTCATAGTCCCACAGATCATGATGCACCGCCTGGAACACCCAGCGCACCACACCGGTATCGGCCTCCAGCGCCACCACCGCGACCGAGAAACGGTCATTCTCAGGCGTGCGCTGCAGGCCCCAATAGTCCGGGCTGCCATTGCCCATCGGCACATAGACCAGGCCCAGCGCCTCGTCGCCGCTGAATGCGGTCCAGCTGTTGGGGGTGGACGGCGTGTAGGTCTGGCCCGGCGCCAGCGGGCCATGTTCGTTCGGCTTGCCCGGATCGAAGGCCCATTTCAGTACGCCCGTCACCGCGTCATAGCCGCGGATGACGCCAGGCGGTACGCGGGTGGAGGCATTGTCGATGATGTAGGAGCCGATGATCGCCGTGCCGTGCACGATGGCGGGCGGCGAGGTCGGATTGATCCAGCCGCGGGTGGCGGGCTCCAGCCCCTCACCCTCGGAAAGATCGACCGATCCATCCTTGCCGAAGCCGTGGCAGGTCTCACCCGTCCTGGCATCGACCGCGATCAGCCTGTTGTCGACCGTGCCGACGAGGACGCGCGTAGGACATTCGCTGACGCCCGTGGGCGCGCGGAAGAAGCTGACGCCGCGGCAAACGCCGCGCCCGCCGCCGGACATGTCGATCTTGGTGTTGTGGCGCCACAGCTGCTTGCCGGTCACCGGATCCAGCGCAAAGATCGCACTGTGCGGCGTGCAGCCATACAGCATGCCATCCACCATCAGGGGCGTGGTTTCCATCTGGTGGGCCGAATGCTTGTCGGGCGCCTCAAGCCCCGCATGATAGGTCCAGGCCTCTTCCAGCTTGGCGGCATTGGCGGGTGTGATTTGGGCCAGAGGTGAATAGCGCGTGCCATGCTGGCTACTGCCATAATGGATCCATTCCCCGTTTTGCGCGGGCGTCGCAGCAGCTGCGAGTTCGGCGGTGGGCGCCTGATCATGCGCGGTGACGGCGACGGCGACGGCGATCATCCCCAGCAGCACAAAGCCGGCCAGCGCAACCCTTCGAGCGCCCTGCCCCAGCATCAACAGCCACAAAGCGGCTACGCCCAGGAAAACCAGGCGCGGCATCAGGGCCCAGCCATCCAGCCCCACTTCCCAAAGCGACCAGCCGATGCTGCCCAGGAACACCAGCCAGAACAGGGTTGCCCCCGCGGGATTGTCCCGCAGCACCATCACGGCCGAGATCAGGATCAGGACACCGGCAACCGCGTAATATAGCGAGCCGCCCAGCGACGCGAGATAAAGACCGGGCACCGCCATGCCCAGACCGGTCGCCAGGAGAAGAAGAAAGGAGAGTATCCGCATGTTGCCCCGCGGTTGATGAGACCCAGGGCGCAGGGTTAGCACAGAAGCGCGGGATTTCCGACTCCGGCCAGGCCGGCCGATGTCAGGCCGCGTCGCGCATTTCCCCGGCCACGCCTTTGGTGAAGTCCTGGAAGATGGTGATCAGTTCTTCCACATCCACATGCTTGGGAGCCCCGGCGGGAAAGCGATATTGCCAGAAACTGGTGATATGCTGCATCGCCCCCATCTTCTCGCCGATCTCCAGGAACAGCTGGGGGGCGCCCAGCAGGAATTCGCGGAACAGCTTGGGGTTCTTTTCGTCGATCATGTCGCCATAGGCTTTGTCATAGACGCTGATGATGCGGCGGATCTCGTTGCTGGTGACTTTGGCGCCACGCAGAATCTGGCTCTTGCCATCTTCCAGGATCGCCCGTTCGTCGCCCACCAGCTTGCCGGCCGGCCGGATGGTCTTGATGTCGCGCAGCGCCCGGATCAGGTCAGGCCAGAACTCTTCCAGGCACCATTTGTAGTAGATGAAGCCGCGCCAGCTGAACACGCCTTCGCTGAACTCGTCCGGCGCCAGGTTCAGGGTAGCGCGCAGCGGCTCCAGCTTCTCGTTCACTTCGTTGGACAGCAGGGCCGCCACCATGCGGCCGGTGGAGGCGCTATGGCCGCCCTTGCCGCTGGCCAGCGCCGTCAGCCGGCTGACTTCCTGGGCGGCATAGTCATACATGCGCGCCTGGTCGGCGGCGGAAATGTCAAAATAGCTGGCATCGGGCTGGAAATCAAAGGTCCGAAGATGCTCGCGCAGCAGGAAAGGATCCAGCGACGGCACGCCGTCGATCAGGCGCATCACTTCCAGGTCGCGCTTCATGTCGGCCAGGTCGCGATAATTGCCCACTTCCTTGAGCAGGCCTTCAAAGCCGCGCTGGCCGATGAAAAGCGACTGGCCGCCCGCACTCAGGTTGGTGCGCTCGAAGGGAATGATGATCTTGGTCGCCTGCGCCCGGCGATCATGGAAGAAATCCATTTCGTCGGCGCGAAGCCGGTGCTTGAGGATGATCGTTCCGTTAATGATCTTGGAGGTGAACAGCGGCGCATTGCGAAAATTGGGATTTTCCGCATTCGCGGCGCCGATCGCGACCAGGTTCAGGACGCGGTTGGACGATGCGCCGCTGAGCGCGCTCAGGCAGCGGATGGACCGGTCAGCGGACATCGGAGGCGCCGGGAATCGGACGCTGCAGGAACTGGACGCCGATACAGTCGTCGAAATGACGGATCACCCAGCCTTTGGTCGCACCCAGCTCGATGACTTCGCCGATAGGCGGATGCACCTTGGTCCGCAGCGACACCCCCTGCAGGGAAATGTCGAGCAGTTCGCACGGCACGAGGCTGCCATTGGTGCGGATGAAATGGTCGAGGGGTGCCCGCGGCTTGCTGCGCTGGAAGCGGCGCAGGCGAGTAATGCCCAGCAGGCCTTCCTTCACATAGCTGTCCAGGTCTTCTACCAAGCGCTTGCGCTTGGCGTCCTTGCAGACGAAACGCAGGCCCAGCTCGCCCTTCACATAGCGCGTGGCGACGCCTTCGAAACGGCCAAAGCCGTTCACATACAGGACGACAAAGCTGTTCAACGGAGGCGGTTCCGCACAATAGATTCCCGCGCCGCCCGCGGACAGATCCACGATGATGCACTCGAAAGTGGTTTCTTCGGCCGGCAGGAAAAGCTTGCCTTCCAGGCGAAGCTTGACGCGTTCGTCGGCCCGTTGTTCAGACGCCAAATCCGGCGCCTTTTGCGCGGTCATGGTCATGTCATCTACCCCCACATCCCGGCTGCTTTTTGCAACTTCAGGACGTGTGTTAGCGTAAACGGGAACTCTTAAGTTCCCGTGTATAGTTCCGTACCGTCGGAATTTTCTGCAAAGCAGGCGGCGCAGCGATCCGCGAAAAAAGCGGTTAATGAATTATGCGGCGGAAAGAAAAGCGCGGGCTTGCACTAACCCTGGCTACTTGATTTTACCACGCGCTGATACCGGCCACACCGCTTCGATCTTGCCGCCCCGCAGGGCGACGATCTCTTCATGCAGGTGAATGGTGGTGTCGGTATAGCCCGGCACGAACTGCACATGGTCGCCGATATGGGGTGTGGCGCTGGGCGCTTCCAGCTCCAGCTGGGCATGCTCCGCCGACAGCTTCAACGATGCCACCGGGGGCACATCCAGCGCGCGCGGCATCCCGGAATCCCAGCTCATCGCCTTGCGGCCGGCATCCACCACCACACGGGTGGGATTGGGGCGGCTGGTGACCGTGGTCAGTATGGTCAGCGACTGCGGCAGGGTGACGCCGAAATGCAGGCGGTAATGTTCGTCGTTGAAAATGGCGCCGCCGATCTGCACTTCGGTGACACCCGGTTGCTGCATGCAATAGAGCAAGGTGCCGGTACCGCCGCAGCTGACGATTGAAACATCGTGCCCCGCCGCACGGCAGGCATCGGCGCTGGCGGTCAGCATGCCGATAGCCTGTGCCGTGGTCTTTTCCTTGACCGCCGGATCGGTGATGGCGGCGGCATGCACTTCCCAGCTCATCACGCCGCAAAAGCGCAAGTTGGGATGGCGTGCGATTTGGTCGGCCAGCGCCACCACGGGCGCGCCCGGCTCGACCCCTGCCCGGTTCATGCCGGTATTGACCTCGATCACCACGCGCAGAGGTTTTCCGCCCGCCGCCAGCGCCGCGACATTTTCTTTGCTGTCCGCCGACACGATGACGTCGGCGCGGTCCAGCAGCTTCATCAGGCGCGCGATCTTGATCGGCCCCACGATCTGGTTGGCGATCAGGATATCGGTGATGCCGGCATCGGCCAGCACTTCGGCCTCGCCCAGCTTGGCGCAGGTGACGCCGATGGCGCCCGCCGCAATCTGCTTGCGGGCGATCTCGACAGTCTTGTGGCTCTTGAAATGAGGACGCCAATGGACGCCGAATTCGCGGCATCGCGCCGCGATGAAGGCGATGTTGGCCTCCATCTTGTCCAGGTCCAGCAGCAACGCCGGGGTGTCGATACTGTCCAGGCTCACTCGGCGGCTCTCCGCGCCAGGCGCAAGCGTTCGGTGCCCGCCACATCCAGCGTGCCATCCGCAGCGATTGACACGCCATAATCGCGGGCGGCGCTTTGCCGCGAGACTTTCTCGTCCAGCACGTCCTGCCACACCAGTTCGGGACTGCGGGCATAGGCATCGCCCCAGCCCCCGCCACCGGCCAGTTCGGCGCGATAGGTCTCGCCGCGCTTGAAGGTGCGCATGAACTTGCCCGGCAAGGCGCTGCGCTTGCCATCCACATCACGGAAGACATTGCCGGCATTGGCGCCGGGATTACCGCCTTTCAGCCCATAGGGCTGGAACTTCTGGCGGTCGCTGCGGACCTGCAGCACCGCCTCGTCCACACCGGTCAGCCGGTATTCGCGCACCATGCCCAGGCCACCGCGATATTTGCCGGCGCCGCAGCTATCCTGGCGGAAGCCATATTCCTCGATGCGGATCGGCTGCTCGCGCTCCACGATCTCAACCGGGGTATTGGAATAATTCACCGCCAGGGACGACAAGGCGTCGATGGCGTCCTTGTTGGGTCGCCCGCCCCAGGTGCCGAACAAAAATTCCAGCAACACGAATGGACGCCCTTGGGCGCGATAGCCGGCGATGGTGACGCCGAAATCGCCCTGGGCGCCACAAGCGAATACTTTATCCGGCAACATGCGCGCCAGCGCGCCCCAGATGGCTTCGGTCACCCGCATCGAGGTCAGCCCGCGCGCCGCCACCGGCGCCGGCGAGGTCGGATTGACGATGGAGGACGGCTGCGCAATGACCTTGATGGGGCGCATGAACCCCGAATTGGTGGGCAGGCCCGGGTCCATCACCGAGCGCAGGCAGGCATAGACGCAGGGCTGGGTCATGGCGATGGGAAGGTTGATCGAACCCTTCACCTGAGGCGAGGTGCCGGTGAAGTCCACCGTGATGTCGCTGCCCTTTTTGATCACTTTGGCGAAAATGCGGATGGCATCCTCGCTGAAGCCGTCATCGTCCAGAAAATCCTCGAACGTCCATTCGCCGTCGGGAAAGGCCGCCAGTTCGGCGCGAGTCAGGGTTTCGGAATAATCCAGGAGGTTCGCCATGTCGGCGACAATTGTCCCGGCGCCATGCTTGGTGGCCAGCGCGATCAGGGCGCGCTCGCCCCTGGTGCAGGCCGCGATGGTGGCCTGCACATCGCCGATCACGGTGTCGGGCACCCGCACATTCAGGCGCAGAATATCGAAAAAGGTTTCGTCGGGCTTGCCCTGCGCAATGATGCGCAGGGGCGGGATGCGCAGGCCCTCCTGGAAGATCTCGGTATTGTCGCAGGCATTGCCGCCGGCGACACGGCCGCCAATGTCGGTCTGGTGCCCGATGGCGGCGGCGTAGGCCAAGAGCCGCCCTTCAAAGAAGATCGGCCTGAAGACGAAGATGTCCGGAAGGTGCAACCCATTGCCGTCATAGGGATCGTTCAGGGCAAAGACATCGCCGGGATGGATGTCGCCGGCGAATTTTTCCAGCACCGCGCTCAAGGTGGGCGGGAATGATCCCATATGCACCGGCAGGCACAGCCCCTGCGCCACAAGATTGCCCTGCGGATCCAGCAACCCGGTGGAGAAATCCATCGCCTCCTTGATGACCGAGGACCGGGCGGTGCGGATGACGGTGGCCGCCATTTCGTCGGCAATGGCCGCGAAGGCGTTCTTCATCAATTCCAAGCGGATCGCGTCCTTGGCCATCAGACGCCGCCCTTCAAACGGATGCGCACCGTTCCGGCAATGGCATGAACCTGGGCGTCCGGGGGCACGATGATGGTGGTGTCATATTCCTCCACAATCAGCGGGCCGGGTTGCGGCGTCTGCGTCAGGTCGTGGCGGCGGATGACCTTGGTCGTCACCCAACCGGGCCCAGGGCCGAAATAGACCGGGCGTTCCATCGAGGTGCCCGAAGGCTTGCGCTTCAGCGCCGACGGCGACGGCAGGTGATCCCAGCGCTCCAAGCTGCGGGCGCGCAGGCGCAAATTGACGATCTGCACCCGCTCGCCCGGGTTGGAATAGCCATAGGTGCGCTCATGCTCGAGATGGAAGGCTTTGGCGGCCGATGCCAGTACGGCCGGTGTCAGCAGCTTTTCCTTCACCGGAATGCCCAGTTCCGAACTCTGGCCGGCATAGCGCAGCTCCAGGGTGAATTGCAGTTCGCTCCGGTCCAGCGCCACGCCCTCGCCCGCCATCATGACGGCGGCATCTTCGAACAGCTTTTCGGCGCTGGCGTTCAAGGCGGCGCAATCGGCCTTGTCGATGTCGTACCAGCATACCGCTACCAGCCGGTGCTGGATGCGCGCGAACAGAAGCCCGAGCGCGCTGAACACACCGGACGCCGGGGGGATAATGATTTCTGAGATGCCCGCATGCGCCGCCAAGGTGGCGCCATGCACCGCACCATTGCCACCGAATGCCACCATCGCGAAGTCGCCGGGCGAACGGCCGATCTCGCTGGACACCGCCTGGATGGCGCGGGTCATGGCGGCATCGGCCACGGCATGGATGCCCCAAGCCGCCTCATGCAGATCCAGGCCCAGCGGACCGGCAACATGTTCGTGGATCGCCGCTTTGGCGGCGTCGAGACTGATGGGCATGTCGCCATCCAGAAGATGGGCAGGATTCAGAAAGCCCAGCACCACATTGGCGTCGGTGACGGTGGGGCGTGTACCGCCCAGCGCGTAACAGGCGGGGCCCGGCGCAGCGCCGGCGCTGTCGGGGCCCACACGTAGCGCGCCGCCCTTGTCGATCCAGGCCAGGCTGCCGCCGCCCGCGCCGATCTCGGCCAAATCGATGGTGGGCGAGCGCACAAGATAGCCACCGCCGCCCAGAAGCCGCTGGCCCGCATTAATGC
>Ga0118677_10014494_pt1 | contig 11120 bp, 9 predicted proteins | sample AliMusrvi5mmetaG_FD_86154 | JGI IMG/M metagenome (GOLD analysis project Ga0118677, IMG submission 86154)
GGTCTTTTCCAACCCGCCTTACATCGCCTCTGCGGAAGTCGAATCACTGATGCCGGACGTGGCCGATTTTGAGCCTCGTGCTGCCCTGGATGGCGGCTCGGACGGGCTGGCAGCCTATCGGGAGCTGGGGGAACTTCTTCCCGGGCTGCTGGCACAAGGCGGCCACGCCCTGCTGGAAATCGGCCTGGGACAGGCGCAAAGCATGGCTTCGCTGTTTTCGGACATTGAAATGTTGAGGATCACACCCGATTTAAGGGGTGTCCCTCGCTGCGTCATCTTACAAAAGCCCTGACTTTTCCTTGGAAAAGCGGGCCTTATCGGCTAGGTTCAGACCATAGGGATCGGGGATGATCCCTGGCGGGCCCAGGGAGGGCGACCGCAGGCTGGGCCGGTTGAGGCGAGAAAAAACCGCCGCCGGGCAGGGGACTCAAAGCGAGCAAATCGGGCTGGGTTGAAGCGCCGTGGCGCATTCATTCGGCCAAGGAAGGATTACAGTGAAACGCTCTCGTAGAGGCGGCCGCAGGCCGCAACATGGTGGCAATGGCGGTGGTGGCGGCGGCGGCGGCAACAATGGCGGCGGCGGCGGCTTCAACCCCAATCGCACGTTTGATTCCTCGGGCCCGGAGATCAAGATCCGCGGCTCGGCCAGCCATGTGTACGAGAAGTATCTGCAGCTGGCTCGCGACGCCAATTCCGGCGGCGACCGCGTCATGGCCGAGAACTATCTTCAGCATGCGGAACATTACTACCGCATCATGGCGGCCGCGGCCGCCCAGCAGGCCCAGTATGCCGCCCAGCAGGCGGCGCAGAACCCGCAAGCGCAACAGCCCCAGAACGGCCAGCCCCACCAGCAGGGCAATGCCCAGCCGCAGCAGCCGCAGACTGGCGGCAGCGGCGCCTCCTTCTCCCTGACCGACAATTCGGGCGAGGAAGAGGGCGAAGAGGCCGAAGCTTCCTAGTTTAAGCCCGGCTCTTCTTGAGGCGTATCAAGGACGCGCGTTAACCGTCCGACCATACTGTGGCCTTGCAGCCCCGGTTCCCCGCTCCCATATGTCAGACGGAACGGTGCCTTTCGGGGGCCGTATTATGGTCCGCTGCCGAAAAGGGGCCGACCGGGAGAGAGCATGGATATCGAGAAATTCACCGAGCGGGCGCGCGGTTTCATTCAGTCGGCCCAGAGCCTGGCCCTTCGCGAGGGCCACCAGCAATTCACCCCGGATCATCTGCTCAAGGTCCTCATCGATGATGAGGAAGGCCTTGCCGCGCGGCTGATCAATGCCGCCGGCGGCCGCGATGCGCCCGTGCGCGCCGGCGTGGAAGCCGCGCTCAAGAAGCTGCCCAAGGTGCAGGGCGGTTCGGGCCAGGTCTATCTGTCCCAGGACACCGCCAAGCTGCTGGATAACGCCGAAGCCGTCGCCAAGAAGGCCGGCGACAGTTTTGTCACCGCCGAATATCTGCTGCTGGCGCTGGTGCTCGCTGCCGGCACCGACGCCGCCAAGATTCTAAAAGACGCCGGCGTCACAGCCCAGGGCCTCAACGCCGCCATTGCGCAGCTGCGCAAGGGCCGCACCGCCGACAGCGCCACCGCTGAAAACGCCTATGACGCGCTGAAGAAATATGCCCGCGACCTGACCGAACTGGCCCGCACCGGCAAGCTGGATCCGGTGATCGGACGCGACGAGGAAATCCGCCGCACCATCCAGGTCCTGTCCCGCCGTACCAAGAACAATCCGGTGCTGATCGGCGAGCCGGGCGTGGGCAAGACCGCCATCGCCGAAGGCCTGGCGTTGCGCATCGTCAATGGCGACGTGCCGGAGTCCTTGCGCGACCGCAAACTGATGGCGCTGGACATGGGCTCGCTGATCGCGGGCGCCAAGTTTCGCGGCGACTTTGAAGAACGCCTGAAAGCGGTTCTGAATGAAGTCACCGGCGCCAATGGCGAAATCATCCTGTTCATTGACGAGATGCATACCCTGGTCGGCGCCGGCAAGGCGGACGGGGCGATGGATGCCTCCAACCTGATCAAGCCGGCCCTGGCGCGCGGCGAACTGCACTGCGTCGGTGCCACCACGCTGGATGAATACCGCAAGTATGTGGAAAAGGACGCCGCCCTGGCGCGGCGTTTCCAGGCCGTGTTTGTGGGCGAGCCGACGGTGGAAGACACCATCTCCATCCTGCGCGGTCTGAAGGAGAAGTACGAACTCCATCACGGCGTGCGCATCACCGACAGCGCCATCGTGGCGGCCGCGACCTTGTCCAACCGCTACATCACCGACCGTTTCCTGCCGGACAAGGCGATCGACCTGATGGACGAGGCCGGATCGCGCCTGCGCATGCAGATCGACTCCAAGCCGGAAAAGCTGGACGAGCTGGATCGGCGTATCATGCAGCTCAAGATCGAGCGCGAGGCCCTGAAGAAGGAAACCGACAAGGCGTCGCGTGACCGGCTGCAAGCCCTCGAAAAGGAACTGGGCGGGCTGGAAGAAGAATCCGCCACCCTGGGCGCCAAGTGGCTGGAAGAGAAAAAGTCCGTCGCCGACGTGCAGTCGCTGAAGGAAAAGCTGGATGCCGCCCGCCAGGACGTGGAAGTGGCGCAGCGCAAGGGCGACTTCGCCAAGGCGGGCGAGCTGACCTATGGCGTGATCCCGGATTTGGAACGCAAGCTGAAGGCAATCGAAGACAACAAGGATGCCGCCCTGTCGGGCGAAGCCGTCACCGCCGAGCATATTGCCGGAGTGGTGTCGCGCTGGACCGGCATCCCGGTGGACAAGATGCTGGAAGGCCAGCGCGAGAAGCTGCTGCACATGGAAGCCGACCTGGGCAACCGGGTGGTCGGCCAGGACGAGGCGGTGCGCGCCATTTCCAACGCCGTGCGCCGCGCCCGTGCCGGCCTGCAGGATCCCAACCGGCCGATTGGCTCCTTCCTGTTCCTGGGCCCGACGGGCGTGGGCAAGACCGAGCTGACCAAGTCGCTGGCCGCCTTCCTGTTCGATGACGACACCGCCATGGTGCGCATCGACATGAGCGAGTTCATGGAAAAGCATGCCGTGGCGCGGCTGATCGGCGCTCCGCCGGGCTATGTTGGCTATGAGGAGGGCGGCGTGCTCACCGAAGCGGTGCGCCGGCGTCCCTATCAGGTGATCCTGTTCGACGAGGTCGAGAAGGCCCACCCGGATGTGTTCAACGTGCTGCTGCAGGTGCTGGATGACGGCCGCCTGACCGATGGCCAGGGCCGCACCGTAGACTTCCGCAATACCGTGATCATCCTGACCTCCAACCTGGGCACCGAACTCCTGGGCACCGAGGGCGACCAGACCCAAGCGCGGGCGCTGGTGATGCAGGCGGTGCGTTCCCACTTCCGGCCCGAATTCCTCAACCGGCTGGACGAGATCATCCTGTTCCACCGCCTGACGCGGGCCAACATGGACAAGATCGTGGACATCCAGATCAGCCGCCTCGACAAGCTGCTGGCGGATCGCAAGATCGCCATCACCCTGGACGACAAGGCGCGCCACTGGCTGGGCAATGCCGGCTATGACCCGGTCTATGGCGCGCGGCCCCTCAAGCGGGTGATTCAGCGCCGGTTGCAGGACCCGCTCGCCCATCTAATCCTGGAAGGCAAGATCACCGACGGCGCCAATGTGCCGGTCAGTGCTTCCAAGACCGGGCTGACCGTAAACGGCCAGGAATTCTCGGCCGCTGCCGACGAATTGAGCGATGTCCCACCGGCCGGAACGGCCTTGAACTAAATCTACACTGCTGCATCATCCGGATGGCGCCGCCTTGTGCGCCATCCGGGGGTGGCCGTGACAGATACGATTGCGTTCGACGATTTCCTGAAAGTGGACATTCGCGCCGGCACCATCGTGGCGGCGGAGCCGTTTCCGGAAGCGCGCAAGCCTGCCTTCAAGCTGACCATCGATTTCGGCGGCGAGATCGGCATCAGGAAATCCTCGGCCCAGATCACCAAACACTATGCGCCCGAAGCGTTGGTGGGAAAACAGGTGATCGCCGTGGTAAATTTCCCGCCGCGCCAGATCGGTCCCTTCATGTCGCAGGTGCTGACGCTGGGCGTGCCGGACGAAAATGGCGAGGTTGTTCTGCTGCATCCAAGCCTGGCCGTGCCCAATGGCGGGCGGATGTTCTGACGTGCTGAACACCGAACAATTCAAGGACCGGGATTTCTGGCGGTCGCGGGCGCCGGGCCTGCATATCGGCGAAGATCGCATCTTCCGCGAGGCCAAGGCCTTCCGCCCAGGCAACGAACAGGCTGCCGACCTCAGCGCGCGCATCAAGGACGAAGGTTATTTCCAGATCGCCCATGACACGGGGCTGGATTTGACATTGATGGCCGATACCGTGCGGCGGTTTTCCGCGGACGGCATCTCGCCGGTCTTCGCATTCCTGTTCGACGAATTCTGGGCGCCGTTCCATGCCCTGGACGCGCTCTATGGCAGCCTGCTGGGCGGTTACGGCATGCTGCCGCATTGCTGGGTGTGGAATGTCGATCCGCAGAAAGGCGACGCAGGCTGGAATCCGCACCGCGACATGGGCCATGTCTCATTGCGCCCCGACGGCTCGCCCATCGCCATCACCACCTGGATCCCGCTGTCCGACGCCAATCCGCTCAACAGCTGCATGTACATGGTGCCGGCCCATGCCGATCCGGTCTATGGCACGGCGCGCGACAAGGAGATGCTGTTCGAATTGCCCGCCATCCGCGCGCTGCCGGTCCGGCCGGGCGAGATCCTGGTGTGGAACCAGGCGGTGCTGCATTGGGGCAGCCGCTCGTCGCCGCGCGCCGAACAATCGCGCGTCAGCATGGCGTTCGAATTCCAGCGCAGCGACAGCCCAGCTTTCGCCCAGCCGATCATCCCGCCGGGCACGCCGCTGTCGTTCGAAGATCGATTGAAATTGATCGCCCGCCAGCTGCTGCAGTACCGGCACATGTACAAGCTGGATGGAACGATCGAAAAGCTGGCGCTGGAACTGGCCGGCTAAATTTCCTTGGTGAGGATATCGAAGCGCTTGAGCTCGGCATTGCCGAAGGCGGTGCTGATCGCCGCATCGGTGGCGTCGCGGCCGCGCGCCATCAACAGGCGCCCGATGCGCGGATGGCTGTGGCGGGCATCCATGGTGTGCCACTTGCCGCCCAGATAGGCCTCGAACCAGCCGCTGAAATCCATCGGCGATGTGTCGGGCGGCACGCCGATATCGCCCAGATAGCCGGTGCAATAGCGCGCCGGGATGTTCATGCAGCGGCACAAAGTGATGGCCAGATGGGCATAGTCGCGGCACACGCCCTTGCGCTCTTCATGGCCTTCGAACGCCGTGCGGTCGGCGCGGGCGTGGCTGTAGCCGAACGTGATGCGCTTATGGCTGTAGTCTAGGATGGCCTTGAGCAGCGGCCAGCCGCGCCGGATCTTGCCGAATTTATTCCAGGCCAGGGTCGCCAGCTTGTCGGTGTCGCAGTAGCGACTGCCCAACAGATAAACTATGACCTCATCCGGCAGGTCTTCCACCTCGGCCTGGCGGGCCTTGGTGGGCATCACGTCGGGCTTGCCGCTGTCGCGAATGACAAATCGGTTGGAGAATTTGATGATGCCTTTGGGCGCCACCAGCCGGGTGCAAATATTGCCGAAGGAATCGGTATAGGTGCTGAATGACACCGGCGGGTCGAAGCGAAGTTCTTCGGGGGCTTTCAGCCGCTTGCGCAGTTCGGGGCGCAGATGCACCTGCAGCAGCATGGGCGTGGGCGCCTTGCAGCGAAATGCAATGTCATAACCGCCTTGAATCAACACGCGCGCGTCCCCTGTGGGGAACATAATGCTGCAGGCGCGCTAAAGTTCCCTACTTCACCCGCGCCTGGCGCAAATCGGTCGCGCTGTCGGCCACCTTGGCTTCCAGGCTGGTGGTGGCGACCAGATTGTCGATCTCCAGCCGTCTTTCCTGGAACAGGCGCAGCAGCTTGCCGATCAGCAGGCGGCCCTGCGCCATCTTCACCGTCAGCGGATTCACCTGGACGCTGTTGACCAGGATTTCGTAATGCAGATGCGGGCCCGTCGCCATGCCGCTCATGCCGCTATAAGCGAACACCTGGCCTTGGCGCACGCGCGCGCCCTGGCGCATGCCCGGCGCGAAACGCGACAGGTGGCCATAATCGGTGGCGTAGCCATTGCCGTGGTTGATCTTGACGAAATTGCCATAGCCGTTGGCGCGGCCCATGAACTGGATGGTGCCGGCGCCCGCCGCCATGACCGGCGTACCGGTGGGCACGGCAAAGTCCACACCCTTGTGCATGCGGGTATATCCCAGGATGGGATGGAAGCGTGACCCGAAGCCGGACGAGATGCGCGCGCCGTCCACCGGCGTCTTCATCAAGAGGCCCTTGGCGCTTTCGCCCTTCTGGTCGAAATATTCCGACGGCTCGTTGGGATCGGCCTGGAAGCGGTACATCGGGATCTGCTTGCCGCCCAATGTCATCATCGCATAGCTGATGGAGCCGAACTTCGCCGGCTGGCCTTCGGGCGTATAGTAATAGTCGTAAAAGACCTCGAAACGGTCGCCCGGATGCAGGTCGCGCTGGAAGTCGACCTTGTAGGAGAACATCCGGATCATGTCGATCACGACATCGGTCGGGATGCCCGCCTGCGTCGCCGCAAGATACAGGCTGGAATCGATGGTGCCGCCGGCCCTGTGGCGATGCACCTGCAGCTCCTTGGTTTCCATGTCCGCGGTATAGCCGCCCTCGGTGGTGCGGGTGACGGTGATTTCCTTGTCGATGGTCGGCGAGAAATGCAGCGACAACAGGCGCGAAATGGCCTGCGAATTTTCCTCGGTGGCGCCGGTATCGTCCTCTTCGGCATCCATCGGCACGACCACCGGCTGGTGATTGACCATCACCGTGGTGGTGCGCGGCGCCGACGGCACAGGCGCCGGGGCATTGCCGCTGGCATCGATGGTGGCGACCGAATAGGTGAGATCGAAGGATTGGCCGGCCTTCAGGGCGCGGGGATTGAAGCTCTTGCCCATGGCGGCGACCACGGCATTGGCGTCCTGGGACGAAATGCCGACATCCTCCAGTATGCCCGCCAAGGTGTCGCCCGCATCCAAAGTGACGGTGCGGTTTTCCACGCCGGGATTGGGATTGGCATTGTCGGAATTGTCGGATGCCTGGTTCACCGGTTCGCTGGCGCGGATCAATTTCATGAACAGCGCATAGGGCAGGGACGAGCGGCCGGGCGACACCATCGGCCGTGATACCGGCATCATGCCCACCGCCATCCAGGCCAGGGCACCTGCCACCAGCGCGGTCAGGGAGGTGGAAACCAGTGCCCAGCGGCCATCGGTGGTGGCCAGCGCCGCGCCAGCGCCGTTCAGGCCGCGGCGCAGGGTGCCGGCAATGCTGGTATCGGCGCGCGGGTTACCCAAAACAGCTCCAGTTTTCCCGCGGGGCGCGAGTCATGGCATATAAGCGTTGTTCGATATGACCGGCAAGGGATTGTTCCCATTGAACTTTAGACACTTTCCAAGTTCCGCCTTGCTGGCGGCGCTGCTGATCGCGGCGCCCGGCACGGCATTCGCCTGGGGCGCACAAGGCCATGAGATCGTGGCCGCGATGGCGCTGCACGAGCTGACACCGGCCGCGCGCGGCCAGGTGGCGCATCTGCTGGGCGGTGAAGCCATGATGATCCATGACGCCAACTGGGCGGACGAGGTGCGCGACCAGCGGCGCGACACCGGCGCCTGGCATTATGTGAACATCCCGCGGAATGCGCCCGGCTATGACGCCAGGCGTGATTGCCCGCGTGGAGATTGCGTGGTGGCGCAGATCGGCAATGACTTGCGTATGCTCAGCGATCACAGGGCGGATGATCGGTCACGGGCCGAGGCGCTGCGCTTCCTGATCCATTTCGTCGCCGATGTGCATCAGCCTCTGCATGCCGCCGATGACGGCGACCGGGGCGGCAATGACGTGCATGTCAGCATGGGCCGCGAGCGCGCCAGTCTGCACAAGGTGTGGGACGCCGATGTGGTGCAGGCGTTGGGCTATGACACCGGCGTGATCGCCGCCGACCTGGAACGCAGCGTGACACCAGCGCAGCGCAAGGCCTGGTCCGCCGGAACGCCCGCCGCCTGGGCCAATGAATCGCTGGCCGTCGCGCGCGATGAGATTTACCCGCCGGTGGATGGCCGCCGCTTTGTCCGGCTGCCACGCGATTATGCTTATCGAGAGTCCGCCATTGCGCGAACGCAGCTGGCCAAGGCCGGTGTGCGGCTGGCCTGGCTGCTCAACAGCACGCTTCGCTGATCACTCACTCGACAGGATCATGTTGCGGACGGTGGGGTAGATCTGCGTCTGCCAACGCGTGCCTGAGAACACGCCGTAATGGCCGACGCCGGCCTGCACGTAATGCTTCTTGCGGAACGGCTTGATGCTGCTGCACAGATCCTGCGCCGCCATGGTCTGGCCCAGGCCGCAGATATCGTCGCGCTCGCCTTCCACCGTCAGCAGCGAGGTCTTGCGGATGGTGCGCGGATCCACCTTGCGGTTGCGCCAGGTATAGATGCCGCGGGCCAGATGATGCTCCTGGAACACCCGCTGCACCGTTTCCAGGTAGAACTCCGCCGGCAGGTCGGCGACGGCGAAATATTCGTCATAGAAGCGCTTGTTGGCGTCGGCCTTGGCCAGTTCGCCCTTCAGGATATGGCTGAACAGGTCCATATGCGCGCGCACATGGCGCGACAGGTTCATGTTGATGAAGGCCGACAGCTGGATGAAGCCCGGATAAACGCGCCGGTGCGCGCCGGGAAAGCGACGCGGTATGGTGGTGATCAGGTTTCGCTCGAACCATTCCAGCGGTTTTTCATTGGCCAGGTGGTTGACCTTGGTGGGGTTGATCGAGGTGTCCACGGGACCGGCCATCAGCACCAGGCTCTTGGGCGTGGCGGGGTTCTTGTCCTCGGACATCAATGCGGTGGTCGCCAGCATGGCGGGGCAGGGCTGGCACACCGCCATGCCATGCGCACCCGGGCCGATATGCTCGAAGAAGGCGATCAGATGATCGATATATTCGTCGGTGCCGAAACGCCCTTCGGTCAGCGGCACGTCGCGGCCGCTTTTCCAGTCGGTGATATAGACGTCGTGGTCCTGGAGCAGGGTCTGGAGGGTGCCGCGCAGCAGGGTGGGAAAGTGACCCGCCATGGGCGCGGCCAGCAGCACCCTGGGCTGGTCCTTGCCGCTCTCCTTGCGGAAATGCAGCAGATTGCCGAACGGCATGTCCAGCGCCACTTCCTCGGTGACCTTCTGGGTCTTGCCCGCCACCATGACCTCGGTCACGTCAAAGGACGGGCGCTCATGGATCATGTGGGCGCGGGAGAAGATTTCGGCACCGGCGCCAATGCTGCGGAGCCAGTAATTGGCGGCCGGACCCAAGACGGTGTCGCTGAGGGCCGCTTTGATCAGGTCGGCGCCCGCGCGTAACGGCGCGAGAAAGTCCTGTTGGGCCTGATAGGCGTCGTACAACATCCCGCTCGCAAGCCCCTAGGAATCACCAAGGATTCCGCTCCAGTCCGACGGTAACTGATCGGGGGATGCTGCATTGCAAAATAACCCTTGTCAACGCGCCAAAACCCGCCAAACTGCTGTGCATGGGCGATGCGGTTCTGACAATTTCCAGCAAGAACTACTCCTCCTGGTCGCTGCGCGGCTGGCTGCTGTGCCGGATGGCCGGCCTGGATTTCAAGGAAGAGCTGCTTTCCGCCGACGATCCCAGCGCCCGCGCCGAGCTGTTGATGCTGGCGCCGTCCTTCCTGGTGCCGCGCCTGACCCATAATGGAATCAAGGTGTGGGACACCCTGGCGATCGGCGAATATCTGCACGAGAATTTCCCCCAGGCCGGATTGTTACCCGCCGATGCGGCGGCGCGCAGCCATTGCCGCTCGGTGTCCGGGGAAATGCATCTGGGCTTTGCCAACCTGCGTTCGGCGCTGCCGATGAATTTGAAGGCCCATTACAAGGGCTTCAAGATCTGGGCGGCGGCCCAGGCCGATATCGAACGCATCGTCACGATCTGGCACGAATGCCTGAACCTGTATGGCGGCCCGTATCTTTTCGGCGAAACACCCACCCTTGCAGATGCCATGTACGCGCCGGTGGCGACACGCTTTGCCACCTATGACGTCAAGCTGGACCGGCAATGCGCCGATTACTGCGAGACCATCCTGGCGCTGCCGGACATGCTGGAATGGACCGAAGCCGCCCGCACCGAGCGGGCCGGCATCGAGGAACTGGAAGCGGAATTTTAGTTCTTACCGCCGCCTTAACCACGGTTCCCAAAGTTCCCTTAAGACTTTCCCGCCACAATGCCGGTTCGTACCGCCGCATTTTGAGCAGAAAGCTTCGCATGTCTTCTCCCGCACCCCGTTTCGCCATGCTGGCGGGCATTTCCGGACAGTCGTCCAGCGAGGACCGGCGCGAGCTGCTGCGCAAGGTGACCGAGGCGATGAGCAATCCCGTGCCCGGCGGCCGCTCGGTCCAGGAACTGGACGGGCTGCTCGCCACCGTGGCGTCGGACTATTCCGCCCATGTGCGCGCCGACCTGGCCAAGCTGGTGGCCAATCAGGACGCGTTGTTCACCTGTTCGGCCCAGCTGTTCGCCCGCGATGATATCGAAGTTGCGCGCCCGGTGCTGCAGCATGCCAGGAACCTCAGCGACACAACCTTGCTGGAAGTGATCGCGCAGAAGGGCCAGGAACATTTGATGGCGGTGACGCAGCGCCAGAGCATCAGCGGCTTGGTTTCCCATGCGTTGGTGGAACGCGGCGACGACCATGTCGTGTCCTCGCTGCTGTCCAACCGCGGCGCGACCATTGAGGCGGAGACCTTCGAGGCCGTGGCGGTGCGCGCCCAGACCAGCACCGTATTGCAAGGTCCATTGGTCAATCGCAGCGACGTTCCCGTCGGCCTGCTGAACGAACTTTACACCAGCGTGGAAAAATCGCTGCGCCAGGAGATCCTGTCCAAGATCGGCAACGTGATCTGCCCCCTTCCAAGTGGTCCAGGGACTATCATATTGGAACCTTGGAAGGAGATTTGGAATGGGACGCAGGCATCAGCC
>Ga0118677_10014497_pt1 | contig 11119 bp, 9 predicted proteins | sample AliMusrvi5mmetaG_FD_86154 | JGI IMG/M metagenome (GOLD analysis project Ga0118677, IMG submission 86154)
ATATGGTGTCCACAGACTGTCGACAAAGTATATAATAAAATTAATACTCAATAAATATTGCAAGATTATATAATAATGCCATCGTTTTGGGCGGCGTGTACATTTTGCATATATGCAAATTTAAAAATGATACCTTTTCTGCAGGTTTGCGGTGAGCAAGCCTGCACGGTAAAACTAGAAAAAGCGGCAAATGCCACTTTTTCTACACTCTGAGCACTCAAATTTAAGTGCTTTTAAGAGCAGTGTTACTTATCTCTTTGTAACAGGGAACCATATTTCCCGCATATAGTCCGCTCTGTTTCTATCACCCTGAGGATAAAATTCAATATACATATCCTTTAATAGGAGATAATCAGATTGCTCAAAAAACTCGTTGTATATTGTTTTCCATATTTTGTGAAAAGAATCTGGCATAACGCCAATACGTTCCAAAACTACCCAATCATTCGACGGAACAGTAATTATGGAAAAGCCAGTTGGCGCATTTATTTCAGACGTTTCTATCCCAATAGAAAAATTAATATTATTTTTGCTTTTTTCTGTCTCGGCATCATAGATACCAATTATTCCGTTTCCAATAGAATAATTATAGTTTTCGGGCTCTAAATTGCATAAGGCATCGATTGTACCATTGCTAAGGGAAGTTTCCCAAAGCTGTGCAATCTGATTATTATTTGTGCTTTGATTGCTAGAAAAGTCTTTCGTTTTAGCAATTATATTAAATGCATGCTTTTTCTCAATTCTATATTCCAAAGTATCCCCACCATTTATCGTAGTTTTTATTTTCATACGGCTAAAAATTTTTAATCTAGCGCCTTTTTCTCTTGCCTTAGAGGGAGATATACCATGGAAACGTGCAAATGCCTTAGCAAAGCTTTCTGGCGTTTCATAGCCATATTTAAGCGAAACATCTATAACCTTAGCTTGAGACATTAAAAGATCTATGCCTGCTAAGGTTAAACGTCTATTTCTTATATAGTTACCTACAGTCATTCCAGTTAAGATGCTGAATGTTCGTTGAAAGTAAAAGCTAGAGCTAAAAGCTTTTCCAGCCACACTTGAATAATCAATTTCTTCAAGTATGTTACTTTCAATATAGTCAATAGCTTGCTGGATTTCGTTTAGCCTTTCCACAGTTACCCCACCTATCAATAACATTTTACAAAATAGCATTAAGTTTGTCCTGTTATCTTGTGCTATTTTTTGTCACATAATACAAAACGTAAAAAATTAAAAGCAAAAGCAAAATTGTGAAATTATATGAAGAGTTTATGGAGATTTTAACACGGAAAGCAAAAGAGCAAGCAACGCTTACTCTTTATATTATAAATGTTTACTTACCAAAATGCTAGTGTAAATTTTGATATTTTACTTTTGTCGCTATTCCGCCTCTAATGTGGCGCTCTTCCTTATTTATATTAAGTACATTTTTTACCTGCGCATAAAGACTGGAGTTTACATGCTCCAGTCTCTCAGTCACATCTTTGTGCACTGTGGATTTACTTACGCCAAATGCCTTTGCAGCGGAACGTACGGTGGCGTTATTTTCTATTATGTATTGAGCTAGGGCATAAGCTCGCTCTGTAATACTATCTCTCAATCTTCTCCCACCCTTTTAGCTTTTTTTAAACAATATGCAAAAAGATTAAATTCTATGATATTTATTTAACTTTGTATTGAATTCCGCAGCATCTGATGGTAAAATATAATCAATAAATATTACAACCCTACAGGAGGCATTTATGATAGCTGGTGTAAGTTCTTACTCATTTGAAAAGGCGTTGCAGGCAGGGGAGATTAACATTATGGAAATACCGCAAAAAGCCTCTGATATGGGTTTTTTGGCAATTGATTTTATCGATGGGCATATTGAGAGAGATGCAGAACCATTTATAATGGCAGAAAAGCTAAAAGAAAAATGCAGGCAAGCAGGGCTTGTTATTTCTAATTATGCAGTAAGCGGCAATTTTTTTCGCACACCTGATTATAAAGATGAAGTGGAAAGGTTAAAGCAAAAGGTTGATATAGCCGTGGCGTTAGGCGCATCCAATATGCGTCACGATATTGCTTATGGCTTGCCTCAAGGCGGAAAGATTAGGACATTTTATGATGCATTGCCTATTTTATCCGCTGGCACAAGAGAGGTTAGTGAATATGCGGCAAAAAAAGGGATAAAAACTACCTCTGAAAACCATGGCTTTTTTATGCAGGATAGTACCCGTCTAGAGCTTTTTGTCAGTCAGGTCACTTGTGAGAACTATGGCTTACTAATAGATATTGGTAACTTTGCCTGTGTGGACGAAGACCCCGTTATTGCGGTTTCACGCCTTGCACCTTTAGCCTTTCATGTGCATGTAAAGGATTTTATTATTAAAAAGGGCGGAGTAAGCGCAAATATTAAAGAACAGGGATGGTTTTCAACTAGAGGAGGGAATGCCTTAAGGGGCACAGTACTAGGACATGGAAACATTCCCGTAGAGCAATGCCTGCGTATATTGAAAGCTGCTGGATATAATGGCGCGGTTGCTTTAGAGTTTGAGGGAATAGAGTCTGCACTTATTGCCATAGAATGGGGGGCAAAAAACTTAATAAAGATGCTAAAAGAGCTATAAAAACGATATTTATAGCACAATACATAATTTTTTATAAAAAATTTGCTTTCCCATATTGCAGTATTAAAAGAAATGGTGTAAAATGTACATAAATCAACACATGCCGACAGTCACAAGTAAAGGAGGACGCTATAATGCAGATAACCGATGTTCGTGTGCGCAAGGTAAGTGCCGAGGGTAAGCTAAAGGGTGTAGCGTCAATAACCTTTGATGATGAATTTGTGGTTCATGACATCAAGATTATTGAAGGGGCAAGCTCGTTGTTTATTGCCATGCCTAGTCGCAAGACACCTGACGGAGAGTATAAGGACATTGCTCATCCTATTAGAACAGAAATGCGTGAGTTATTGTCAAAGCTTATTCTTGATAAGTATAATCAGGCAGAATAATAGCAACTAATGCTTTTTATTATTCCAGCAGCAAGGTCTGTAAAAATGACAGGCTTTGTTGTGTGGTTTCTTTTTTTTTACATAAGATTGATTTCTTTTATAACTTTTTAGTATTTTCCTTGACGCATCAATAGCCATTCTATATAATGAATATATATAGTTATATATTCAAATTTAATACGCATTGGGAGTGAAAATATGTATAAGACAGCTTTAATTCTTGCGGCAGGTGAGGGAAAGCGTTTAAAATCCTTTATACCCAAAGTAATGCATAAGGTTTGTGGACAGCCATTAATAGAGTATGTGCTAGATGCTGTACAGGTGGTTTCAGATGATGCACCTATTGCAATTGTAGGTAATGGGAAAGAGTTAATTGAAGAGCATTTGGGTGATAGAGTACGCTATGCCTTGCAGTTAGAGCGAAAGGGCACTGCCCATGCGGTGCTTATGGCAAAAGAATTATTAGAAGGCAAAAAAGGCTACGTTACAGTTACAGCAGGAGATGTGCCGGCTATAACCGCTACAACCTTTGAAATATTGCTTGATTATACTATCAAAAACGAGCTTTCCGCTTGCGTACTGACCGCCATAGTGCCCGATGCTACAGGCTATGGAAGAATAGTGAGAGACGAGTTTGGACAGTTGTGTTCCATTGTTGAACATAGAGATGCAACAGACGAGCAAAGAAAAATTAAAGAAATTAATACATCTATTTATTGCTTTGACATAGAAAGCTTATTTTCTGCCTTGGGAAAAGTTAAAAACGATAACGAGCAAGGCGAATTATATCTTACCGATACCATAGCCATTATGAAGGCAGAGGGAAAAGCCGTTGGCGGCGTTGCTACGTTTGATGCGGAAGAAGCAGAGGGCATAAATGACCGTCTGCAATTGTGCACTACAGAAAAGATAATGCGCCGCCGCATTAACCGCAAGCTTATGGAAAATGGCGTAACGATGATAGACCCTGAGAGCACTTATATTGAAAAGTCTGTGGTTATTGGAAAAGACACCATTGTATATCCAAACAATTTTATATCTGGGAAAACGGTTATTGGTCAAAGCTGTGTCATATATCCTAACAGCCGCATAGATAACGCAATTATAGGCGATGAGGTTTCTATTCAAAGCTCTGTAATACTTAGCGCTCAAGTAGGCGATAAAACCACAGTGGGACCTTTTGCCTATTTGCGACCAAATACCAAAATAGGGAAAAAAGCAAGAATAGGCGATTTTGTCGAGCTCAAAAATGCGAACATTGGCAATGCAAGTAAGGTAAGCCATTTGGCTTATGTGGGCGATGCTGATATTGGGGAAAGCTGTAATATTGGCTGTGGAGTCGTATTTGTTAATTATGACGGAAAGAATAAATTCCGTACATGTGTTGAAGACGGAGCATTTATTGGCTCTAATAGCAATCTTGTTGCCCCTCTTTGCATTGGCAAAAATGCTTTTATAGCAGCGGGTTCTACAGTTACCCAGGATGTGCCGGAGGATGCACTTTGCATTGCGCGTGAGCGCCAGGTCAACAAGCCTGAATGGGTGAAACAAAAAAGGGAGAAGAATAATGATTAAAGCCTTGCTTTTTGATTTAGATGGCACATTACTTTCAATGGATTCAGATAAATTTGCCGAGCATTATGTACAAATGCTTATAAAGGCAATGATTGAAGCCACAGGAGATGTGAAAATGAAGCAGCTTGTGCTTCAAGGCATTGACGATATGATGAAAAACACCACGGTAACTAATAAAGAGGCGTTTTTTAAATGTATATCAGCGCATAGCGGTATTTCTGCGGATGAATTTGAAGTGCTTCTTGCGCCTTTTTATAAGAACACATATCCCCAATTGAAAGACCTATATTGCTCTCCGCCTACTTCACAGGCAATACAGGCTGTGCGAATAGCAAAGGCAAAGAACATAAAAACCGTGCTTGCTACGAATCCTCTTTTTCCCCGCGGTGCAGTTGTAGCTCGTGTAGAGTGGGCAGGGCTGACTGAGCAGGACTTTGACGAAATAACCACCTTTGAGGATTATTGTGCTGCCAAGCCGCGCAAAGAATATTTTTTGCAGATTTTAGAAAGAATGAATTTGTTGCCTGAAGAATGCGTTTTTATTGGCAATGATTGCTCCGATGACCTTTCTATTGGCAAGCTAGGTGTAAAGACGTTTTGGCTAACGGAATTTCCGATAAATAACAAAAACATTACTCCGCAATACACCTATAGCGGTAAGCTGGATGATTTGTTAAAATGGATAGAGGAATTATGATATGTATATAATAGCAGGGCTTGGAAATCCGGGCTTGCAATACGAAAATACCCGTCATAATGCTGGCTTTTTGACCATAGAATTTTTGCAGGATAAGTTTAGCGGAAAGCCCTATAAGCTTCGCCATAAGGCACAGCTTTCTGAATGCACCATAAGTGGGGAAAGGGTACTTCTTGTGCGCCCACAGACCTATATGAATAATAGCGGAGAAAGCATCAGAGAAATACTGACGTTTTATAAATTGGATTTATCGCAATTAATTGTCATTTATGATGACGTGGATTTGCCAGGCGGAACAATAAGAATTAGGGCAAGCGGCAGTGCGGGCACGCACAATGGTATGCGCTCTATAATCGCAGAGCTGGGCAGCGGCGAATTTGCCAGAGTACGCATTGGCATAGGCAAGCCAAGCCATCCCGATATGGATTTGGCGGACTATGTGCTTGGACGTTTTGATAAGGACCAGCTGCCCATCATGAGGGAAGCAGTGCAAAAAGCAGCAGAAGCAGCGGAAATGATTATTTTAAAAGGCTGTGAAGCGGCTATGAACACTTTTAATAATGGAGAGATTAAGCAGTAGAATGCAATAGTAATATAACGAGGTAGCAATGTATAAGCTTTACAAAGAAGCGCTGCAAAGGAGCGCCGACTATAATCGTTTAGAAAAATGTGTACGGGAGGGGTTAAGCCCCATCTCGGTTTTCGGCATGTCTGAAAGCCAAAAAAGTCATATTACCGCGGCTCTTGCAGAGGGCAGAGGACTGCTATATGTTACAGCTACTAGTGGGCAAGCAGAGCGCGCGGCGCAAGACCTTGCCACCTTTACTGGAGAGAGAACTGTGCTCTTTCCTGCAAGGGAATGGTTGCTGGCTGCAAAGTTTCAAAGCCATGAAATGCAGCAGGCACGCATAAGTGCTATTTATAGCTTGCTAGAAGGGGTGCGCATTGCGGTTGCGCCAATTGATGCACTGCAATATAATCTTATGCCGCCCTATCGCTATCAAAAATTAAAACGCACAATAAATAATAATTCAAAAATAGATATAAAAGATCTCACTGCCTTTTTAACAGAGGCGAGCTATCAAGCAGTGGAACAGGTGGAAACAAACGGTCAATATTGCATAAGAGGCGGCATAATAGATATTTTCCCTTCAGGAATGGAAAATGCGGTAAGAATAGAACTATTTGATGATGAGATAGATTCCATTAGGCTTATCGATATCGATTCACAACGCTCTATTGGCAAGATAGAACGCTTTACACTCATGCCTGCCAGCGAGGTATGCCTTTCAGAACACCAAAAAACATTAGGTGCAGAGCGTTTAAGAGGACAATTGACTGCTTTTTTGCAAAGGAGTAAAGATCAAAAGGCTTGCGTGAATGCAAAGGAGAATTTTAGCGGCACCATTGAAATGCTGGAGCAGCTAGGTGTGCCAGACCAGTTAGATGGGCTGATGCCATATTTTTATCCTGAATACACCACGCTATTAGACTTTTTGCCAAAGGACGGCCTTGTTTTATTAGATGAACCAAAACGTCTGCATGAAAGATGCGAAAATGTATTGCTGGAATTTTCTGAATTCTTTAAAGATTTCCTAGCCGAAGGCAAGGTGCTGCCCTTGCATGCGGAGGCATTGCATACCATGGAGCAATTGCTGGAAAAGCTAAAAAATAATATTATCGTTACCATGCAATCTATTACCAGCGCAAACAGAGATATTTCACCAAAGGCTATATTTACACTTTCAGGGCGAACCATGCAATCCTTTCAAGGGAAGGTGGAATTTTTAGCCCAGGAGCTTACTACGCTTTCTCGCAGGGGCTTTGTAAATATTTTGTTTGCTGGCAGTAAATCAAGAGCACAAAGGCTGCTTGTAGAGCTCGAAAATCAAAATATCTATGCACATAGCGTAGAGGATTTAAATAACTACTCTCCCATAGAGGGTGAAACACTAGTGCTTACTGAGAGCATTTCCAGGGGCTTTGAATATCCGGAGCTCAAGCTTGCTGTTATTTCTGAAAACGATATTTTTTCCGCTGCCAGGCAAAAGCTTGTTAAAAAAGGCGCAACGAAAAAAACACAAATGGATTTATTTACACAGCTTCAGGTAGGCGATTTTGCGGTGCACGAAACCAATGGCATCGGCATTTATGAGGGCTTGGTAAAGATTGAAACCGATGGCATTTTTAGGGATTACCTTTCTATAAAATATCGTGATGGGGATAGATTATATGTTCCTATAGAGCAAATGCACAGGGTACAAAAATTTATTGCAGCCGAGGATTCTCAGCCCAAGCTAAGCAAGCTGGGCACTAAAGAATGGACGACAGTAAAATCCAGAGTTAAAAAAGCCATTAAGGATATGGCAGATCAGCTCATAGCGCTTTATCGTGCAAGAGAGCAATCGACGGGTTATGCTTTTTCACCTGATACACCTTGGCAAAGACAGTTTGAAGAGGATTTCCCCTATGAAGAAACGCCTGACCAGCTGCAATGTATTGAAGAAATAAAAAGAGATATGGAGTCGCATAGAGTAATGGATAGACTCTTGTGCGGCGATGTGGGCTATGGCAAAACAGAGGTTGCACTGAGGGCAGTTTTCAAGGCAGTAATGGATGGCAAGCAGGCAGCAATACTCGCACCCACTACTATACTGGCACAGCAGCACTATAATACTATTAAAAGCCGCTTATTAAATTACGAGGCAGTAAATTGTGATGTCATAAGCCGCTTCCGTTCACCAAAGGAGCAACGCAGGATAGTCAAGGATTTAAAGGCAGGCGTTATTGATATAATCATTGGCACACATCGCCTGCTTGGCTCGGATATACAATTTAAGGATTTGGGGCTTTTAGTAATAGATGAAGAGCAGCGGTTTGGCGTTTCTCACAAGGAAAAAATTAAAAGCATTAAGCAGAATGTAGATGTGCTGACACTTACCGCCACACCTATTCCTCGTACGCTTAATATGTCACTTACAGGCATACGCGATATGAGTATTATAGAAAACCCTCCAGAGGAGCGCTATCCTGTGCAAACCTATGTGGTGGAGTACTCTGATACTTTAGTGAGAGATGCTATACATAGAGAGCTAAGCCGCGGCGGACAGGTTTATTATTTATATAATAAAGTGCAAAGCATAGATAGCTTTGCAGAAAAGCTTTCAAAGATAGTACCGGAGGCACGCATTGCAATAGGTCATGGGCAAATGCCGGAAAATCAGCTGGAAAAAGTGATGCTGGATTTTTATAATGGTGAATTTGATGTGCTTTTATGCACTACCATTATAGAAAGCGGGCTGGATATACCCCTGGTGAACACCATAATTATATATGATTCGGATAAATTTGGCTTGGCGCAGCTCTATCAATTGCGAGGAAGAGTAGGTCGCTCTAACCGCCTTGCTTACGCCTATTTTACAGTACAAAGAGATAAGGCAATAGGCGAAATCGCAGAAAAACGATTGAATGCCATACGAGAATTTACGGAGTTTGGTGCAGGCTTTAAAATATCTATGCGTGATTTGGAAATTCGTGGAGCAGGAAATGTTTTAGGCGGAGAGCAGAGCGGGCATATGTCACAGGTAGGGTATGATTTATATTGTAAGCTGGTAAAGGAAACAGTGCAAGAGGCGGCTGGAAACACGAACCTAAAGCTAACTGATACCGTTGTAGAAATAAAGGCAGATGCTTATATAGATAGTGCATATATACCTAGCGAAATGCAAAAACTATCAGCCTATAAACGCATTGCAGCTATTGAAAAGCTAGAGGATAAAGAGGACATTATTGAAGAGCTTACAGACAGGTATGGCGATTTGCCAGGCAAATTGCTTACGCTTATTGACATTGCTTATATTAGAGCATTAGCCACTAAGGCAGGACTAAGCTCAGTTCAAGAGAAAAATGGAGAGCTTTTAATGCTTTTTGCAGCAGGGGAAAATCAAAATATCGCAGCAATCATTAAAACCTGTGATAAATTTAAAGATAAATGTATTCTTTCAGCAGGCAAAAGCTTTGCTGTAGTTTCCAAAATTAAGGGCAAAGGAACAGCGGCTGCTCTTGCTTGGGCAAAGGAATTTTTAGAAGAGCTCAATATTCAATTAAATTTAGAAGAGATTATTTAATTAAATGAAAAATAAGTCTTGATAAAAAACTAAAAATCCTATATAATACTTTTTGAATATGTTTTTAAACACATGAAAGGAAGAATACGATGAAAAAGATTCTTGTACTAATTATTTCACTAGCACTTGCTTCTTCTATTTTTACTGGCTGTAATATGGTAGCGGTAGATAAGGTTGCAGATGCAAAGACAGTAGTTGCCACAGTTAACGGAGTGAATATTTTAAAGAGCGAATTTCTTAAGCAATATGCGCAGGCTGTTAGTTATTATACTCAAAATTATGGCGATGCGACTACAACCCAAGCTAAATCAACATTAGAAGGTTGGAAAACACAAATATTGGACAGCCTTGTCTCTGATGAAGTAATTAGGCAACATGCAGAAAAGGCGGGATATTTAAATTATACTGATGATGAAAGAGCAAAAGCACAAAGTGATTTTGATGCACAACGTACCAGCGCAATTGCATCAGCGGTTACTTCGCTTAAGACAACTATGGCTGGTCAAACGCTATCTGACAAGCAAGCTGGTGAAACTGATGACCAGTATTTTGAAAGATTAGCTGCAGAACAGGTGGATAAAGGTATTACTGATAATGGAGAGACAGTTGACTCTTTAGTTGCACAGCAGCTAAAGTCAAACGCTATTCAGAAGTTTCAAGATGATTGTATGTCAGAAGTTGCACCTATTGAGGCAGACGTCATTACCAAATATAATGATTTAATAAAGGCTCAAACTGAAACATATGCTACTGCTTCTAGTTTTGTATCGGCATATAACACACCAACTGACCCTGCTATTTGTTTCTATCCAGCTGGTTATTCATTGGTACAAAATATTCTTATTCCTTTTGCTGGAGATACAAAAACTGCTTTAGATAAAGCACAAGCAACACTTGATTCAATAAACAGTGATATTTCAACATATCAATCAGACCTTGCTGTAGCTACCCCTGCCCCTGGAGAAACCGCTGCACCTGTAGCGACACTGGCTCCTGGAGCAACTGCAGATAATACAAGTGCTTTATTAGCAGCAGCGCAAGCAAAGCTTCCGCAAGCTCAGGCTGATGTTGCCACAGCAAAAGCAGCTGCAGAGGCAGCTATTCAAGCTGAGGCAGATGCAGTATTAGCTTCTGTTCAGGGTACAGACGAAGCAGGCTTTATAAAGATTTTACTGGCAAAGGGTACAGATACAGGTATGGCAACAGAAGATGCTGCTAAAAAAGGTTACCTTGTAGGACCAAGTGACGGTATGGACCCTGCTTTCTCGGCAGCAGCTACAGCACTTGCAAAAGATGGTGACATTTCTGGTTTAGTTGCCTCAACTTATGGCTATCATATTATACGAAAAATTAAGAGTTTACCGAATGGTAAGGCAAATTATGATGATGTTAAAGACGCAATCAGAACCTCTTTAGCTACAGATTTAAAGAAAACGCAGTGGACAACAGTAACAGCTGCTTGGGTAACGGAGGCAAAGGTCGTTAAACATACAGATGCGTTGACTACGGATGATACTTCTTCCAGTTCCAGTTCCAGTTCTAGTTCTAGTTCTAGTTCTAATTCTAGTTCCTCCAGTTCTAGTGCTGGTTAATGCATCACGTCAATTAATTATTGCTATTATTTTTAAAGAAATATAATTCTAAGAACCTGCGTAATATATGCAGGTTCTTAGTTTTTGTTATATTAGCAAAAATTTTATTGAGCAAATTGTACATTCG
>Ga0118677_10014499_pt1 | contig 11118 bp, 9 predicted proteins | sample AliMusrvi5mmetaG_FD_86154 | JGI IMG/M metagenome (GOLD analysis project Ga0118677, IMG submission 86154)
CAATTATTGAAGTTAAATCAGTAATAAATACGGGTCATTTAAAACATGCATTAGATTCATTTAAAAAAGTAAAACTTTTAAATCGCTCTCATAATCTTAAAGGTAACAATACTCACGATAATCATCCAAATACACCTTGTATTTTATTTGGCTTTCATGGTCCAACTAAGGAGTCTTTAATTTCAAAAATAATTGAATATAGTGAGAAAAATGATATTCCTTTTGACTCTTTTGCACCAAATGTTATAATTGTATTAGATAGGGATTACGCTATTTGCAGAAATGATGGGTGGTTATTTTCCAAAAATGGCGAAGTGCCATTTCTTACTGCTCCAACTAATAAATCCTGTATTACTTCTCTGTTTATCTATCTTTCAAAAATGATAGAAGTTTGGAACAGTTATCCTAAATTTTCCAAGTTCGAAAATTATTTTTAATCATTAATGAATATGAAAATTATTTTTCTGTCGGCAGGAATTTGCAATCCCTGCCGTTTTACTATAAGGATTTTCAATCCGATACATTGATGAATGTCTTCAAATAATTCTCATTCAAAAAAAATGTTCCACCCCTCAAAAAAGATGGAACATTTATTTTAAAACATTATAATGGCAAAAATTCATAACATATCACTAATAAAGTTTGATTCTGACTTTCTCATACTTGAAGTGGATGGAACTACATTTAAAGTAAAACTTAGCGACCTTTCAAAAAAGCTAACTAATGCCAGTATCACTGACCGTAATAATTTCATAGTAACTGATTCTGGATATGGAATTCATTGGCCATCTTTAGATGAAGACATCTCAATTGATGGAATAATAGGAAGAACTTAATAATTGCAGAAGAGCTTTATCCAATAATCTCATTCCTCCCTCAGTGCAAAATTTGAAATGCAATTCTTATTAAATTTCTGACTCTTGATAGAAGAAATAAATCTCTTATAAAATGTTCCATCTTCCAGTAAGGTGGAACATTTTTTTTCATTTTACTTCTGGTTGAATTTATAAAACTTTTACCGGCTTTTCGAAAAAACAAATTCAACTCTTCTGTTCTTTGCTCTTCCTTCCTCAGTTTCGTTAGTTGCAAAAGGCATGGTGTCGCCAAATCCTGTATAACTTATCCGTGTTTGTTCAATGCCGTGCGAAGTCAGGTACAATGCAACGGTTTTAGCCCTGGCAAGCGATAGCTTTTTGTTGTAATCTTTGTCGCCGCTGTTATCAGTATGTCCGCAAACTTTCAGGGTGATTTTTTTATGAAGCTTTAAAAGTTCTTTTACCTGCGCCAATATTTTAAAGGAACTTGAATCTGTTATTTTATCCGAATCAAATTGAAAATTTATGTTCAGTGTTTTTGATAAGACAGTGTCCTTATTGATTATTGCAGTGATCTCGGAATTATTCAAAACCGTTTCTTTTGATATTGCTGATGTATTGGCAGGAATTTTTCCTGTGCTTTTAAAAGAACCTGCTTCAAGAAAAACTGCAGAATCAAAAATCCTGTCGCCCACGTCGGCAATAGCGATTTTCAGATGATATTCTTTACCCGGTATCACCTTTGATCCCGCATGAAGCAGGGTGGTCATTCCGTTAAAATTGAAAATGTAGGACAAAGCCCCGGCATCTTTATCGCTTTTAAATTTCTCAATGTTCTCATCGTTCCAGACAAGATTATTCAGGAAGTACCCGCTATTTCTGTGATCATTGATCTTGTTGATCGTAATTGGTATTTCCGTTGGTCCTATCACTGCCATATTCTTTTTCAGTTTCAATTCCTGGTTACAAAGAAAGAAGGCGAAAACATCATTTACACCTTTATCAACGAAATCGGGATATTCATTTGATGCAAAGAAAAAATTGAAAGAAATACTGTCGGACAGAGAGGTGAAGCATATATCGAGCACTGCGGCGTCGTAAGTTTTTCCGGCAGCAATTTTTTCAAGATCGGTATCACCGGCAGGCGATGTTTGGGTTCCCTTGTTGACCAGAATGTGCGGCCCTATTGCATCATACACATTTCCGGTTGAGAGAATGAGACCTTTGGGGATTATGTTTTTTAATGGATTGCTGAAAAGACCTATTGATTGCCGCGCTCCTTTGTATGTAGCGCTTTTAATGATCAGGTTGCTTTCTTTGCCAACCATAAAATTCACAAGCGCCATTGGAGTGTGGGTAGTGTCAATGGTCATTTGTCCGAAAGAGATCCGGCATAGCAGGATCAAACATCCTGTTATACACATCCGCGTAATGACAATAGATTTCATAGTGCAACTTAATGTTTGAGGATAAAGAAAGAAATTATTCAAGATAGCCTCTTCAAATTATTTCATCAAATTGTTATTAACTTATTACTTATTCTACCCTTGCTGAAACTTTTTTCACCATTTCAATTTTCCAATCGTGAAACGTTCCTTCCGCAATTTTTTTTCTTGCTTCGCCAACCAGCCACACATAGAAAGCAAGATTGTGATGAGTAGCGATCATAGGTCCCAGAATTTCTTTTGAAATAAACAGGTGCCGCACATAAGCCTTGCTGTAATAATTGTCAACAAAAGAACACCCATCCTCATCAAGCGGACTAAGATCGGACTTCCATTTTTCATTGCGCATATTCATGATGCCGTTCTTTGTGAACAACATTCCGTTTCGTGCATTCCGTGTAGGCATTACACAATCGAACATGTCAATACCAAGAGCAATGCATTCAAGAATGTTTGCAGGAGTACCCACTCCCATCAGGTATCTGGGTTTATCAGCAGGCAAAATGGAACAAACAAGCTCTGTCATTTCATACATCATTTCGATGGGTTCGCCAACCGACAAGCCACCGATTGCATTTCCTTCCATGTTCTGCATTGCAATAAATTCAGCAGATTGTTGACGGAGGTCTTTATAAACGCTGCCCTGTACTATAGGTAATAATTTTTGTGAATAACCATATTTATCCGTGGTGGCAGTAAATCTTGCAATACATCTTTCAAGCCATTTGTGCGTCATCTGCATTGATTTTTTTGCATACTGATAATCGCAGGGGAAGGGCGTACATTCATCAAAAGCCATCATGAAATCAGCGCCTATTGTTCGCTCAATATCCATCACTGCTTCGGGCGAGAACAAATGTTTTGAACCGTCAATATGCGATTGAAAAACCACACCATTTTCAGTCATTTTTCTTCTGTCGGCAAGGGAATAAACCTGGTATCCGCCGCTGTCTGTCAGCATTGGCCTGTCCCATCCGATAAATTTGTGAAGGCCGCCGGCTTTTTCAATAATTTCCAGCCCCGGGCGCAGATAAAGATGATAGGTGTTGCCCAATATGATCTTTGCATCAACATCCTCTTTCAGCCCTTTTTGGTGAATAGCTTTAACGCTTCCTGCCGTTCCTACAGGCATGAAAACCGGTGTGTCAATTGTTCCGTGGTCAGTTATCAGTTGGCCTTTCCGCGCTTTCGTATCCTTATCTTTATGTGTTATTTGAAAACTCACGTAATTTTGTTTATAAATAAAGTCCCAAAGGTATAGCTTAAAATGTTTCTTTGGGTAAATTTGTGCACTTATTTAAAAGGGTATCGGGAATAAAAGTGTAATAAAAAAATCATGAGCAGAATAAACAGAACAGGAAGCAGATTAAGGATGTTATGCCCCTCCTTATTCGCTTATATCCTTATAACCCAATTCCCCTATACTAATTACAACTGATCTTTAGAAGCGATAAATGTTTTTCAACGATATTATATCTGATACTTTTTTATTCACAATCTTCATTCTGTATGCAGCTTTTTTTCTGATACAAATGATCTATTATTGGGGCATTTTCCGAAAGCTGGCTTTTTATAAAAAGAAATCCCAGGAAAACCAATACCAACCAATATCGGTTGTTATTTGTGCAAAGAATGAATATACCAACTTGAAAAAGAATTTGCAGTCAATCCTTGAACAGGATTATCCCGATTTTGAAGTGGTGGTCGTCAATGATTGTTCGGACGATGACAGCAAATATCTTTTGAAAACTTTTGCAGAAAACTATCCTCACCTTAATGTTGTGACGATACTCAAGAATGTGAACTTTTTCAGTGGAAAAAAATTCGCACTTGCACTTGGGATAAGGTCAGCAAAACACGACATCGTGCTATTGACAGATGCGGATTGCGAACCCAAAAGTAACAGGTGGATTGCTGAAATGCAGAATAATTTCAAGGGGAAAACGGAAATTGTTTTAGGCTACAGCGGTTTTGAAAGAAAGAAAGGATTCCTTGATAAATTGGTGCGTTATGATGCGGTCATGACAGCTATGCAGTATCTTTCGTGGTCACTTGCAGGCATGACTTATATGGGTGTCGGGCGAAATCTTGCTTATAAAAAAGAACTTTTTTTCAAAAACAAAGGTTTTACATCTCATTACCAGATCCCATCCGGAGATGATGACCTTTTTATTAACCAGGTGGCGAAAAAAAATAATACTGCCATTGAAATTTCCATTGAAAGCCAAACTTTTTCTTTGGCAAAATCAAGCTTCGCTGAATGGTTAAAACAGAAGAAACGTCACTATACAACAGGCTTTCTTTATAAACCTTTACACAAAATATTGCTTGGATTTTTCACCATCAGCAATTTCTTTTTCTATGCATCCATGACCCTTTTACTGGTGATGTTAATTATTTTTTGCTCCTGGTACAATATTTTAATAATTTCTGCGTTGTATATTCTGAAGGTGGCAACGCAAATGATAATTTTCAAAAAAACAATGAATAAGTTGGACGAAAAAAAATTATTACTAATTTCGCCGCTGTTAGATTTTCTATTTGTGTTACTTAACCCCTTGATTAGTTTGTCTAACATCATAGTGAAACAAAATAAATGGAAGTAAGTTCACACCTCACCGATAAAGCACTACGCGATTATAAACTCGTGCAGATGGCTGTGGAGCAAGGCGATCAGAAGGCCTATGCCAACCTGATGGGCAATTACAAAGAGTCTGTTTATTACATGCTGCTGAAGATGACCAATAATTCAGACGATGCCGATGATCTGACAATCGAGGCATTTGGCAAAGCATTTAAAAACCTTCATCAATACACGCCGGATTACGCTTTCAGTACCTGGTTGTTCAAAATTGCATCCAACAACTGTATTGACTTTATCCGTAAGAAAAAGAAATACACTTTTTCACTTGATAAGACTTTCGAAAATGATGACGGTACAGGAGTGGCATTTAATATTGCAGCTGATGTTCCCGATCCGGAAGAGAATCTGATCATCAAACAAAAAAAGAAATTAATGCGGGAATTGGTTGAAAAATTGAAACCCCGTTACCGCACTCTTGTTGAAATGCGCTATTTCCAGGAACTGACCTACGAAGAAATTGCTGATGAATTGAAGCTTCCTCTTGGCACCGTAAAGGCACAATTGTTTCGTGCACGCGCCTTCCTTTATAATGTCCTGAAAAATTCTCAGGAAACAATCTGATCAGATAGCTTAAAAATACAGAGGCCTAAAGTGGATTTTCTTTTGCGAAAATTCCAGTGTTGGAGCAGGGCATTTTAAAATATTTAGGGCATAAAATACGTCCGCCAAAAACTTTGATCTTGTTTTTATTTTCGTGAAATCAATATCCGGTGCAAGGAATAATTGACGGTATCTTTCGTAGTAAGGCAGCGCTACTCCATTATGTGTTTCAGGATTTGAATAGCCTCCCAGCATGCCTTCCGCTCCATAGCCAACAGCAACGTTAAGCCAGGCTGGAAAACGCGATCCTTTTCTCAGGAAAGAAGAGATGTTACAGGACAGCCAATACGTTTGACCATTGTAGTCTTTAAGCCATGTTTCAGTGATCCCTTTTCCTAAAAGGTCAGGGCGATAATCGGGGAAAATTGTTTGATGATAGGACCATTTTAATTTAATGCGTTGTTCGTTCCATGCAAATTGCTGACCCATAAACAATGCGGCGCCAAAAGTATTCGCACTGAAATCACCCATTGAAAACCCCCATTGAGATGAAAATCCATCAAGGATCTCAATGTTGAGGAGGTAGATAAAACCAAGGCTTCCGCCAAACCAAATGGCTTTATTATTTTTCACACCACTCCATCTAAGAAATTTGTATCCGAACTCACCTATTCTTGAAGAAGTTGTTGCATGCCCGATCTTATCCATTTGCAACCATTCTTTATTATCATTGAAAAAGTGAAAACTGCTTCGCGGATAATTTTTATACCAGAGATCATTGAGCAAATAAACAGAGCCGCCGTATAATGCAGCCTCGGTTATAAGTATTGCCCGCAAGCGTTTGGGGTTATATTTCAGCGTGTCTTCTTTTGTTGTCTTTTGTGCTCTTCCTGATAAGAAGGTCGAAACAAAAACCAGGGTCAATATAACAACAAAAGGAGCTTTACGCATTTGTGAATTCTAATTAAATTCTTCAAGAATTTTTTTCACATCACTGATTTTTTCTTTAAGCAATTTTCTGTTTGTTGCTTCAGCAATAAAGCGCAGATATGGTTCAGTATTGGAAGGCCGGACATTGAACCACCAATCTTTAAATTCTATACGATAGCCATCGAAATCGTAGAAGGCTACTGGTTTTTCAAGTGATGTAAAATGTTCACGAATTCTTTCCATGGCTTCGGCTTTCTTTTCAATTTTAAAATTGAGTTCGCCTGAGTTTTCGTATTTGGAAATCCTACTGATCAGAGATGAAAATGAGATTCCTTTTTCCTTCATTTTACTCAATATTCCAATAATAATGAGACAAGCCATGATGCCGGAATCGGAATAATAAAAGTCACGGAAATAGTAATGACCTGCAAGTTCACCACCAAAAATTCCGTCAATTTCCCTAAGCCTTAATGCAGCATAAGCACGGCCTACACGCCACGTATGCATGGTACTACCGAACTGTCCGATGTATTCTCCGACTGATTTCGAAGTCCGGATGTCCTGTATCACGATACCTTTTAATCCTTTTTCTTCAAGAAAATAATGTGCAAGAACAGCGATCATCAGGTCGGGAGATACAAACTTCCCTTTCTCATCAACGAACATCACACGGTCGGCATCGCCATCGAAAATAATTCCGACATCGCATTTTTCTTTCAGCACAAGGTGTTTCAGAGCTTCGACATTTTCTTCTTCCAGCGGGTTTGCTTCATGATTGGGAAATGTGCCATCAAGTTCGTCATAGATGTAATAAATATTCTTGTTCAGAAATTCTTTAATAAGCAGGCAGGCCATGCCATTTGAACAGTCAACGGCAATATTCAGATTTGAAAAATCAGTGAGATATTGTTTTAAAAAAACGGTGTATTCTTCCTTAACATTGAGTTTGATAATTTCTCCTTTTTGAAGGGCAACCTCTATCTGATCGTTTTTTATTAATTTTTCGAGTTCATTCAGACCTGTATCAAAACCTACCGGCAAGGCATTTGTGCGCGATATTTTAAGCCCGTTATGTTCTTTCGGATTGTGCGAAGCTGTGATCATCACCGATGCATCAAAATCATGCTTTGCAGTCATGTAATAGATCATAGGGGTTGTTGCAAGGCCCACATCATACAGGTTGGCACCGCTGTCAGTTATTCCTTTTGAGAGGTATTCGAAGATTTCAGGTGATGAAACACGGTCATCACGGCCCACCAACACTTCAGTTGTGTTTAATAACTTTGGCAGATAAAATCCAATCCTGTAAACATCTTCTTTGTTGAAGTCTTTGTTATAAACTCCGCGTATATCGTATGCTTTAAAAGCGCCCATTCCTGTTTAAAATTTGTTTGTAGTAAATAAAATGTTCAAGGTTTAAAATTCAAGGTACAAAGATGCAAAAATAAAAAAAGGAAGCGAGGGTGCTTCCTTTTTACAAATTAATTCCTTTTTGTCATTTCAGGAAATTCTTGACCTCTGCAAAATATTTCGTCTTGTTGGATGAAAAAGTTGTTGCTGCCGTGGCATCTTTGACAATATACGTTGATGAAATGCTGCTCCTGATCCCGGCTAGTTTCTTTGCAATTTTGGAAGTAAAGATCTTTTCATCTTCACCTGCTATAAAGAGAATTCCCTGCAATGTGCCTCCTTTGGCTGCTAGTGCATAAGTAGGCTCCATGTAGGTTTTGTTATAACCTAATGGAAATTTGGCATCGGTACTGTCAGCGCTTTTGATAATAGTTTTCATTTCTTCAAAATTACTGTATGGAGAATCAGCAATAATTTTTCCAATCTCTGTGTGGTTAGCGCCTATTCCCAATGAAAGACCAGCTCCTATACCTATTCCATAAAGATGGACTGTCTTCATTTTGGATTGATACTTTTTAACGTAACTTAACACCCCTTCAAGATCTTTCTGGAATTGCGAATAAATAAAGAAGTCTTTGTTGATAGTGAAGTTGCTGCTTTTTCCGTATCCTCTGTAATCGTATGTCAATACATTATAACCAAGTGTAAGGAAATTACTCACCAGTTCGATGTTGTCGGCCATATTGCCATCACCGCCATTGCTTATGATCATAACTTTGTATGAACCGGCTACGGTTGATTTGAAGAACCAACCCTTCAGAACAAGCGCATCTTCTGTATGAATTGAAATGGTATCATAAGTCATTCCATATTCATCAGGCGAATGGGCATAGGTCTTGCTGGGATTCAGTCCGTATGAGCAAATGCTGACCAATGATACAAATAAAAATAAACTTAAACTTTTCATGATCTTTTAATTTTTAAACCGCTGTAAAATTACTCAATTTCATTATTCGGATGAAAGAAAAATATCAACAGCGGGAATGTTAGTTGTTTGTGGTTTGTTGTTAGTGGTTTGTTATTATTGCTGTTGGTTAGGGTATAGTTCAGGGTTCAAAGTTTAAGGTTGAGGAGTTTTTTCATGGCAAGTACGTTTTGTTCATTGCAGATATCTTTTGCATCGGGTGTGTAAAGGAATTTCAACTTTTCTGAATAATGTTCAGTGATTTTATTTCTTACCATTTTCATTGTGCTGTTCAAAAAATTATTGTCTTCAGTAAATTCTTCAAGAAGTATGCCAATTACTGAAGGAATCCATCGTTGCGGAAACATTTTTCCGTATTTCTGTCCTGTACGATACTCAGAAACTTCAGCATTGATAAGTTTTAAAGCGGACTTTATTGATTCTTCCGATGTAACATCCAATCTTTTTTCCTGTATCCAGTTAAGAATAGCGGCTTTGTCAGGAACGAGTAAGCAAACAGTATAAGGTTTCTGATTGTTATAAAGCATGCACTGTTCAATGAAAGAAGATTGTCCAACCAGTGATTCTTCTATGTTTTCAGGGTTATACTTTTCGCCATCATCTGCTATCAAAAGACTTTTGAACCTTCCAAGAACGCTTAGGAATCTGTCATTATCCATGAATCCCATATCACCTGTGAAGAGCCACCCCTCTTTTATTGTTTCTTTCGTGGCTTCAACATTTTTCCAATATCCGGCCATTACATTTTCACCCTTTATGGCTATTTCACCTTTTTCACCGGTTAAGAGTTCAACACCATTGTCATTACAGATATTTAAACTCAGGTCTGAGACCAAATAACCTGAAGTGCCTAATTTGTGTTTGCGTTCAGAGTTTGATGAAATAACGGGAGCAGCTTCTGTTAAACCATAACCCTGGAACATGGGAATTCCAATAGCATAAAAAAACCTCTGCAGTTCAATGTCGAGCAAAGCACCGCCACCAACGAAAAACCGAAGTCTTCCGCCAAAATTTTCACGTACTTTTTTAAAGATTATTTTATCAAAAATTGCATTAAAAGGTTTCAAAAGGAAACGCCATCCTTTGCCCTTTTTCCAATCTTTGCCATTGTATAAATAAGCCACCTTTAATCCAAATTGAAATATTGCTTTGACTAACTTTCCTTTTGCCGCTATACCGGATTCGATATTTTTACGAAAGTTCTTTGCAAGAGCAGGAACGCTTAATAAAAAATGAGGCTTAATTTCCTTAATGTTTACCGGGATATTTCTCAATGTCTCCATAGGTGAAGCTCCTGTTTGAACTGAAGCTATGGAAGCCCCTGCTTTCATTACTGTGTAGATGCCGACTGTATGAGCAAATGCATGGTCCCAGGGCAAGATCATCAGGGTGACATACCATTGGGGCACATCCATTAGACTCATGGCTTGTTCGGTATTTGCAGTATAGTTTCTGTGGGTAAGCATGATGCCTTTGGGGTCGGCAGTGGTGCCTGAAGTATAGCAGATGTTGGCAAGATCGCCGGGTTTTACTGACTTCCATATTGCATCATATTCTGCCTTTGAATTACGAATATGTTCTCCTACGGTTTTTAGTATCTCCTGAAAATAAATTTCATTGCTTTCATATTTATCAAGAGAGTCCAATACTATTACCCATTCAAGTTCTGGTAAAGCAGATTTGATAGACCTGATTTTATTGACCTGTCCTTTGGAGGTTATCACCATTCTGACACCTGCATGTTTAAGGCGAAATTCTATTTCGGCAGGATTTGAAAGTTTTATTGAAAGCGGAACATTGATGGCTCCTGCATAGAGAATGCCAAGTTCACTTATCACCCAATCATTGCGCCCTTCTGAAATAAGAGCAATTCTGTCTCCTTTATGGATACCAAGTTTTACAAGTCCTGAAGCAAAATGATGTACCAGTACATTGACTTCTCTGTAAGTTGCCGGTATGTATTTGTCATTTTTCTTTTCCCATAAATATACATTGTCCCCAAACTTCTGAACGGTTTCTTCAAAGAGGTCTGTGATGGCGTACATGATTAGTTTATGCAGTAGTGGGGCTTATTTTATATTGTGTGAATTAAGCGCGTTCTGGTATTTTCTTGCATTGGCTGCATGTTCTGCAGCAGTCACAGCGAAATTATGAAAGCCGGAAAAATCTTCTTTTGCACACATGTAAAGGTAGTCATGCTTTTCGTAATCCAGCGTTTTATCAATGACACGCGGGTCGGGGAAACTAATCGGACCGGGAGGAAGTCCTTTCACCTTGTAAGTATTGTAAGGGGACTCAACTTCGAGATGATGTTTCAAAACACGTTTAATAGTAAAGTCTCCTACGGCAAATTTCACTGTCGGGTCGGCTTCAAGCTTCATTCCTTTGTTAATTCTGTTGATATAAAGC
>Ga0118677_10014500_pt1 | contig 11117 bp, 11 predicted proteins | sample AliMusrvi5mmetaG_FD_86154 | JGI IMG/M metagenome (GOLD analysis project Ga0118677, IMG submission 86154)
GTATTGGAGGTGTAGCTCAGGCGACCCAATATACAGAAACGTTTCTTGGCACAACAACAGATGCCTCAAGTTTTGATCTGTATCAAGGCTATGTGGCAAAATTTAATTTTAATTTAACGGGACTCGGTGGTAGAGCAGTTCTTTATGATGATCAGAATAGCACTGTATCTACAGTCTACTTTCCTAACCCTGACGTAACGAACTTTATTGCCAACACACCAATTTCAAGTGCAATACTCACCTTCAATATTTCCTCGACCGATGCAGACAAAGAAACTATTCAAATTAATTCTGGCGCTTCTGACGGTAATAAAATTCTTACAACTCGAACACTGTTCCTTGGGGATGGCTATACGGAACAGAATCAGAACATTATCATTGATTTGAAAGCTCTTGGACTGACAAGTTATCTTGAGGATGGTAATTTTTTATCAATAGCATTTGCCAAACCTTTGAACTGTTTATCTAACGATTACACAATTGAACAGGCACGTCTCGATGTCACAACAGCACCAGTACCAGAGCCCGGCACAATAGCTCTCTTTGGTCTTGGTATAGCGGGACTTGCAGTATACGGAAAACGGAGACAAAATAAGCAAGCCTAGTATTTCGTCACCGCTGAATCCTCGATAGGACGTTACTTTAAATAGGTAGCGTCCTTTCTTTTTGGAAAATATCGGCCAACCTAACCCTCTTCTGTCGACATACTTTACATGGGTACCCGGCCCAACGAAAGAAAGAGACTAGGAGGCTGTCGGGCTTAAGCCTTCCAGCCTTGTTATAGTATTATTTATTTAACAGGCTGATATTATTAGTATTATTAGCAATTATAGCTTGTGTTATTCCGTATTGCTGTGCTATATTCCCTTTGTAAATCAGCTAGTTAATCAAGGGGTGATGCGCATGAAGGTTACTTTTGCCGAGGTTGATAGAGAAACCCTCTTTCTGTTACCTCCATCGGTTCAGGACTGGCTCCCTGAAGGACATTTGGCCCGGTTTGTCGTCGATATTGTTGAGCAGCTTGATCTTCGTTCTTTGAAAGCATCATATTCTGGCCGTGGTTCTCATCCTTATAATCCGGAGATGCTGATAGCACTCCTGTTTTACGGATATTCCACGGGAGTCTTTTCTAGTCGCAAGCTGGAGCGCAGTACGTACGACTCGGTAGCATTCCGCTACATTGCAGCCAATAGTCACCCTGATCACGATACGATTGCCAGCTTCAGACGTCGGTTTCTGCCTGAACTCAAAGGGCTGTTTGTAAAGATTCTGATGATTGCCCATGAGATGGATGTACTGAAGCTCGGAGCTGTCAGCCTGGATGGGACCAAGGTCAAGGCTAATGCCTCAAAGCACAAAGCACTCAGTTACGAACACGCCAACAAACTGGAGGCGCAAATCAAGTCAGAAGTAGCTGAACTACTCAAGAAGGCCGATGCTGCCGATCATGCAGACATTCCCGATGGCATGAGCATTCCCGAAGAGCTTGAGCGTCGTACTGACCGTCTTGCAGCGATAGCCGCAGCCAAGGCCGAGATTGAACGACGTGCTGCTGAGCGTCATGCCGTCGAGCAAGCCGCATACGAGAAGAAAGTTGCCGAGCGTACCGAGCAAGAACAGAAAACCGGTAAGAAGCCCCGTGGCAAAAAGCCAAAACCACCGACAGCCGGTCCCACAGCAAAGGACCAGGTAAACCTGAACGATAGCGAGTCGCGCATCATGCCGACCTCTGGCGGAGGTTTCGAGCAGGCTTACAATGCCCAGGCTGGAGTGGACACGAAAACAATGCTGGTCGTTGCTGCCCATGTTACCCAACATGCAAACGACAAGCAGGAAGTAACACCGGCACTTGAGAACATCACAGCATTGCCAAAGGCACTTGGCAGCGTTACGGAATTCATTGCCGACTGCGGCTACTTCAGTGAAACAAATGTAGCGGCTTGTGAACAAAAACAGATAATCCCGTTCATCGCAGTGGCCCGGCAAAGCCACAACCAACCAATGTGGGATAGATTCCGTGAACCGCCCCCACTTCCGGATGATGCCGATGCAGTCACCAGAATGAAGCACCGGCTTAAAACAGTTGCCGGTAAAGCAGTCTACGCGGCGAGAAAGCGAACAGTTGAGCCAGTATTCGGGGTCATCAAATCGGTCATGGGGTTCCGCTCGTTCCTGCTACGCGGATTTGAAGCAGTGCAGGGTGAATGGGATCTTGTCTGCATAGCCTGGAACATAAAACGGCTACATGTTCTGGCAAAAGCGATTTAGAAAGAGCAGATAAAGCCTCAAAAACGGCTTCATAAACGGATTAAACAGCAAATGACTTGATTCAGATGAATCCGTAGATCTAAAACGCGGTAAATCTTAAAAACAGGCTTTCTGACTTTGTTCATGACTTTAAATGCAAGTCAGACAGCCTCCTAGCCAGACATTTTAAATACTTCAAAGCGACTTCGTGTTTAATGTGTATATTTTCTGTGTTCCCTGGATCAGCATGGACATACGTCGCAAATAGCAGCAAAATAGCCACAAGTACCATTTTCATAATTCATTCCCCCCGAAAAAAAAACAAAAACCCGCCCCAGCCGAATATCGGCAAAAAGAGCGGGTTATAAAAAGTTCACAGTAATATCATTGCTACAGCCAATCTGTCTTTATTGACGATTGATTTGAGAAGCAGATAACTTATTGAACATTCGAATATATATATTGTTAAAGCGACCCTATACAATAATTTCAATTTGTCAAGTTTATTCGTCACCAAGTGCGTATATTTTCTCAATATTCTTCTGATTCGGACAGCCATATCGGCAAAATGTCCGAAACCGCGTGTGTCTTCACACTATTTGTTACTGCTTTGAAATTGAGGTTAAAGATTTGATCTCTTGTATTTTGACCAGAGTACGCATTTTGAAATAAACTATCTTGATAGTGGTCGGATTATGAAATGTGGCAAGGATTTTCCACAAATCCTGCCAATTATGTGCTATCAGACGATCTTGCTCCTGTATTTTCTATTTCGCACTACCGGGTATTGTTCTACAATCTGAATTTTACGGAATAAGGTGCTGGCATGATCAAAACAAATTCGATGCAGCATACTATGCCTCCATTACTGAACCTCTCCAACAATGGGGGATTATCTGGAAGCTCGACTTGAAGAAGAACGCCTAAAAGGATGGTTTGCCTCTGAATGATTGAATTGAAAAATGTTACCAAGTGCTACGAATCGCTTACGGCCGTTGACGATGTATCTTTTTCCGTCAAGTCAGGTGAGTACTTTGCTCTGCTTGGACCCAACGGTGCCGGCAAGACGACAATAGTTAAGATGCTACTCGATTTTACCCGGCCGACTTCGGGAAGCTTGTCTTTAAACGGTTTCCCGAGTAGCCAGGCAGAGTGCCGGCAATCAATCGGGTATCTTGCTGAAAACCACCATATTCCACCAGCTCTTTCAGGGTGGCAGTACCTCCTGCGCTGCGCCGAGTTGTTGGATATGAACCGTTCTGAGGCTGCAGATCAATGCAGACGCGTTGTTAACCTGATCGGAATGCAGGGCAGGGAAAATACGAAAGTCGGCACATATTCCAAAGGGATGGTGCAACGGTTCGGCCTGGGCGCTGCGCTCATGGGAGAGCCAAAGCTGTTGATTCTGGATGAACCCACCTCAGGCCTGGATCCCATCGGCATCAGGGAAATACGCCAGCTTCTGGAGTCGCTAAAAGGGCAGGGCATGACCGTCTTTCTTAATTCTCACCTGCTGTCGGAAGTTGAAAAAATCTGTGATACCGCAGCAATAATCAACCGCGGCCGGCTCTTGGTAAAAGATTCAATTTCCGCTATCGTCAAAGACGGTGAGTCGCTGGAAGATGTATTTGTCAGATTGGTGAAAGGCTGATATGGAAACTTCAAAATCATTTCCCTCCATTACAAAGATTACAAAATATACGCTTATTGACGAAGTGCAGCAGCGCAGTTTCGTCATCATGTTCGTTTTATGCGCGATCTGCGTCTTTCTTATTCGTGGCTGTTATCAAGGCAATTACATGGTGAACGGACAGGCTCTTGATGCCGGAACTATTGTCAGGACGTTATCGAAAGCGACTTTCCACATTATTGGTGCCGGCGTAATGGTTATAGCGGCGTTACTATCAATGCGCATATTCAGGCGCGACCGCAATGAGGGCATGCAATCGTGTATTTTGTCCAAATCGATAGCCCGGTGGCAGTATGTTTTAGGCAAGATTCTTGGATTGTGGGTCTTATCGGTAACATTCATGTTCATCCTGCATAGCATAGTGTTCTTGATCACTTCCATCAATCTGAAGGTGTTCATGCCTGAATACCTCATTGCCTCACTGCTCTGTTCGATCAATCTGCTTTTTGTGATTATTGCAACGCTGCTGTTGTCGCTTCTGATGCCGGATATTGTCGCATTTCTTTCTGTTTTGAGCATTGGAGTTGTTGGCTTTGTAGCAGACGGCGTAGCGGCAGCCAGCCACAGCCAGATTGCGCAGGCGATGCTGCAATCAAACGGCCATCCGCAGTCGGAGTTGACATGGTGGAAAATTGTGTATGTTGTATGGCCGAAACTTTTAGGAGTTCAACAGTTGGCAACTTCGTTGATTGAGAAAGAATCGTCTTATGTATTCAGTTCTCTTTATCCACTCATCAATATACTTGTTTACTGCCTTATCCTTGGTGGATTGCTATTCAAGCGTTTCAGGGATGAAGATATTATCTAGTTTCCATTCGAAAAGGGTCTTTTTCCGCCCTGCTTCATTAATCCTCGCGTTTACTTGTGAGGCGTGCCGATGTACGACTCACAAGTAAACACTTAGAAGGGAGAATCTCATTATATGATCAGATTTTATCTCCCTTCAGATCGCATGAAAACAGCTTTCCGGCTCCACGGGAGGCACAGAAATCGCCACACATGGTGCAGGTGTTCTCATCCTCCGGAGTGCGACTGGCACGGATGGCACGGGCATCTTCGGGATAGAGCGCCAACTGGAACTGTTTCTCCCAGTTCAGGTCGCGCCGCGCTTTCGACATTTCCTTGTCCCGCTGACGACACTTCTCCGGGTATTTGTTCATATCACCGATATACGCTGCGATTTTTGCTGTCTTGACGCCGGTACGCACATCCTCTTCGTTCGGTAGTGCCAGATGTTCAGCCGGTGTGATATAGCAGATCAGGTCGGCTCCGAAGCGGCTTGATTGGGCTGCGCCAATGGCAGCGGTGATATGGTCGAAGCCGGGAGCTACATCGGTGGCGATCGGGCCAAGCATGTAGTAGGGAGCTCCGCCGCTCATGCGCTTTTGTAGCTGGATATTACCTTCGATCTCGTCCAGTGGTACATGTCCCGGACCTTCGACCAGCATTTGGCACCCCATATCGCGGCCGATCTCAGCCAGTTCACAGTTGAAAATCAACTCCTGGATCTGAGCCCGGTCCGACGAATCGTGGATTGCACCGGCTCTAAGACCATTGCCGAGCGAGAGGACGGTATCGTATTTCTTAAGAATTGAGACGACACGGTCGAACTTTTCGTAGAGCGGATTTTCCCGGTTATTTGCCATCATCCATGCCACCATTGAAACGCCACCCTTGGAGACCAGCCCGCCGTATCGATACCCCTGTTTGCGTAGTCGTTCTATCGTACAGAGGTTGATACCGCAATGTACGGCCATAAATGCCATGCCATCGGCACACTGTCTCTCAATGATATCAAAGAGCATTTCCTCATCCAGCCTGTTCGGGTCACCATATTTACGAGCTGCCTCGCAGAATGCCTGATAGAGCGGTACATTGCCGACCGGCAGATCTACCGCTGCGATAACCTCGCGCCGGACGCGGTCGAGGTCGCCACCAACGGAGAGTTCCATCAGTGTATCGGCACCCGATTCCTGCGCCGCCAAAGCTTTCCTGACTTCGGCTTCATAGTCAATAATATCCGAAGAGGTACCGATCGAGGCGTTGACTTTGGTAGAGAGTCCCTTGCCAATGCCGGCAACGCGTGACGGTTTGCGACTGTGGTTCCAGGGGATAACAATCTTTCCCTCGGCGGTCATCTGGCGGATGTATTCTGCTTCAAGTTGTTCGTTGCCGGCAACTTTCTGCATTTGAGGGGTAATGATTCCCTGACGGGCGGATTCGATTTGGGTCAGCATGGATAAGTCTCCTTCTCTTTTGGTAATAAAAAAGCCTCTACCTGGAAAAGGCAGAGGCTCAAATTTGCTGAAATAAATGAACGCAAACGGGCTTCGGCCCCTCGTTCCACGGAGGTTCCAAAGTTAACAGGCTGGCAGGTCTTCTGGCTTCAGGGTCATCTTACTCGCTGCGCCTTCCCAGGTTACCCCAGTGGCATCTTGCAGCTTTCATCGCCTGTTACAGTTGCGGGTCAGCGGGGGAATTTCACCCCCTTCCACTATTCTCCACACGGTATGTGCGGCACCAGCTGTTTTAAATTTTCTCATCTTGTAGCAACTAGCTAGATGGATGTCAAATTAAAGTTAGATCTGTACCCCCTTGCTTGACGATAATAACGAGTTACATTTTCATTGACATCAAACGAGAATAACCATATTAGGTTCACGATTCTTGAATATGCGCATAGAGTGAGATTAGCATACAATTTTCTCGATAAACCGGTAAACCGGAGATCAAGGGATTTTTCCTTTGACCTCCGGTTTTTATTACTATTTTAGAAGGCCAAAACTGTTGACCTTGTACAATTGAACCGATACATTGATTTATCAGTTACATAATTCATTTCAAGAATGGTAGGAAATACATGGGAAATCTAGCCTGGCACTACACTACTGGAGAGAAGTTTGAGCTGATTTTAGCAAGCGGATTTCTCAAAACCTCCCGGCCTAATATGGGTGGGCGACAGACCGAGCGACCATTAGTATGGTTTACAATCCTTCAACGGTGGGAACTGTCAGCTTCGTATACAGGAATTAGAAATGGCAAATTGCACATTTATTCCTTGAAAGATACGAAGGAAGCAGGAAAGGGATTAATTCGTCTGGGATACCCGCAAGATTCACTCATTCCCTGGAAGGATCTTAGATCTGAAGCTCGAATCTCACCAAGCACCCAGAGTATTTTTATAAGAGAAAGGATGGTTCCATTTCAGTGGATGGGGTGTTTTACTAACATACCCGTAACCGATTTGATTATAGAAGTGTTTAACAATGATAACATATGGGAACGACGTGAATTATCATCATTCCCGGTCCTGAGTGCTGAAGCTGCCGCCGAAAGATTTACTGAACTGGGATATTCATCTCAAACTGCTCCCACTTTAGGATTGGAAGAATAGGTGCGCTTGATAATAGAAAAAAATCAGACAAATATATTCCTGATTGGGAGTATTACTCTTTCAGTCTGTTTGTCTCCTCAATCTGCCAGGCAAATTTATCAAGTTTCTTTATATGAAGCTCCTGTTCCAAGTTCAATGTATTCATAATTCTTTTAACTTCTTCTGAATCGCCCTCAAAATATTGAAATACTTTTCTTTCCCAGAGCGCTTTTTCCAGGTGTAGCGCTATGCTGACTGCTTTAGTAATAGGAAATTCTTTGTCGCTCTGGAACTCACTAATAAGTCCTTCTAAAAACTTCATACTTGAATTAAGGCTACTTGATCTTAAGTCACCTTGCGTAAATTCAAACATATCAGTGGAATCGTGTTCATAAATGCGTTGAATCATAGCTGCATGTTCATGCTCTTCCTTGGCCATTCCTTCCCAAAAAGCCTTATACTCCAGGTATCTTCTTGAAAAGAGAATATATAATCTCTTAATAATGAGTTCCTGTTTTACAAATAATTCTACAATCTCTTTCTGTTCACTATTTAATTTCATACCGTTTCCTTTGAAAATTCTAAATTAGAGATTCAAGTTGCCAACTCAAAAACTACATACGACTTTTTCAATGCCATAGTAGTACCATTAGTGCTTACCATCGTCAATGAAGAGTATGAAACAAACTATTTTCAGTATGTCTTTATTACATGTATTGGATATTTTATGATCCAAAAAAGGGTTTAGTTTTTTGGATGGAAATTCGATATCCATCTATGCACTTAGTGAAGAATATGCAATAATGGGCCGTTATAATTAAAAGACCGGTTATCAACTTAACTGAGGTAAAAGGAACGAATATGAAATTCAGTAATATCGCGGTGCTTATCACGACATTGAGCCTGATTACTCTGCTGGGATGCAATAAAAATGCAGCAATTGCAGGTAAGTATATTGATAAAAACTACCCTGACGATTATACCGAGCTTAAAGCTGATGGCACTTTTGCAATCCATCAAAAAAACATTAATTCAACGGGGAAATACTCGGTTAAAGATGGCATTATTACCCTTACTCTGAGTAGTGGAGAAGTATTTGTGGGAAGACTGGAGGGAAATATTATAATTGGTAATCGGGGTAGTCGCGCAATTAAACAGTAAAAAACACTATCCCTACAGATCCTCAGGACTGAACGCGACTATTTCATCGATGGTATCGACTCCCGCAGTCACCATGACCAGACGGTCAACCCCCAGGGCGATGCCGGCTGAATCCGGCATTGAAGCGAGCGTAGACAGGAATGGTTCCGGAAGTGGTAATATTTTCTGACCAGCGGTGCTGCGCTCGCGATTTGCTTCCTCAAAACGCCTGCGCTGCTCGTGTGGGTCGTTGAGTTCACTGAAGCCGTTAGCCAGCTCCAAACCGCCAACATACAGCTCAAAGCGTTCCGCCAGCAATGGGTTCCCCGGTTTGGTACGAGCCAGGGCTGCCAGTTCAGCCGGATAGTCCATCAGTATGACCGGTACATCAAAGCCGGCCAGAGCCGGTTCAACTTCCGCCGTCAGCACTTCTTCATAAATACCTTTGCGGAGACACTCCCACACATCGGCTTGGCTATACTCGGAAAACGCATCCTGCACTGTCAGACGGTGCCAGGGGGCATGGGGATTGATCTGAACAGACTGGCGCATAAACGTGCGTCGCTCCGGCTGGCAGGTGGCGGCAACGTATTGCAGCAGTTCTTCACAGTCGGTCATCAATGTTTGATAATCACAGCCGGCACGATACCATTCAAGCATCGTAAATTCCGAGAGGTGGCGGGTGCCCCGTTCACCTTCTCTCCAGCAACGGGAAATCTGGAAAATTTTATTGTGGCCCGCACAGAGCAGGCGTTTCATGCAGATTTCCGGAGAAGTCTGCAGCTGCCAGGAAGAGGAGAGGGCGGCAACCGGATTGATATGTTCTTCGGGGGCGTTGGCAGGAATAAGAAGAGGGGTTTCCACTTCGAGAAACCCCCTGCTCCAAAAAAAATCACGTATAACTTTGATGACATTCGCCCGCAGCCACAAGGCGCAGTTCTTCATGGCTGAATTACCCCTTGACGCGTGTTGAATAATCGCCGGTGCGGGTATCGATTACGATAAGTTCACCTTCTTCAATGAACGGAGGTACGCGCAGTACATACCCGGTTTCAACGGTGGCAGGCTTGGAGTCGTTGCCGCTGGTGTCGCCCTTGGCCCATTGTTCCGTTGCAGTTACCCGCAGATTGACAAAGTTCGGCAGTGAAATACCGATGGCTTTTTCACCGAAGAGCATCACTTCGACCTTCAGGTTTTCAAGCAGATAGTTTTTGGCATCGCCAAGGGTTTCTTCTTCCATAACGACCTGCTCATAGGTCTGCTGGTCCATGAACGTGTAGTGTTCGCCTTCCTTGTAGAGGTATTCCATGGTGCGTTCTTCAAGGCTGGCAGGTTCGAACGATTCACCCGAGCGGTACGTACGGTCGAGTAGTGAGCCGTTGATCATGTTGCGCATTTTGGTGCGATAGAGCGCCTGGCCCTTGCCCGGCTTCACAAAGTCAAACGCCACCACCAGATAGGGGTCGCCATCCAGAATAATTTTCAATCCTTTTTTCAAGTCAGCTACGGTATACATTCGTTCCTCACAACAGTGTATTTTTAAACAACACAAGCCCTCCATAATGGACGGGCCTGTTCTATATCAACAAAATAGTGATAAATTATTTAGCGCGATAGGTAATACGGCCTCTGGAGAGATCGTATGGAGAAAGTTCGACCGTAACTTTATCGCCCGGCAGAATCTTGATAAAATATTTGCGCATTTTGCCGGAAATGTGGGCAAGAACAACATGCTCATTTTCAAGTTTTACGCGAAACATCGCGTTCGGTAATGGCTCAATTACGGTACCTTCAACTTCAATTGCTTCTTCTTTACTCATACGTTGACCTGCTCCTCATTAATACGATTGATGCGAACTGCGATACATTACTGATAGTGCCTTGAAAATGCAAGATAATTATGGATATTCCTGAAATTGAATATACGAAACAGGGAGCCGATTTCAATTATTTTTTAGTTTTACCGGTATGGTTTTACTGTCAGGATTCTGTCCCTCATTTTGATTCCAGCCGCCGCCCAGAGCCTTGACAAGCAAAACACTGGCGGACAGCTTTCGCCCCAGGAGAGTCAAGGCGGTCCGATCATTGGCAAGTGCGGTGGTTTGCGCAACAAGCACATTGAGATAGGCCACTGTTCCTGACTGGTACTGGTTTCTGGTTATGGTTACCACCTGTTGTGCCGCCTGTACAGCCTGCTCCTGAACCCGCATTTCCTCTTCCAGAATGCGCAACGCCGCCAGATTATCCTCCACCTCCTGAAATGCCGTAAGGACCGTTTCACGATACGCAGCCACTGTTACATCATAGGCCGCCTTAACCTGATCCGATTGAGCGGCACGCGCACCGCCATCGAACAGAGTTGCTGAAAGGGTCGGCCCGACCGACCAGAACCGGCTTGGCCAGGTAAGCAGTGAAGAGAGGCTTGTTGCCTCAAATCCGGCAGCTCCCCCTAATCGAAAGGTCGGATAATATGCCGCCCGGGCAATACCAATCTGGGCATTTGCCGCCATAACAGTTCTTTCCGAAGAGGCAACATCAGGCCGCCGTTCAAGAATTTCCGACGGCAGCCCGGGAGGAATGTGCGGGACCGGGGGAACCGTTGCCGAAACCGGCAGAGTGAAATCTGCGGGAGCCTTGCCGATAAGCAGGGCAATAGCATGTTCAAGC
>Ga0118677_10014501_pt1 | contig 11116 bp, 10 predicted proteins | sample AliMusrvi5mmetaG_FD_86154 | JGI IMG/M metagenome (GOLD analysis project Ga0118677, IMG submission 86154)
ACATTGATTCACTCTTATCCCGCAGTTGTCAGATCGTGCTTGCAGCTTAAGTACCTCGGCAACGAAATCAGCACTGTTGCAGCAGGACGCTGCACTCACCCTGTCACTCTGGTGATTGGAGGACTCAGCAAAGCACCCGATAAACAGCAGTTGATAACGTTGCTCATGATGATCAGGGAAAGAAAGGGCGCACTTGACACCGCCTGTTCTTTTTTTCGATCGCTTACTCTTCCTGATTTTACACGCGAAACAGAATTTATCTCACTCTTTAACGGTTCGAGCTATCCTTCGATCGGTGGGCGTCTGATTTCAACTGATGGTGTTGACAAGGACGAGAATGAATATCTCTCGATGACGAATGAGTATACAAGAAATTATTCAACTTCGAAATTCACCAAGTTGAGTAGAAAGTCCTCTGTTGCCGGAGCATTAGCACGATTCAACAACAACTACTGCCGGCTGCACCCGAAAGCTCAAGAAATTGCTGAAAGCTTTAACCTGAGGCCGATTTGTCACAACCCGTTCATGAACAACATCGCCCAGCTCGTTGAGTGCGTTCATATTATTGAGGATGCTGAAGAATTAATAACCTCATTGCTCGATATGAACCTCCATGATATAAAAACAAGCTATGTCCCAAAAGCTGGTTCGGCAACCGGAGCTGTCGAGGCTCCGCGAGGAATTCTATATCACCATATGGAAACTGATGCTGAAGGGAAAGTAATTCATGCAGACTGTGTCATCCCGACAACACAGAATAATGCCAATATACATTACGATCTTAAGGCGATTGCGACCCATGCTCTTAAAGAAGGGAAAAATGACAGGGAGATAGAGAAGCTCTGCGAAATGATGGTGCGCTCCTATGATCCTTGTATTTCATGTTCAGTTCACTGAAAACATAATACCAGCAGAGACAAAAAAATCGTTACGCTTTTCTGTCTTTGCTGGCAATTATAGTCTTGAGTACCTTGTTTCAGAGAATCTCGACAAGTTCGATCTCGAAAGTGAGGTTCTGACCGGCAAGCGGATGATTTGCATCAAGGGTAATTGCCTTATCACTCATATCGACAATCATCACAATTGCCTGCTGGTCATCAGCAAGCCCAACCTGTAGCTGTTGGCCTAATTCAAGCTCCATGTCGGCGGGAAACCGTTCACGATCGACTTCTGTTACAAGCTCTTCGCTATGAAGTCCGTAAGCTTCTTCTGCTGGGATGACTGAAACTTTGATTTCTCCAGGAGCCATATCAAGTACGGCAATATCAAACCCCGGAATAACCTGCCCGCTCCCTATCGTAAACTCCAACGGTTCACGTTCAACTGATGTATCGAATATCGTTCCATCGTCGAGCGTCCCTGTATAATGCACCTTTACGGTATCCCCTTCTTTGGCTTGAGCCATGCTTCCCCCCTGTTTAACTTACCAAAACAAAGAGCTGCCAAGACCACTATCCATAGCGATTTGATTTACCTTATCGACAGAGTCTGACAACATTCAGAATAAGCAGCGAATCTATGGAAAAAACGATAAAAAACACATTTTTTTATGCTTTAGGAGACACTCTACTCAATTCCATTTCCATCGTTACTTTCGGCAGCCATCCTGGATAATTGTGTTTGATGAACTCAAGTAACTGTTCGCGCACCAGACAACGCAGTTCCCATAGATCAGATGAGTTAGCCGCACTGACAAGAGCCCTCATCTCTACCGATTTATCTGTGGTATTGGAAACATGCATTTTTACAACTCTCCTGTCCCATAGAGGTGTTGAAGAAACAATCCGCAAAAGCTCTATACGGAGTATTTCAGGTTGGATTGCATAATCAAGATAGAGAAACACCGTACCAAGAAGTTCTGATGATGTACGGGACCAATTCTGAAACGGACGGTCAATAAACCAGGTAATCGGTACAATCAGTCGACGCTGGTCCCAGAGTTGAACGACTACATAAGTCAACGTAATATCCTCTATCCTGCCCCACTCTTGTTCAACAACAACAACATCGCCAATGCTGATCGGCTGAGTTATGGCAATCTGAATCCCCGCTATAAGAGTTGTAAGGCTTTTCTGGGCGGCAAAACCAAGGATAACACCAGCAATACCAGCTGAAGCGAGAATACTCAGTCCGACCTGTCGAACAGTATCAAAGGTCATGAGGACACCCGATACTGCAATTAGCGCCAGAATCACATTAAGGATCTTGCGAGCTAAACTGACATGCGTGGCAATTTTTCTCGCTGACTCGTTTTCTCTGACTTTAGCTGAATAGTGCTGAAGAATAAACTGCTCAAACAGACGGAACAGCCGCATCATAAACCATACAACCCCGATAATGGAACTGATGAGAAGCGTATGTTTAAGAAACTCCCTTATATCAGGAGTGATCGGCACATAATGAAGGAGAAGGGGAAGAGCAAAAATGGAAACTAGCAGCCTGAAAGGCCAGACCATAAGCTCATAGGATACGCTGTTCACCTTGAGAGAAGAGCGGATGGCCTTTACAACTATCTTGAACAATGAATTTGCCACCATATAAAAGACAATGGTGGACAAAATAATGATCGCCGGTATCAGGTAAGTTTCTTGAAAAACGTCCCAGAATTTTATGACCGTCTCCATACGTTGGCGAAATAAGCTGACCCCGGACTGAATTGCCCGGGTTTTCTGTTATCCTTATCCTTTCAGACGATCAAATTCACTTCGGGAGCGGCTTACACAATCCTCAATGGCCATACCTCCGAAATAATTGCCGGTCAACAGCAGATTCTTTTCCTTTTTCAGCATGGAATCAGTTTTTTCCAGCCATTGATGATGACCCAACTGAAGCGTCGGTACAGTGTTGACTTTTGAAAAGGTATGCTCTATTTTTGACATGCCAACACCAAGCACCTCAGTTATACAGGTTCGTTTAGTCTTATCATCAAGACCTGGTCTGAAATGAAAAACGAAACCACGATAATTGTCGTCAGGAACTGTATCGCGAGATACGACCGAAAAAAACACATCATCAGGTGAAATAAGAGCCGCAACAGGTTTCATTGAAATATTCTCCTTGCGCACAACGACTCCAAGAGAATCAACATCAGCCGCCTTCAATTTGCCGAGATGAGTTGCTATTTCGGGATGGATGTCGCGCAGCAGTTTTGAGGAGACAAGAGAGGGAGTTGCCATAATAAGAGTTTTTGCTGAATACTCTCCGCCATTGGCAGTTCTTATCTCATACAAGTCATCAACATACTGAATTGAATTCACTTCCTGGCCGGTAAACACATTGAGTCCGCTTCGTGCTGAAATTGCTCGTGCAACGCTTTGCAGACCATCTTTGAAAGTATAGTTCTTCAGTACATCCTTCCTTTTCTGCCTGCTTTTGAACATCATGTCAGCCGGAAAATCATCTGTCCGCTGGGAAGGAACAGCATTGAAAAAGTGACTGATTACATCCCGATAGTTCTTTTCTCCTACAATTTTCGAATAATAGGACTTTACTGTCTGGCCGTCTTTTTTCAGCTTGAAAAGGTTCGGAGCAGAGATAAGCAGTTCAAGAATATTAAGCTGAGAAACAATAGATTTAATTTTTCCATCCATGAACAAGGTAAAAGGCACTTTTGCCCGAGGAATAATTGCATCTTTCATGCCGCAGGACTCAATAATCTCCAACAAGTTCTGGTAAGAACTGTAACAGGTATGTGCGCCTAGTTCAAGCCAGAATTTTTTGCCGTTTGCACTGTATTGTGGAGATGCAAAAGATCCGCCGGTAGTTTCGTTTTTTTCAAGTATTGTAGTTTTCATGCCAGCCTGCACACAATAAAAAGCAAGACTGAGGCCGCTAATACCACCGCCGACAACAACAACATCGTTTTGCATCATAACAGGTACAAGATTTTCAGAAATACGTTCAAAAAAACAAGAATGTCAAGGAAAAAGAAACAACTTCGGTTCTTCCTTGAACAATCTATAACTTCTGGGGCAATTTAGCGAAATCAGTCAAGAACCCTACTGAAAAAAGTTAACAGTCATCACCTCATTTCAAACTTGCTTTTTCGTCATCCAGATAGTTCTGAGAATATCGAACATAGTTTTCCGGTGATTCTTCAATATTGCGACGCTCATCATCGGTTATCGGCCTCATGACCTTTGCAGGAACGCCAGCTACCAACATTCCTGAGGGCACGGTAAAACCCTGTCTTACCAGTGAACCAGCAGCAACAATCGAATATGGCTCAACAACGCAGTCGTCAAGCAGAACTGCTCCCATCCCAATCAACACGTAGTCTTTCACTGTGCAGGCATGCAGCACGGCACCATGCCCGATGGTTACACAGTTTCCAATATTCAGTGGACCGGTATCGTGTGTAACATGCAGCGTTGCATTATCCTGCACGCTTGTTTTCTCACCGATACGGATAGGACAAACATCACCACGTATAACCGCATTGAACCAGACGCTGGAATAGGCTCCAATATGCACGTCACCAATGACAAATGTACCATCAGTCATAAAAACCGTCTTATGCAACTGCGGCCATATTCCCTTGTAAGGCATCACTTTTCCCATACGATAAATTCTATAAGGTTATAAAACACTTACCCATTACTACAAAAGCCACATAAAGAAATATCAGGTCAAGTCCCATGAACACCTACCAAGGGAACATAAAATATTTTTTTATACTGGCTGGATTCTTTAAATTAAACCAAGAATGTAATTAACCATAAAAACAAGTCACCATGAGCAATACATCAGGCGCTTTTACCAATTGGGGAGAAGCTTACGGGAGATTTGTTGAAGTGTTCATTGATGGACATTGGTGGGTGGTAGGTGATGCATTGGAGAATGTTGGGAAAACAACAAAACGTTTGCTTAATAACGCCTATCCTTTTCTCTACGGGGGATCAGCAACATCCGGGCTGAGAGGCTCCTCACCTGAAGTATCCGGTTATGCGAAACCCGATAAAGATATTGAAAGACGTTTTAAAGATTAAGGGACTTACATCCATTTACCCTTTTCTTGTCATTGTCGGAAAGTTATAGAATTAAAAGCGGGGCTTTATGCCTCGTTTTTAATTTCCAAGTCTTCAATGCCTCTTGAAACTACTTTCACTCTATTGTCGCGTTTTTTTTCTAAGCATTGAAAAAATAGTAACGTGATTGCACCTTCTGCGTCTTGATCGCGCAGCAATCGAAAAATATATTTTCACGCATCAGCATGAAAGCAACTCTGAGCTGCAGCAATTTAAAAAAGATCTATAACAAACGTGAGGTTGTTAAAAGCTCATCCATCGAAGTAAAGCAGGGTGAAATTGTTGGGCTTCTCGGACCGAACGGTGCTGGCAAAACGACAACTTTCTATATGATTGTTGGTTTAGTGCGTCCTGACGGTGGTGATGTTTTTCTTGATTCCATTAACATCACCCGACTGCCTATGTACAAGCGGGCACGTCTTGGTATTGGCTATCTACCACAGGAAGCCTCCGTATTCCGAAACCTGACGGTGGAAGAAAACATCCTGAGTGTGTTAGAATTCACCTCATTGTCAAAAGCGGAACAGAAAGAACGAACCGATCTCATGCTGGAGGATCTTAATATTACAGCAATCCGTAAAAGCATGGGGTATGCGCTTTCGGGTGGTGAACGCCGGCGTACTGAAATAGCGAGAGCTTTGGCACTGAACCCAAAATTTATTCTGCTAGACGAACCCTTTGCCGGAGTTGACCCTATTGCCGTCGAAGACATTCAGCAGATTGTAGAAGGACTGGCCAAACGCGGCATTGGAGTGCTCATTACGGATCATAACGTGCATGAAACCCTCTCCATCACTAATCATGCCTACTTGCTGTTCGATGGCAGCATCTTCATGCATGGCAGCCCGGAAGAAATTGCATCCAACCCTGAGGTAAGAAAAATGTATCTCGGCGAAAAGTTTACCCTTGACAGGTATTAGATCAAGCGCCTATATTTCATTTTTGAAACTTTATCGCATCCTTTCAGTGTTTTCATAAGAAGGTTGACATTCAATAAAGAGTTGGTCTATCCTTTTTGTTAATAAAACAAACTGAATTGCCGAAGGCATTGCAATAATGAATATTCTTCTGATCTACCCCGAATTCCCTGATACGTTCTGGAGTTTCAAGCACGCCCTCAAGTTTGTAAACAAAAAAGCCTCACTTCCTCCGCTGGGACTCTTAACAATAGCGTCGATGCTTCCTCAAGGATGGGAGAGGAAACTGGTAGATTTGAATGTATCGACACTTACTTCAAAAGACATCGCATGGGCTGACATGGCATTCATCAGTGCCATGGCTGTTCAGCAGGAATCTGCTCGAAAGGTCATTGACCTATGCAATAAATCGGGTCTTAAGGTAGTTGCCGGTGGGCCGCTCTTTACTTCGGAACCTGAAGAATTCCCTACTGTTGATCATTTTGTACTGAACGAAGCCGAGCTTACCCTTCCACCATTTCTGGAAGACCTGAATAAAGGAACTCTGCAAAAATTCTACCGATCAGAACTTTTTCCTGATATCACGCTTACCCCTGTCCCTGAATGGAATCTGCTCGACATTAAGAAGTATGTGGCCATGGCAGTGCAGTTTTCCAGAGGCTGTCCTTATCGTTGCGATTTCTGTAATGTAACAGCGCTTTTCGGTCATAAAATCCGAACCAAAAAAAGCTCGCAGATTATCGATGAGCTTAACGGAATTAAACAAATGGGATGGCGTGACAGTATCTTTTTTGTTGACGATAACTTTATTGCCCATAAAAGTTACCTGAAAAAAGACCTTCTACCTCAACTGATCGATTGGCAGAAAAACAATAAATCTACAACCAAATTTTTTACTGAATGCTCGATCAACCTGGCTGATGACCAGGAATTGATGTCGCTTATGGTACAGGCTGGGTTCACCCAGGTTTTTATAGGAATTGAAACTCCTGATAACACAGCTTTAGAGGCCTGTGGTAAAGAGCATAATACATCGAGGGATATGCTCAGTAACATCAAGAAAATCCAGCAGGCGGGAATGGAAGTTCAAGGCGGATTTATTGTAGGTTTTGACAGCGACACACCATCGATTTTTCAGAAGCAGATTGAATTTATCCAGAAAAGCGGCATAGTGACCGCTATGGTTGGAATCCTTCAGGCATTACCTGGCACAAAGCTTTACGAGCGTATGCAAAAAGAGGGCAGGCTGCTGCATAACTCAAGCGGAGATAATGCAGACAGCAATACCAACATTATTCCAAAAATGGATCTTGAAATCCTGCGGAAGGGATACACCGACATGATGACTCAGCTCTATGCTCCGAAACAGTACTATAAAAGAATCCGCACACTCCTCAAAGAGTATAAGACACCTGACTTGAAAGGAAGCTTCCGTATTGTCAACCTCCTTGCTTTTGCTCGTTCAACGGTACTGCTGGGTGTTGTGGGCCGAGAACGCTTTCAGTACTGGAAAATGCTGATATGGACATTTTTCAACCGCCAGCAAGCTCTGCCACATGCGGTAACACTGGCCATCTATGGACACCATTTTCGTAAGGTCTGCAAACTGCATCTCAAAGAAGTTAGAAAGGCGTAACGTTATCGCTGATGGCTAAATGAACAGTGGTGTGGTATACCTGCCTTTGTTTTTCTGTATCTTCGCAGTATAGCTTTTAGCAAGCAATCCCTGAGACTTCATGATAGCCGAACATTTGCTTTTCCAATCTGATGGTGGCTTTATCCGCATACCAATCTGGGGACACATCCCACTGAGCGTACCACTGAAAAAGATTCTTGCTCACCCTTCTTTCCTGAGGCTTAAAGGGATAAGGCAGCTTTCCTTTTCGCAGCAGGTTTATCCCGGAGCAACGCATACTCGGTTTGAGCACTCCATTGGGGTTTATCATCTTATGAAGCTTATTCTGCAACGCATGCTGACCAGTCCTCTGGCCATCAGTCTGCAGGACGACACCTTCAAATTTAATGACCACAACTGTCGGATTCTGCTGTCAGCTTGCCTTCTGCACGATATCGGCCACTTTCCCCATGCTCATATCATTGAGGAACAGATCCCAATGTGCGGGGATGAACCGGTATTTGTGCATCATGAAGAACTTTGCCGTCATTTTATTTATGAAGAGAATCCCGGAATTCCCTCGATAGCTGAAATCCTTAACGAGGAATGGAAAGTATCACCCGAATCTGTGATAAACCTCATCACCGGCAGTTCAGGAAACCGGTTTGGAAAACTTATCAGCGGGACGCTCGACCCTGATAAAATGGACTATCTCATGCGCGATGCTCACCACTGCAACATTCCTTACGGGAGTATCGATATTGAGCGGTTGATTGAATCATTTGTGCCTGATCCCGAGCGTGAGCGGTTTGCCATAACCGAAAAAGGAATTGCGCCGCTTGAAAGCCTGCTCTTTGCTAAATACATGATGATGCGTAACGTCTACTGGCATCACACCAGTCGGGCTCTCTCGGCAATGCTCCGGCGTCTTCTTCAGGATATTGCCGGGGAAGGGATACTTGCTCCTGAAGTCATGCGTGAACTGTTTTATGGAAATGCCGATGACCGGGTACTTTATGAACTGAAAAATCTCATACCTCCACATAATAATCCACTGAGAGCCCTGCTCGACGATATCCTTATGCGTAAGGTCTACAAAAGGGCAATAACGGTGCAGCCCTATATGCAGGATTCTGTTCAGGCAGATGAACGCTGGTTCATCTATAATGGCAACCAGAAGCTACGCAAGGCAATGGAGTTGGAGATATGCAGCTTTCTGAACACACGATACCATCTTGGACTGCATGGCCATGAGGTACTCATCGACCCACCATCGAAAAAAGATATTTTTGATTATGCTGACTTGAAAGAGCTCAGGGTCTACCCTACCCGTTCCGAACACATCCACTATAACCTGCAGCTTGAATCCGAATACATTCGGTTTGATGATTTAAATGAATCGGTTTTTCGATCAGATTTTATTCTTGCATTTGAGCGGTATACAAAAAAATTCAGACTCCTCTGCCGCCCGGATATAGTGGAGCGCATTGTTGAGTCACGTGAAGAGATTATGAGTATGTTACAGAGGTAAATTCTTATATTATTTGAAAACAAACCTCATAGTACCATGGAACAACAGGATAAATTTTACAAGGGACTTTTTTTCGGAGCAGTGCTTGGCGCGGCAGCTGGTACAATAATGGGATTACTGTTCGCTCCTCACAAAGGCATTGAAACTCAGCAGATTATTTCGGGCAAAGTAAAACTTGCGCTTGACAAGGCTACTGAATTATTTGAGGGCAATGAGCAGGATATTGCTTACAGTAATGAAGCCAAACAACGCTCGCAGGAAATAATCGACACTGCTCGTGACGAGGCAAAAAAAATTCTCAATGAAGCGGACAGCATCATCAATGAAATCAAGGGATATCCCAAAGCTCAGGCGAACTGATATATGCTGAACTACATCGCAGCTGACACAGCATCAAGTAGCGTGCAAAAACATACAGTGTTGTTTTTGCACGCTTTTCCTCTTTCTGCCGCAATGTGGCAACCTCAGATTGAGACCCTTGCTCAAGCCGGATTGAGGGTTATTGCTCCTCATGCTTATGGCATAGAAGGTTCAGAAGAAAGAGAGAATTGGACCTTTACCGAATACGCTCATGAACTTGCTAAACTTCTTGAGTCACATGGCGTAAAGAAGGCGACGATTGTTGGCCTTTCCATGGGGGGATATCAGGCGTTTGAATTTTACAGACTTTATCCTGACAGAATCGCATCCATGGTTCTGTGTGACACCAGAGCAGAAGGCGATGCACCGGAAGCCAGAAAGAACCGGGAGGAATTCATCCATGCGGTTGAAACTCATGGAGCTGAAGAGGCTGTTAGGCGAATGATCCAGAATTATTTTACTGCTGCGACCTATACCAACAAAACGGAACTGGTTGCGCAAGCTGAGGATATCATCAAAAAGCAGTCACCAAAGGCCATTACGGCAGCTATGCGGGCAATCATGCTACGCAACGACGCAAGTTCACTCCTTCCAAATATTCATTGCCCTGTGCTGGTGTTGAACGGGATGGATGACAAGCTCACTACGCCTGAAACCGCCAAAAGCATAAGCTCTCGAATTCATGGATCACAGATACAGCTGCTTGCAGACGCTGGACATATTTCGAATATGGAGCAGCCCGAGGAATTCAACCGCGCACTGCTTAACCATATCGAACAAGTCAAACTGACCTGACGCAGAAACACTCCTGCTCCTTGCTGGCTTTCAGGCTTTCAGACTTGCAGGCTTTCAATCATCTCAAAAAAATTCGGAAACGAAACGCCGACCACATTGATTTCAGTTATGTCAATTGCTGCTCCGGTAGCTTTTTCGGCTATCGCAAAACTCATTGCAATTCTATGATCATCAAAGCTGTCAATCACTACCGTTCCTGAAGGTGTTGTGTTGCGGCCTTTGACAATAAACCCATCCGGATACTGCTCGCAATCAAACCCAAGACGCTGAAGATTGACTACAATCGCATCAATCCTGTCACTCTCTTTGGTTCTCAACTCTGCGGCATTATGCAACTCAAATCGACCTGACGCAAAGGCTGAGAGCACAGCAAGCATGGGTATTTCATCAATAATAAATGCAACAACCTGCGGATCGTTGATTTTAAGAGGTTCAAGCGCTGAATTATTCTGAACAAGAATATCGCCAATAGATTCGCCGCCGATAACATGCTGATTTTCAATTGAAATACCAGCCCCCGCTTCTGCAAGGATATCAAGAAAAGCAGCCCTTGTAGGGTTGAGACAGACATCCCTGATCAAGATTTCCGAACCTCGGGCAAGTAGGCCAAGGGCAACGATAAAACATGCAGCAGAAGGGTCAGCAGGAATATAAAAAGGTTTTGCGGCAATGCGTTTTCTGCCCGGCACCACAATAACCCGTTCACTGCCATGCACCAGTGTCTCAAGACCGAGCATTACTTCGGTATGGTCGCGTGAACGCACTGTTTCGATAATCCGGGTTTCACCTTCCGCATGAAGTGCGGCAAAAGCCACGAGCGACTTAACCTGCGCCGAAGGAACAGGAAGACGGTACTCGATAGGATTAAGTT
>Ga0118677_10014502_pt1 | contig 11116 bp, 8 predicted proteins | sample AliMusrvi5mmetaG_FD_86154 | JGI IMG/M metagenome (GOLD analysis project Ga0118677, IMG submission 86154)
CTCGGACGCTGATGCGGCCTGAAGGCCGCGCTCCTCGCGCTGGTAATGCGGTGCAGCCTTCTCCACCGCATCAATGATCTGCTGGTAACCGGTGCAGCGGCAGAGATTCTTGAAAATCGCCTGCCGTATTTGCTCGCGTGTCGGACGCGGGTTCTTCAGCAGAAACGCGTGCGCAGTCAGCACCATGCCCGGCGTGCAATAGCCGCATTGGATGGCGCCGCAATCCAGGAACGCTTGCTGCAGCGGATGCAGCGTTCCATCGGGCGCAGCCATGCCTTCAATGGTCAAAATCCGTTGGCCGCCAAAATTCTTCACGAGCTTGACGCAAATCCGGTTCGGCTCGTCGTTCACCAGTATCGTGCAGGCGCCGCACGCGCCGATGTCGCAGGCGTTCTTCGCACCAGTGAGGTCGAGGTCTTCGCGCAGGAACTCAACGATGCGCTTCTCCATCGCGATGGCTGGAACTTCAATCTCCCTGCCATTGACGAAAAGTTTCATTTGCACCCCTCCTCGCAGCAGAGGATTTCGGGAATCGCTCCGAGTTTGATCGCCAACGAGAAATGCCGCTGTCCCGTCGCGTTGAAGATCGCATTGGCAATTGCCGGCGTGAGAATTTCATTTGCCGGTTCACCGATGGCTTTCGCTCTGGTGGGTGACAGCGGATCGGGATTCTCGATGATGATCACCTTCATCTCCGGCATGTCCATCGAACGGGGAATGCGATAGGTATTCAGGTTCAGCGTGGTCATTTTGCCGCCGGGCGCTTTCACTTCCTCGTGCAGCGCGTAACCGGCGCTCATCGCCATGCCGCCGTAAATCTGACCGCGCACCATGTCCGGATTGATCGCGCGCCCGACGTCATGAGCGGCGACGGTGTTGAGCAACTTCACCTTGCCGGACTTCTTGTTCACCGTGAGCTCGACGGCCTGACAGCAATAAACCCACGTGAAATAAGCATCGCCCTGACCGGTGTGCTCATCCCAGCTCACGCGCGGCGCTTTGAACGTGCCCAGCGCGAAAGGAAACTTCTGCATCGCCCACATCTGCCGCATCGCGTCGTCGAAAGTGATTTGATCACGATCTGTTTTGCCGGAAATGTAATTTTTTCCGAACCGAACCTCGTCTGCCGTGCAGCCCAACTTTTCGCAAAACGCCTCGGCGATTTTCCTCTTTAATTCGCGCGCCGCCAGCGTGACCGCGCCGCCGCCCATGATAGTGCCCCGTGAGGCGACGGTCGTGCCGCTGTCGGGAATGTTCGAGGTCGAAGAGCGCCGGTAGCGAATGCGATTCAAATCCACACCCAGTTCCTCCGCGCAAATCAGCAGCATCGCCGACTCCGAGCCTTGCCCGTTCTCGTGAATGCCGGTTTCGAGAAAGATCGAGCCATCGGCCTGCGCGTTGATGATGGCCGCGCAGAAATCCGTGCCTTCTGCGCCGAGGCTCACGCCGCGATAGCTCATCGCAACGCCGATGCCGTATAGTTCATCACTTTGCAGCGTGCTGCCGCGCGTCTCGCCGGCTGATCCATCTTTGGTCTGATCTTCCGGCAAGATGCCGGAAGCACGTTGACCATGCGCGCAACGTGCGAGTTTCTTTTCAAAATCAATTTCGTTGAGCACCGTGTCGAGCGCCTGTTCCATCGCAACCTTGTGGCCGTCGAGTTTTTGGCCGGTGATAGTCACACTGCCTTGCCGCACCATGTTCCGACGGCGGAATTCAATTCCCGAAATGCCGATCTTCGCTGCCGCCATCTCCACGACTTGCTCAATGACGAAATTCATTTGCGGTGAACCGAACCCGCGCATCGCACCGGCGACAACGTTGTTCGTGTAAACGCCGAACGTGTCGCATTGGACGTTCTCGACGACGTAAGGCCCACAGCATTGCACCGTCGAACGCCACGTGACCCACGGCGTGACCGAGCAATACGCGCCGCCGTCCGCAACGATGCGACATTGCACCGCCGTGATGCGACCCGTCTTCGTCACGCCCATCTTGTAGGCAACGCGATACGGATGGCGCTTGTAGCTCTCGCGCATGGACCAGTCGCGGCGATAAACCATCTTCACCGGGCGTCCGAGCAACTTCGCCGCGAGCGCCGTCCGTGCGCAAACGATGGCCGCCGTATCGTCCTTGCCACCGAACCCGCCGCCCATCGCGGTGCCGATGACTTCAACTTCTGTAAGCGCCACCCCGAGGCACGCCGCCACGAAGCGCCGCGTGCTGAACGGATGCTGCATGCTGCCGTAAATCTCGATCACGCCATCCGTCGAACGCGGCACGCAAATCGCCGCTTCGGTTTCCATGTAGGCGTGCTCGATGGTCTGCGTCTGAAATTTTTCCTCAATGACGAAATCAGCTTGCTTGAAACCGTCGTCAACATTGCCGCGCCGGACGACGTGCGTGTTGACGATGTTTGAGCCGTGATTTTCATGAACGAGCGGTGAGTCCGGCAGCATTGCTGCCTCGGGATCAAGCACGGCGGGCAATGGCTCGGCGTTCACCTTCACCAACTGCGCCGCCTGGATGGCAATCTCGCGTGTCTCGGCTACCACGACGGCGACGACATCGCCGTGATAACGAATCTTGTCGTCGGCAAAGATGCGGTAGTCGCGGATGATCTGGCCGAAGCGGTTCACGCCCGGCACATCCTGCGCCGTGAGCACACGGACAACCCCAGGAACTTTCTCGGCGACGCTGATATCAATCGAGACGATGCGCGCGTGAACGAAATCGGAATACGCCGGCGCGGCATGGAGCACGTTGGCGAACTTGAGATCGTCCGTGAACTTCGCCTTGCCCGTGACCTTGGCGTAAGCGTCGTTGCGCCAGCATTTGGTTTCCGGCTTCGACATCAGCGCGTTCCCTTCTGTGCTCTGGCCTTGAGCGCAGCCTCGATGGCTGCCAGCGTTGGCTCAACCGCTTTCGGTAAATTGATTCCGTGCATCGCAGCCTCGACATCTTTCAGACCGTGGCCGGTGATGAGCAGAACGATTTGCTCCTTGCGACCCAGCCGCTTTGACCCGCGCAATTTCTTCAACGCGGCAACCACCGCCGAGCAGGCCGGCTCGGCGAACACGCCCGTCTTCGCGGCCAGCGTGCGTTGGCCTTCGAGAATTTCGTCGTCGCTGACTGTTATGGAGAAGCCGCCGCTTTCAAGTATCGCCTTGCGCGCCATATGGGCGTTCGAGGGAATTGAGACAGAAATGGAATCCGCGATCGTGTCCGGATGCTCGGCATTGTCATAGATGCCGGACTCAACGTAGTGATGAATGGCGTTGGATTTCTCCGCCTGCACGCAGACGAGCCGGGGCAGTCGCGAAATCAGACCCGCCGCCTTCAGATCGCAGAAAGCCTTGTGGACGCCGCTGATGATAACGCCGTCGCCCGTGGGGACAAGAATCGCATCGGGCACGCGCCAGTTGTTCTGCTGCCAAATTTCCAGCCCGACAGTTTTCTTGCCTTCGATGGTCAGCGGGTGATAGGCGGTGTTGCGGTTGAGGCCGCCCTTGCGCGCGGTGTATTCGAGGGAGAGCCGGAACGCGTCATCGTAGGTGCCTCGCACGGGAATGACGCGGGCGCCATAAAGCACCATCTGCACGAGCTTGGCCTTGGGCGCGCTTTCGGGGACGAAGATAACCGCCTGCCTGCCGGCGGCGGCGCAGACCGCGGCGAGCGCACTCGCCGCGTTGCCGGTCGAGGCGGTGACGATGGATCGCTCCTTGAGCCGGTTGGCTTCCGCGACCACCAGGAAGGAGGCCCGGTCCTTGAGCGAGGCGCTCGGGTTCAGTCCGTCGTTCTTGAGCCAGACGTTCTCGAAGCCAAACGCTTGGCCCAGGGCGGCGACCGGGAAGAAGGGGGTGTTGCCGACGGGATATGGGGGGTAGTGCTCCGGCTCGACGGCGGAGAACAGGCTCCAGTCCGGGCTCTGCTTACGGAAGCGGCGCTGGATGGCCACGTAGTCAAACTCGACGGACAGCACCCCGAGTAACGGGATGCCGGGCCGGTAATCCTTCGCACAAGCGGGGCAGAGGTAGCGGACCTCGTCGCGCTGGTAGGCTTTGCCGCAGGTGGTGCAGCGGTAGTGGAAGGAGGTCATTCTTTCCCGTTCAACCGTGCCACCAGGGCGGCGTAGAAGGCGGTGGCGGCGCTGAGGTGTTTCACGGGGCAGGCCTCGTTCGGGGCGTGGGCGTATATCTCGTTGCCGGGGCCGAGGCCGAGGCACGGGATTCCCTGCATGCCGGCGATGGCAATGGCGTTCGTGCTGAAGGTCCACTTGTCCACGAGCGGAGCCTTGCCCAGGACTTCCTTGTAGTTCCGGTCGCCGGGGCGATCCACCACCAGGGTGCGCAGCAGTTCATGAATCACCGGCGCTGGCACCTCGCCCGCGGCAAGCTGCGCGTCCGCGGCTTGCAGGTCGTTCACCAGTTCCATGATGGCCGCCACGCAGGTGTTGAAATGCCACCGGCCTTCGAAATCCAGCGTAATTTTGGCAATGGTCTGGTGCAGCTTGCGCAATAAGGCTGTACCGATTTCGCTGTTCTGCGTAACGGACTGGCCCTGTGCGGCGCGTGCCACCGGCGCATGCTTCATCACCAGCCGCCATACACGAGCCAAAAAGCGGCTGACTCCGGCAACCCCGTCTTCCTGCCAGTCGAGATCGCGATCCGGCGGCGCGGCAAACAGCGCATACATGCGCGTGGCGTCGGCGCCATACTTGGCGATCATGTCGTCGGGCGATACCACGTTGCCCTTGGACTTCGACATCTTGGCGCCGTCTTTAATAACCATGCCCTGCGTAAACAGGCGGCGGGCCGGCTCATCGTTGACAATCAGCCCCAGGTCGCGCATCACCTTGGTCCAGAAGCGCGAGTAGATCAGGTGCAGAATCGCGTGCTCAACGCCGCCGATGTACTGGTCAATCGAAAACCAGTACTGCGCCTTGGCCGGATCGTACGGCGCGGTGGAGTTTTTCGCGTCTGTGTAGCGGTAGAAATACCAGCTCGAATCGACAAACGTATCCATGGTGTCGGTTTCGCGCCGCGCCGGCCCGCCGCATTTGGGGCAGGTGGTGTGCATGAACTCCGGCACCCGGCTCAGCGGCGAGCCGCCCTGCTGCGTAATCTCAATCTGCGGGGGCAAAATGACCGGCAGCTGATCGTCCGGCACCGGGACGATGCCGTCCTTGTCGCAATAGATCATGGGGATAGGCGTGCCCCAGTAGCGCTGGCGGCTCACTCCCCAATCCTTCAAGCGGAAAGTGACCTTGGGCTCGCCAAAGCCGCTGCGTTCCGCCACCGATTGCATCAGCAGTTGCGCATCCTCGCAACTCAGCGCCGTAAACTCGCCGGAATTGATCAGCGTGCCCTCTTCAGAGCAGAACGGCAACTCGACCTTGACCGCCGAGTCGACGGGTTGAATCACCTGCACAATCGGCAGATTGTATTTCGTTGCAAATTCAAAGTCGCGCTCATCGTGCCCGGGAACGCTCATGATGGCGCCGGTGCCGTAGTCAGCCAAAATGTAATTGGCTATCCAGATGGGCACGGGCTGGCCGTTGTACGGGTTGATGGCAACCCGTCCGGTAAACACGCCGTGCTTCTCAATTGCGCCCAGGTCGCCGGCCTCGCGCGCTTTCTTCTGCTGGTCCAGCAACTCGGCTACCTTGACCTTCAGTTCCGGATTTGTGGCCACGAGGGAAGCCACCAGCGCATGCTGCGGCGCCAGTTGCACGCTGGTCGCACCGTAAATCGTATCCACGCGCGTAGTGAAAACGCGGATGCGGGTCTTTTCTGATCCCTGATCCCTGCCCCCTGCCCCCTGCTCGGCTTCTTCCGCAAGGAAAAAATCGACCTCGGTGCCTTCGCTCCGGCCGATCCAGTTGCGCTGCATGGTGCGCACTTTTTCAGGCCACCCGTCCAGCTTGTCCAGGCCGTCGAGCAGTTCCTGGGCGTAGGCGGTGATGCGGAAGAACCACTGCTCCAGGTCGCGCTGATCTACGATCGTGGTTTCATGCCGCCAGCAGCAGCCGTTCACCACTTGCTCATTGGCCAGTACGGTGGCGCACTCCGGGCACCAGTTCACCTTGCTCTTTTTGCGGTAGACCAGGCCCTTCTCATACATGCGCAGGAAGAACCACTGATTCCAGCGGTAGTACTCCGGCAGGCATGTGGTCACTTCCGTGGCCCAGTCGTAACCCAGGCCCAGCCGCTCCATCTGGCGCTTCATGGCGGCGATGTTTGAGAGCGTCCACTCGCGCGGCGGGGTGTTGTTTTTGAGCGCCGCGTTCTCCGCGGGCAGGCCGAACGCGTCCCAGCCCATGGGATGCAGCACGTTGTAGCCACGCATCCACATGTGGCGCGCCAATGCATCGCCAATGGAGTAGTTGCGCACGTGCCCCATGTGCAACTGGCCGCTGGGATAAGGCAGCATCTCAAGCACGTAATACTTGGGCTTGCCGCAGTCCACAGGTTCGGCCGCGTAGAGCGCGGGGTCCGCCGCCCACTTCTGCTGCCATTTGGGTTCAATTGTCGCCGGGTCGTATCGCTGTTCGATCTCGTCTGCCATAAGGCTCTAGTTTAAACGGTAACCGGCTACTGAGCGGGAGGTCACGGAAGAATGGGCTACGGAGCCGCAGAGGGATCCAAATTCTCGAAGCTGAAACACGCATCGAGGTTCACTTCTCTGTTCACGATTTCGTAGCCTGCGGGGGGCCGGAAGAACACCGCATCCGGCTCGCTCCGGCTGAAGTTCACCAACTCTTTGCTCATCTTGACCGATTGCGCGTCCTCCTCGACCTCGCGCACCAAAAGACCGGCTAATCCAGGATCGATCGCTTCCCACAACTCGGTACTGCGCACCTTGATCGTAACTGGCTGCTGCTTATGTTTTTTATTTTTCCCGATGGGCTCCACCGTAGCGGTCGTCGATAACCGGCGACCGCGCGCCAACACTCCCTGAATCGTCTTTGTACCCAGGTCTTCCTTTGTGGTTTTCTCATTCGCATAGCCTATCCCGAAAGTCGCATAACCACAGCCTTGGGGAATTGCGCCAAACAATGGTATCGCCATCACCGTCGCTTCCCGCCCCGGAGAACTCCAACTGAAACCGGCGTGCGCCACTGGATCGAAAGCCTGGAAATGTGTAATTGCCTTCTGGTCCGCCCCCATCGGAGAGACCGTCTTCGCCGTCATCTTGCGGCCCTGTGAGTCTCTGGCCGCGATTACGGTGGTTTCGTAAGGAACGGCAACTCCATTTGCGACCCTCTGCCATTGCAGAATCTTGAACTCCGCCATGTAAGGGAGCTGCGCGACCTGCGCTACATTCGGCAGGGCCAGCCCTGCCATACCTACCAGCGCCAAAACCCCACCCATGCTTAGGCGCATAACTCACCTCTTACGCCAGACTCAATGGCACACACAGTCTGACGCCGAACCGGCCAGAAAGCAAGTAACGTGATCGTCCCCGGCATCGGGACTCGATTCAGCCTCAAGCGCCTGGCCCCGGCGTTATTTTTTCGGCCGCGACTCCGGCGGCACCAGTCCGGCCACGCGGTAGTACACCACCAACTGGCCGTAATGCTCGCCGGCATGCTCAATCAGCCCCCAGGCGCCGTCAGCGATGCGTGCCTGCTGGTTGGCGAAGGGATCGACAAACAGGTCGTTCAACCCGGCGTCGCCCTTGCTCTTGATCAGGTCAGCACCATCGGCAAAGGACTTCTTCACGTAGTCCACCACCGCCGCCTTGGTCTTGTATTCGGCGCGTTTCGGGTCGCCGGCCGGCGCCTTCAGTCCCTTGGCCGGGTTGATGAAGAAGTAGTTGCCGCCGGCCGCGTGCAAAAGCTGCTCGGCAAAGGTCCGCTGGGCGGGTGTCGGCTTGAAGTCGTACTTGTCTTCGGGGAAGTCCTCGGCCATGGCAATAAGTTTGCGGCCAATGTCGTTCCAGGAGTCCAAAACAGCCTTGGACGGGCTGTCGGGCGGCTTGGGCGCCGCGTCTTTGGCCGGCGCCGCCTGCGCGCCCGCAATCTGGATACACAACCCAGCCAACAGGGGGAGAGCAAAAATCCTGCAAAGGGTCTTCATAGGGAAACCTCCGTTGAAGTAACTCAATTGAGTAAGAACATAGCTCTTCAGGCAGGCGCTTTGCTATCGGATTCTTGCGAGGGATTGTTTGCTTATGACCGAACCTACGCGGAGGCAACCAGGCTCTTCAGCACGCGCACGTTGCGCTCCTCGTCGCCCGGCTCATCTACCGGTGTCTCGGCAATAAAGGCGGCGTGTGCAAACCGCGCGTCGTTGAGCAGCCGCCGGAACGGTTCAACCCCCATCTTCCCCTGCCCGATGTGCTCATGCCGGTCCAGCTTGCTCCCCCGCTCCGCCTTCGCGTCATTCATATGCCACACTCGAACAGCCTCCAGCCCCACCGTTCCCGCGGCCTGGCGAATCGTCTCTTCGTAGCCCTCCGGGGTCACCAGGTCATACCCGGCAACGTGCGTATGGCAAGTATCCAGGCACACGGCCACCGGAGCGCAAGCCTTCAGCAGTTCCACCAGTTCAGCCACCTGTTCAAAACTGCCACCCAGCGAGAACTCCGCCCCCGCTGTGTTTTCAATCAGGATGTGAAACGGCGTTCCTTGCCACGCAAGTCCGTCGATGGCGCGGGTAATGGAGTCGGCGGCGAGTTTCAATCCTTCGTCGCGCGTCAGGCCCTTCCACGAACCGGGGTGCAGCACCAGGTACTCCGCGCCAAAAGTCAGTGCGCGCTCCACCTCGCCTCGAAAGGCCGCAATGCTCTTCTCTCGGATATCCGCGGTCTGGCTGCAAACGTTGACCAGGTAGCTCGTATGAATCACAAGGGGGCCGACGTCGAGAGCGGCGCGCTGCGCTTTCATGCGCGCGGCCTGTGCAGGGTCCACCTTGGGCGCGCGCCACATCCGCGGGCTCGAAGAAAAAAACTGAAACGTGTTAGCGCCAATCTCCCGCGCCCGCTCAACCGCGTTCGATGCCCCGCCCGCCGTGCCCAGATGAATGCCGATCCGCTTTGTCATGGGGATAGTGTACCCGCAACTGCTCAACGGTTACCCTTACATGATAGAAATCGCATATGGTCTCACCTCATCAATGCTGGAAGGTGCGCTACAAGAATCGATTTCTATCCGCGATTCTTGGCGAGCTTGCCGGAAATGCCCGCATCTCCTTTGAGGGCAAACTCAAAATCGAGAACTTTGAGCGATTCCCGGGAGCCTCGTTCGAAGAAACCAGCATCCTTAAACGAAATACAACTTGGCCTCGTCAGGATTTCGCTATTTTGCCACTTGAACCCTCAACTATCCACCCGATCATCGCTGCCATCGGGGGTACGATTCCTCGCGACGTCAGGCATATCCAAATTGAAAAAGATGGCCGCCTCGAGTTCGCAGCGTGGGACAAGTTCCATCGGGAAACCATCTACCTCGGTGAAGCGTTGAGCGCGGAGTTCATCGACTCAATCGTTTCTGCCGGCTTGCTCCATAAATTGGAGGCAAGCCCGGCGGGACCGGGATCGCCTCGTCAGCCAGCGCCTCACAACCCGAGCATATTGGTATCAGTCATCCTCGTCCTTCGTCGTCTTTTTCCTATGCTGCGTTAGCATCGCCGGCACCGGCTTGCTCCCCATAGCGTCCTTCCACAGAATCACGTTCAGCTTCTGCGCGTCGGCGCGGTCGGCGTGGCGGAAATCCATCTTCATGCTTTCGCCCGCGCCGGGGGCGACACTGGTATTCGCCGTATAGATCAGCCCGTTGTCGCGGTTCGCATAGTCGGCGCTATAGGCAGGCTGGTCTCCGGGGCCGGTAAACAGCGTCGAAATCATCGAACTGAAAGCATCGTTGTTGTTCATCGGAGGCAGGCCGAGCAGCGTCTCCATGGTCCGAACCACACTCACCGTCGAGTAGAACCGGCTGTCCACATAGGGCCCGTGCGGCGCGTACTTGCTGGCGACGATACCCAGGCTGCGGTGCGCGTCCACGTGATCGCCGCCGTCCTGCGCGTCGTCTTCAAGGATGAAAAACGCCGTCGAATTCCACAAGGGCGAGTGCGAAATGGCGTCAACCGCACGCCCCACGGCAAGGTCGTTATCGGCCACTGAAGCCCTGGGCGTGGGCATGCCTGGCCGGGTGCCGGCCGTGTGGTCGTTGGGCAGGCGCAACTGAATGAAGTTGGGCATGGTGTCGTGTCCGCTTTCGAGATCGGCCTCCCACTTCTTCAAGTGGCGCAGGAAAATCTCCACTCGTACCTGATCGGGGACGGTGAGTTCAAAGTCCGGATATTCGGGCGCGAAGTGGCCCACGAGTTCGGACTTGGTGGCGAAGTTGGCGGCCATCAGCGGAATGGCCCACGGCCACTTGTTGATGCCGCCGCCCCACTCCACCGGAATTGCTTCGCCCGGAGCGATGTCCTTGTGCGCGCAGTCGCGGCCCTGCATCAGCGGCCCCAACTTCGGATCGTTGACACGAGGCTCGTTGCAAAAAGTCGTCGAGATAAACTCGCCAAAGTGGTAATAGCTCTTGCCATGCGCGGCCAGGTTGCCCCAAAGGTAGCCAGAGGCCGGCTCGTTGACGTCGGGAATCTTCTGCAGCAGCGGATAGCCCTCTGCCACCGCGCCCTCGAAGTCGTAACCTCTCTGCGAGCCGCGATACGACTGCTGCCAGGTTTTCTCGTTGTAGTCGCTGTTAATGGCCGCGTTGGACCAGACGTGCCCGTCACCCGAAACCTCGCCGGAGTCGAAAAAATTGTCCAACACGCCGAACTGCAGCGCCAGCTTATGCAGATTGGGCGTGATCGCGTCGCCGTACATGGTCAGCCGCGGATCGCCGTTGCCCACAGGCTTGCCGTCCTGCTTGAGGTCGCCCAATATCTGATCGTAGGTGCGGTTCTCCTTGATGATGTAGATGACGTGCTTGATGGGATTCGCCGCGCCGCCGGCGAAAGCGATCTTTTCCGCAGCGGCCTTCATCCGGTTGGATTCGATCACCACCTGCGTGAACTGCGGCAGGTTCTTCTCCATCTCCGCCGCATCCAGCGTGGCCAGCGAACCGTGCAGCAGCGTTGCAATGTAGGTGGTTGCTTAGTACAAAAAA
>Ga0118677_10014504_pt1 | contig 11112 bp, 8 predicted proteins | sample AliMusrvi5mmetaG_FD_86154 | JGI IMG/M metagenome (GOLD analysis project Ga0118677, IMG submission 86154)
ACCCGGGGTATTCTATCGCTCTTGCGAGCTACCTCTTTCGAGCTCCCTCTTGCGAGGGCCGATTTCCCTCGAAAATTGTCCGGATCTTGCGAACCTTCCCGTCTTCGACCTTTTTGCTTCAACATTGAAAAGAACACTCAGCATCTCATGGCGGCCCGGACAACATCGGATTGCTCCTTGCTATCCTGAACTCCGACCCATCTGTGGTGCGAATCTTGCGACTCGTTCGATTTGGCTTCCAACTCAATTAAGAACCTTTGGCTTCTTCCACCATTTTTGGGTGACCCTTTATGGCTGACCTGATGAATCAAATGTAATACAATTGATACCCGTCTTGCAACTTTTTTTGCCTTTTTCTACCAACCTTGTTTTAACCAAAGTTATCAACAATTGTTAATAACTTATTAGTTGTAAATTTCTGATAATAAACGAATAATAGATTTTTGCTCCGATACTGGATCAATTTTGGAAGAGAGTAAAGCTTTTACAAGTCATAAAAAATATATTTTTCCGCGAAAAAAATTATTAGTTGAAATGCGTGAATTATCTTTGAGGCGCCAATTGGCTTAAACGAACCTGTTGGATTTTAAATAACATGGAACAAAAGTGATCGGGCAAATCGAAGGTGCATGGAAAAAACAGTCATAGAAAGTGAAAAAAAGATGCGGTATCTCTTTATTCTGAACCCGGTAGCGGGGGTGGGAGGAAGGAGAGATTTTCTGCAGTTGATTGCTGATGCCTGTCGGGACAAAGGAGTAAAGTATAAAATTCTCTTTACCCGCAGCCGGGGGGATGCCAAAAAGATTGTTGAAAAGAAATTTGACAAGTTTGATGTGTTTGTTGCGGTAGGAGGAGATGGAACCATGAATGAAGTGGCCTCCGCATTAGCCGGCACTACAGGAATTATGGGGCTGATACCTGCCGGGTCAGGAAATGCCCTTGGCAGGGAACTCGGACTCTCCATGAAGCCGGAGAAAGCCGTTTTTCAGCTTCTAAACGGGCATGTCATCAAGATAGATACGGGACTGGTAAATGGACGGAGGTTCATGAATGTTTGCGGGCTTGGATTTGACGACCATATTGCCAGGTGCTTTGCCAAATCAACTTCCAGGGGACCGATTCCCTATTTCAAGGCAGTGATGAAGGAGTTCTTCACCTACAAGGCGGAAACCTATCTGGTGGAAACAGGTGGTGGTACCTTGCCGCATCTTGCATTTGTCATGGCTATCGCCAATACTTCCCAGTATGGAAACAATGCCTTTATTGCCCCGAGGGCCTCTGTTACTGACGGAGCCCTGGATTTTTGTGCCTTAAAACCGTTTGGATTTTTTGGAGCAATGGAATTGGGATTCAGGCTGTTTAACAAGAGCATAGACAAATCAGGGAAATCGACCTATTTTAAAACAACCAAGGTAGTCATCAACGGGAATAATCTGAATTTTCATGTGGATGGCGAGCCTGTCAGAAACAGTGATCCCATTGAGATTTCAATAGATCCGCTGTCGCTGAATGTGATCGTACCATAGAAGACTGTTCGCTTTTAGCGTAAGCTCTTAGCTTGAATTTAGCTCCACTCCAAGTACTCCAAGTACTTTAGGCACTTTAAATACTTTAAATACTCTAAGTACTCTAAGTACTTGAAGTACTTGAAGTACTCACCCAACGAAACTGGCAATATCCTCCTCCGTAATAGTTTTTCCTCCGAGAATTATCAGGCGTTCCACCACATTCCGAAACTCCCTGATATTGCCGCTCCAGGAACGGTTGGCAAGCATTTCAAGTGCTTCTGAAGTAATTTCCTTCACGGGCTGACCATATTCATTGCACAACTGTTCGATAAAATATTGGGCCAGGATGGGAATGTCATCTTTCCGTTCCTTAAGGGTGGGTACATGGATCAGGATAACGCTCAAACGATGGTAGAGATCTTCCCTGAAACTTCCATTCCTGATCTCTTCCTGCAAATCCTTGTTGGTTGCGGCTATCACCCGTACATTGACCTCAATCGGTTTGTCACTGCCGACCCTTGTGATGATGTTTTCCTGCAATGCTCGCAGAACTTTAGCCTGGGCCGACAGACTCATGTCGCCAATCTCGTCCAGGAAAAGGGTGCCACCATCGGCTTGCTCGAATTTTCCCTTCCGTTGTTTGATGGCTGAGGTAAATGCGCCTTTTTCATGGCCAAAGAGTTCGCTTTCAATCAGTTCAGATGGAATAGCCGCGCAATTAACCTCTACAAAACTATTTTCTGCCCTGGGTGAAAATTCATGAATGCGGTGTGCTATCAACTCCTTGCCGGTTCCGTTGGCACCCGTTATCAGGACTTTTGCCTCGGTGGGTGCAACACGATCGCACATTTCCAATACTTTGCGAATGGATGCTGACTCACCGATGATGTCAAATTTCTTGCCGACTTTCTGTTTGAGAATGGTAGTTTCCTTCACCAGTGCCGTTTTGTCGCTGGCATTGCGCAAGGTAATGAGGAGCCGGTTCAGGTCCAGCGGTTTCTCGATAAAATCGAAAGCCCCCTTTTTGATGGCCTCCACGGCGGTGTCGATGGTTCCATGCCCGGAGATCATTACTACCGTGGATTCCGGCTTGGATTTTACGATCTGTTCGAGGACTTCAAGACCATCCATTTCGGGCATCTTTATGTCGCATAGTATGATGTCGAAATCGGCAGCCTTCACCAGCTCGATCCCATTTTTGCCGTTTTCGGCCAGTTCTACCTGGTATCCTTCGAATCCTAAGATGTCTTTCAAGGTATTCCGGATACTTTTTTCGTCATCGATGACCAGTATTTTTAGCATAACAGGCTTTTATTTGCGTCGCTGCACATTTCAAACATCACCCCTTCCTTCAATGAGAAATGGGTGTGAATCAGTTCTCTGATATCCAGCTTGCGCAGGATGAAATTAATAAAAATGGTGGCAATGATGATCATCTCCACCCTATTTTTATCCACTCCGGCTATTTTGGCTCGTTTTTCACGGTCGACAGAAATCAACGAATCATGGATCCTGTAAAAATCAGCCAGGGGAAAAACGGAAGATTTTCTGATGGTTGCATCGGGTTCTTTTTCCTCTAAAATATCCATCAGGGTGTCGAATGCTCCGGAGCAACCCACCATAATTTGAGGCTTGTGCAACCTGCAAATTTCATCCAGTTCATGCAGATGTCCTTCAAACCAGACTTCAACATGCTCAATTTCACTACTTAGAGGTGGATCAGCCATGGGAAAGAGCTCCAGCACCCTGGCTATACCGATGTTGAAGCTTTTTTTCCAAAGGATTTTTTCTCCTTCGGCAAGAATAAATTCGTTGCTTCCGCCACCAATATCGAGTACCAGGTATTTTTCCTGCAAAGGGGGTAAGGAGTTGACGGTTCCCCTGAAGATATACTCGGCTTCCTTGTTGCCATCTATGACCTCAAGTTCCCATCCAAGCTGGCTTCTAACCATCTCCGAAAATTCACCCCTGTTGGAAGCCCCTCTGATCGCTGAAGTACCGATGAGCCTCACGTGGGAAGCACCATGTTTTTGTATACTTTTTTTATGAAGAGAGAGGGCTGATAACCCTCTCTCCATTGCTTCGGGAAGCAATTTTTTTTGGTGGATTCCTCCGCGTCCCATTTTCACTGCAATCCGTTCCTCGTGAAGTACCTTGAAGGTCTCGTTACCGGAAGGTTCAGCGATTAAAAGGTTGAAGGTATTGGTACCCAGGTCAATAACAGCATTTATGATTTGTAGGTCAGCCATTTGCCCAACTCCTTCCAGGATGCTTTTTTTCCATACATCAGAATGCCTGTCCTGTAAATTTTCCCTGCGGCCCACACCATTCCGATAAAGGTGATGATGAGTAAAACCATTGAAAGCCCCAACTGCCAGTAAGGAACACCAAATGGGATTCTTGCCATCATTACAACCGGTGAAGTCAACGGAATCATGCTGAACCAGAAGGCAGTGGCACCTTCCGGATTTTTGATGGCGCTCATCATGACGAGAATGGCCAAGATAATCGGCATCATGATCGGCATCATGAACTGCTGGGCGTCCTCCTGAGAGTCAACAGCAGAACCAACGGCAGCAAAGAGTGAACTGTAGAGTAGATAGCCACCGATAAAGAAGAAGATGAAGCATCCGATGATCAATGGAAAATTGACGGATCCCAGCATCGAAAGGACATCCTGCATTTTGTCCAATTGGCCTGCACCACTTGCCTGAGCCTGTGCCATAACATCCTGGGCTGAGGCAACATGGGCAGCGGGCATCAGCCCTTTTGCCCCGGAAATGATGACAACCCCGAGAATGATCCAAAGACCAAGCTGGGTCAGGCCCACCATGGCGATGCCGATAATCTTGCCCATCATCAGTTCAAATGGTTTGACGCTGGAGATAATGACCTCCACTATTCGACTTTGCTTCTCCTCCATGACCCCTTGCATGACCATTTGGCCATAGAGCAGAATGAACATGTAGATGACAAATCCAAAGACATATCCAAGAATCATTCCGATCTCGGTGGAACTTTTTTTGGCTTCCCCACTTTCGCCCAGTTTAATGGTGTTCACATTGATGGAGGTTTTTGTAGCAGCGATGCGGGATTCGAGATCGGGAATATTGGTCTGCTTGATCACATCGGCCATCTTCTCTTTTTCGATGACTGATATGATTTTATCTTTGATCTGGTATTTCAGGTCAAAAGGAATGTTGCTTTCAGAGATCAACTGCACGGTTTTGGTGTCCAGTACATTGGGCTGAATAACCAACAGTGCATAGAATTCTGTTGTTTTCAGATGGTCCTTGATTTTGTCGTACTCCTCCTTCGGAATAAATTTAAACTTGGTGTAATTGCTGCTTTCCAATTGTCCCAATAAAATGGTTGAACCATCATAGACTGCAATGGTGCGCTCCTTTGTGTCGTCCTGCGACATGAAATAGGTGGGTAAAATAAACATGGCGGCCATCAAAGCCGGCATCAGGATGGTCATGACAATGAACGATTTCTTCCTGACTCTTGTGGTGTATTCCCTGGTGAGAACTAATCCTATTTTGCTCATCGTGTTTGGTTAAGAGTTTTGTTTGACAACTTTGATGAATACCTCATTCATGCTGGGGATCAGCTCATTGAAAGAGACAATCTCTACATGGTCGACCAGGTCTCTGATCAGGGAACCTGAGCTGCTGCCTTCCAGAAACTGAATTTTCAGACTGTTGGTTCTTCCCTTTTCATCATGAGCAAGAATGGAGTATTTCTGCCCGAATGCCTGTTCAAATTTGGCAAAATCTCCTTTGTAAGCTACATCAAAGATGTTTGATTTGTATTGTTCCCGGATGTTAAGGGTCGGACCGTCGAGAATTTTCCTGGATTTATCGATCAGGGCAATGTGGTCGCACAACTCCTCAACCGATTCCATGTTGTGGGTTGAAAATATAATGGTGGCTCCCTCTCTTTTCATGCGAAGAATCTCCTCTTTCAGTATTTCTGCGTTGATGGGGTCAAAGCCACTGAATGGTTCATCGAAGATCATCAGTTTTGGTTTGTGCAGTACGGTGCAGATAAACTGTACTTTTTGCTGCATCCCTTTAGAGAGTTCCATTACCTTTTTGTCCCACCATGAGATGATTTCAAATTTTTCGAACCAGATTTTTAGTTCCCTGAGGGCATCCCTTCTGGAAAGACCTTTTAGCATTCCCAGGTAGAGTGCCTGCTCGCCGACTTTCATTTTTTTGTAAAGGCCCCGCTCTTCGGGCAGGTAACCGATACGGTAAATGTCATCGGCTTTCATCTGACGTCCTTCGAACCAGATGGTTCCACTGTCGGGGGCCGTAATCTGGTTGATGATGCGGATCAGTGTCGTTTTGCCTGCCCCGTTGGGGCCCAATAATCCGAAAACAGATCCTTCCGGTACCGAGATCGATACTTCGGACAGGGCCTTGAAATTGGAATAAGTTTTGGTAACTTCTTGTGCTGAGAATAGATCCATGCTTCCTGAAAGTTAGGGTTAATATCGATTGAACGAAGATAAGAATAAGTATTCATTTCAGGGATTAATTACAGCACAAATTAAAATATTGTCCCTGAAATGAATACTTACAAAGGTTAAAGGTTAAAGGAGAAAGGCAAAAATAAAAACGCTGCAATCAACTTTGCAGCGCTTTTATTTTAATTTTCCATGCTAAAGAGTAATAGAAATCTACAGATCATAAAAAGCATAAAATTCTATTTCAGAACGAATGCAACTTTATCCTTTATCCTTTAACCTTTATCCTTTACTTGTACTCATCCCACGATTTTATGCTGATATCATCCATTTCGATCTTGCAGATGGCATAGATGAAGGCACTGGCGACCCTTGCATTGGTTATCAAGGGAATATTGAAGTCGATGGCATTTCTGCGAATGCGGTAGCCATTGGAGAGCTCCCTGTTGGTATGGTCTTTGGGTATGTTAATCACCATTTCTATTTTTCGCTGTTTGATCAGATCCAGGGTATTGGGTGACATCTCTTCCTCATCCGGCCAATAAACTTTTTCTGTTTCGACCCCGTTTTCCTGAAAGAAATGATGGGTGCCTCCGGTGGCATAAATGGTGAATCCCCTTTCTTTTAGCATCTTGGCACTGGCCAGCAGTTCAATTTTGCCCCTGACGGGACCAGAGGAGATCAGGATGCTTTTCTTTGGAATGCGGTAACCGACCGAGAGCATGGATTTGAGCAATGCTTCGTAGAAATTCTCCCCGATGCAACCCACTTCGCCTGTTGAGGCCATGTCGACACCAGAAACCGGGTCGGCGTTCAGCAAACGGTGGAAGGAAAACTGGGCAGCTTTTACCCCTACATAATCCAGTTCAAAAAGGGATTTGTCGGGTTTTTCGAATGGAACACCCAGCATGGCCTTGGTGGCAATTTCGATCAAATTGGTCTTCAATACCTTGGATACAAATGGGAATGACCTGGATGCGCGGAGATTACACTCTATGACTTTAATATCGTTGTCTTTGGCCAGGTATTGAATGTTGAAAGGTCCTGTAATTTCGAGTGCCTTGGCAATTTTCCGTGATATTTTCTTGATCCTTCTGATCGTTTCCACATAGAGTTTCTGCGGTGGAAAAACGATCGTGGCATCGCCCGAATGAACGCCGGCAAATTCCACGTGCTCAGACAATGCATAAGCCACTATTTCGCCATTCTTGGCCACCGCATCCACCTCTATTTCCTTTGCATTTTCAATGAATTCGGAGACAACCACCGGATGTTCTTTCGAGACATGAACTGCCAGTGCAAGGAAATGTTCCAGCTGATCACGGTTCGAAACTACATTCATTGCGGCACCTGAAAGGACGTAGGAAGGACGAATCAAAACAGGAAAGCCGACCTCATCGACAAATTTGTAGATTTCTTCAATCGTAGTCAACTGGCTCCATCGTGGCTGATCGACCTCCAGTTTGTCGAGCATCGCAGAAAACTTGTTGCGGTCTTCCGCATTGTCGATTTTTTCTGCTGTAGTGCCCAGAATAGGCACATGCTGGGCATGCAGTTTCATGGCCAGGTTGTTCGGAATCTGTCCGCCCATCGAAAGCACTGTTCCTTTCGGATCTTCGAGGTCACAGATGTCCAAAACTCTTTCGAGGGAAAGCTCGTCGAAATAGAGACGGTCGCAGTTGTCGTAGTCGGTGGATACTGTTTCGGGATTGTAGTTGATCATGATGGCCCGGAAACCCTCCTTACGGATGGTATTGACCGCGTTGACCGAGCACCAGTCGAACTCTACCGAGGAGCCGATTCGGTAGGCACCTGAGCCCAAGACGATGATCGACTTGCCATCGTGCTGGAATTCCACATCATGCTCCGAACCATTGTAAGTAAGGTAGAGGTAGTTGGTCTGCGCCGGATATTCACCGGCGAGGGTATCTATCTGTTTGACAAAAGGCAAAATACCATGTTTTTTTCTGAAAGTACGGACCTTTAGGCTATCGACATTCATGTCGCTCACACCGGATTTCACAACAATCCGGGCAATCTGAAAGTCTGAAAAACCAAGCTTCTTCGCTTCACGCAACAATTCTACAGGTAGTTTTTCGAGGGTATCGAAGCCAATCAGGGATGTTCTCAGATCATAGATATTTTGGAGGCGCATCAGGAACCACTTGTCTATCCGCGTAATTTCCCATATCCGGTCGACGGAATACCCCTTGTGAAAGGCTTCCGCGATAGCGAAAATCCGTCGGTCAGTCGGATTGACCAACTCTTCATCGATATCAATGATCTCCATGTCCCCGCGGTTTCCGACAAAACCATGCATGCCGATACCGATCATGCGAAGGCCTTTTTGGACGGCTTCCTCGAAATTACGACCGATGGCCATGATTTCGCCGACCGATTTCATGCTCGATCCCAGGTTTTTGGAGACTCCTACAAATTTACCGAGATCCCAGCGGGGAATCTTCACCACACAATAGTCGAGAGCCGGTTCGAAACAGGCAGTCGTCTCTTTGGTGACGGAATTTTTCAGTTCATGCAATCCGTAACCCAGTCCCAGTTTCGCCGCTACAAATGCCAGCGGATATCCGGTTGCCTTGGAAGCCAATGCTGAAGATCTTGAGAGCCTTGCGTTGACCTCAATCACCCTGTAATCCTCAGAGTTGGGATCAAGGGCAAACTGGACGTTGCATTCGCCAATCACGCCAATCTTGCGGATGATCTTGATGGAGAGTGCACGCAATTTATGGTATTCGTCGTTCGACAAGGTTTGAGACGGTGCCACAACAATCGATTCACCGGTGTGGATACCCAGCGGATCGAAATTTTCCATGTTACAGACTGTGATGCAGTTGTCGTATTGATCGCGGACAACCTCGTATTCAACCTCTTTCCAGCCTTTGATGGACTCCTCCACCAGAATTTGACCCGAATAGGAGAAGGCATTGTCGGCCAGTTTGTTCAGCTCATTCTCGTTGGAGCAAAAACCGGAACCAAGACCACCCAGCGTGTAGGCTGCCCTGATGATCAATGGATAACCCAGCGTGTTGGCTGCTTGCCGTGCTTGTTCGATGGAGGTACAGGCGATGCTGCGGGGTGTGAGGACATCAATCTCGTGCAAAATGCCCGAGAATATTTCGCGGTCTTCCGTGTTGATAATGGATTGCACTGGCGTTCCAATCACCTTTAGGTTGTACTTCTCCAGGATTCCCTGCCGAAAAAGATCAACTCCACAATTGAGTGCGGTCTGTCCGCCGAAAGCCAGCAAGATGCCGTCCGGATTCTCTTTCTGAATGACTTTCTCGACGAAATAGGCAGTGACAGGAAGGAAATATATTTTGTCTGCAATCTCCTCTGAGGTCTGGATTGTTGCAATGTTCGGATTGATCAGGATGGTGTAGACACCCTCCTCCTTCAGTGCTTTCAGAGCCTGTGATCCTGAGTAGTCAAACTCGCCGGCTTCCCCGATCTTCAGTGCACCAGATCCCAGAACGATGACCTTTTTGATATTTGTGTTTAGCATAGCTATTTTGTTGAAATGTTGATGAAATTGGCCTGTAGAGACATTGCATGCAACGTCTCTACTCGTATTCCGATTGAAAAATGAAGGGAAATCATCCCGTATCCCATTTCCATCTTAAGTTTTCGATTCATTGATATTTCTTATGAAATCGTCAAACAGAAACTCAGTATCCACCGGGCCAGATGATGCTTCCGGGTGAAACTGGGTAGAGAAGAAGGGCTTGGTTTTGTGCCTGATCCCCTCGTTGGTATTGTCGTTTACATTGTAGAAAAGCGTCTCCCATTCGGAAGGCAGAGAATTCTGGTCAATGGCATAACCATGATTTTGTGAGGTTATGAAGCAGCGATTGGTGCCTGTCATCAGCACCGGCTGGTTGTGGCTTCTGTGTCCGTATTTAAGTTTGTATGTTTTGCAGCCTGCAGCCAGTCCAAGCAGTTGGTTGCCAAGACAGATTCCCATGATTGGTTTGTTTTGGCTGATGGCAGTGCGTATGTGATCGACTGTAATTTCACACATGGTAGGATCGCCGGGACCGTTGGTGAGAAACAAGCTGTCGTATTGCATGGTGGTAAAATCATAGTCCCAGGGAACCCTGATGACCTTTACTCCTCTTTTGATCAGGCAGCGGATGATGTTGTTTTTGACACCGCAATCGACCAAAACGACCGTTTTATCACCTTCCCCATAGGATTCAACTGTATTTGTGCTGGCTTTGGCAACGAGGTTCATGAGGTTGGGATCTTCCATTTCGATGGCATCACCTTCAAATTCAATTTTTCCAATCATCGATCCTTTTTCCCTCAAAATTTTGGTCAAAGCCCTTGTGTCTATCCCATAAATTCCGGGTATTTGTTGAGATATCATCCAGTCGGCCAGGCTGGATTGGGCATTCCAGTGGCTGTACCCAAATGAGTAATTATCGACAACCAATCCGGTGATGTGGATCTTGTCAGATTCAAAATGGCGGTGCAGGCCGTTTTCCATCTTGCTTGAAGGAACACCATAATTGCCAATCATAGGATAGGTTGAAACCAGAATCTGGCCCGTGTAGGATGGATCGGTCAAACTTTCAGGGTAGCCTGTCATGGCAGTATAGAAGACGACTTCACCGGTTACCGATTTTTCATAACCAAACGATTTCCCTTCGAAAGTAGTTCCATCCTCTAGTACCAACTTAACTTTTCGCATAGTAGTTGCTTTGTATATTCTCTGTTTTTTATTCAATCTGTTTGCTGTTAGCTTTGAGCATTTAGCTCGAAGCGCAGCCCTTCAAAATGATTCAATGCTTATTGCAGCCTCAATCGAAAATCCAACCCTTCGACAAGCTCAGGGACCGAATTGAAAATCCAAAATTGTCGATTCTGGTTTACCACCTTCAATAAAGAAAAAAATGCGTTTCCACTACTTTTTTATCAGCAGTAAAAACGCATTTTTTGCGTTAACAAGATCGATATACCCGGATGTTGTCGCACGGTGACAAAAGTAGATTAATTCTTCCAATTTCCAAAAAGGAAACATGAAATTTATAATTATTCATAATAACTTAACATTTAGCAAAAATAGCCAATAAAAATACAATAATGCACAAATAAGTAACAAAAATATCTATC
>Ga0118677_10014506_pt1 | contig 11110 bp, 9 predicted proteins | sample AliMusrvi5mmetaG_FD_86154 | JGI IMG/M metagenome (GOLD analysis project Ga0118677, IMG submission 86154)
GCAAAAGGGATAGTCATTTTATCGCTTAAATAGCCCCAGAAAGCGCGTGTAACTGCCTCGTAGAATTTTTCCGTTGCCCCGTTCTTTAAATGCATATTGGCCTCCTTTAAACGTCTTAGTGCAACTTTGCTTGCTTTTTTGTTCTTTACACGTGCTACATTGGCATTTTCGCGGATCTGTTTTTGATACATTAGGTAGAGCAGCAACAATCCCAGAACTCCTGCTAAATAAATCAGATAGAAACTAAAGCTTCCAAAGAAAATTTCCCCTTTTGGTTTCAATTCACTATTCCCCTGTTTGATGAATCGGATATCTTTGCCCAGGAATTTCACATCCTCTTTGGCAACCGAACTCATTATACCCTTGGTCGGAGTTCCATCACCCTTGGCAACATGAATTTTGAATTCCTGAGATGATTTTGTTGTATACCTGCCTGCTACAGGATCGAAATAAATAAAATTTACCGGTGGAATGGTATAATCTCCGGCAAACCTTGGCAGGAAAAGGTATTCAAATGAGATATTCCCGTTTAAGCCTTCTGCAGTTGCTGCATAGTTACTTTGTGTCTTAGGATCATAGACCTCAAAATCAGCGGGAAGCTTAAGCTTTGGCGCATTAATCAGCTTGATATTTCCATTACCACTTACATCAATACGCAGGGTAATCGCATCGTTCTCTTTTACATTGGTTGAAGTGATCGATGAGCGAAGGTCAAACCGTCCAACTGCCCCTGAAAAATCAGCCGGACCGGCAGGTAAGGGATTTACAGTAACGATAACCGGATCACTGGTAACCGTTACTTTCACATTGGCAAAATTATCAAAAAAATCGTCGAAAAAGCTTTTTGCCTGTTTCACCCGTTGTTGAACGATGCAGTCAATCTTGACTTTATCAATGGTAATCGTACCGGTTTGTTGGGGGAATAATAATGTTTTCTTTAATGTCCCGACATTGTAAATTTCTCCGTTGAACGATTCCCGCTGAAGCGAGATCTGTTGCGGTAGTGCGACATCCTGAGACCAGAAACCTTCAAAGCTGGGTAAGGAAATATCTTCAAATCCATTCAGGTTAACCTTTGAGTAGATTTTAATCGTTGCCATTGCATGATCCCCTTTATAAAGATTTTTGCGGTCAACGACTAATTTTACAAAAAGATCAGATTTGGGAACAGTTCCGGGTGTTGTTGTAGGTTGTTCTGTCCCTCCCCCAGTGGGCTTGGCGGAACCTTTGACTACCTCAATGGTCAAAGAATTTGAGGTAATTGTAGTCCCGTTTACATTAATTGAAGCGGGGTTAATCGTAAATTTACCATCTTTTTTGGCCTTCAATATGAACAGGTAAGAAAATGATACTGATTGTGAACTCGTTCCGTTAATAATCTGAAATGAACTGCTTTGTGTAGTCGATGGCCCCATTAGAATTAAAAAATCAGATAATTCCGGTAATTTTAGATTCTGACCTTTTGCATTTACAGTGAAGGCTAGCCGAAACTGTTCACCAAGTTCCACCACTTTAGGTGCTTCCATTGTAAAGCTAATTTGCTGGGAAAATCCGGGCAGGCTTAAAAGTAAAACACAAACCAATAAATAGAGATGTTTAAGTCTCATAATGTCCTTATATATTATTTATTAACAACAATATTCAAAATTAGTTATTCTTACCAGTTTTTCTCGACTTTTATTTTTTCAGCTTTCATCGCCTCAGCTTTTTTCACTTTTTCCTGAGTCTGTTTTTCATCATTCTCCAGTGCCTTCAACATCTGTTCAGCACTTTGTTTGGATATTTTATTCTGCTGAGGTTGTTGCTGCTGGTCCTGCTTGTCCTGATTCTTATTCTGATCCTGCTTGTCTTTATCTTTATTCTCATCCTTCTTATCCTTGTTTTTATCCTGATCTTTTTTATCCTTATCCTTGTCTTTATCCTTGTCTTTATCCTTATCCTTTTTTTTCTGATCCTGGTCTTTCTTTTTCATTTTCATAGCATAAGCCAGGTTGTATTTTGTCTCGGGATCATTGGGATTGATCCGCAATGCCTTTTCATAGGCTTCAATACTTGGATCATACTTTTTCTGGGCGAGCAGGGAGTTTCCAAGATTATGAAGCACCATTGTTTTTTCGTGGAGATCTTTGGTCTTATCAGCGAGCTTCTCGAATTCGGAGGCTGCCTGATCGGGCTTGTTCTGTTTGTAGATGGAATTGGCAAGATTGAACTGCCAGTGGAAATCGTCCGGCTTAATCTGAAGTGCGCGACGATAGGCAACCTCAGCCTTTCCAAAACTTATGGTGTCCAGTTTTGTCGTATCTTTAAGTCCATCACTATAATAGCCATTGCCTTCACGAACAAATTTTCGTTCTTTTTGGGCAAATGCCCCATGGGCAATGACAACAGTTAACAGTAATAATATTAGTTTATTCATCACTTGCTCATTTATGATTACCAAATAGCCGGAAGTTCCGAAGCCATTTATTTTTCCGGTCGAGAATCATGAAATCGCAAACAATCAGGCAGAGTGCAATGATCAGAAATAGTGGAAACTGATCGTTATACTCAGAGTATTCACGCGAATTCAATTCTGATTTCTCCATTTTCTCAATTTCATTAAAAAGATTATTTAAGCCAACCTCGGCATTATTTGCCCGGATATAGCTACCTCCTCCTGCCATTGCAATCTGGGTTAACATGTTCTCATCCAGTTTTGTAACTACAACGTTGTTATCCTTGTCCTTAAGAAAATCCCTGCTTCCTGCTCCCCCTATCGGAATTGGGGCGCCCCCGGGGAGACCCATGCCGATTGTATGAACGATCATTTTCTTCTCCAATGCTTCTTTTGCGGCTCCAATGGCGTCATCTTCATGGTTTTCGCCATCGGTGATTATGATAATTGCTTTACTGCCTCCAAAATCAGGAGTGAACGACTTGGTGGCCATCTGTATTGCAGCCCCAATTGCGGTTCCCTGAACCGGAACAATACTGGTATTTATGGCGTCGAGAAACAATTTGGCCGAAACATAGTCGGTTGTAATGGGAAGCTGGACATATGCCTGTCCGGCAAAGACGATCAGTCCGATCTTATCATCTCGAAGACGTTCCGTTAATTTTGATATAGCCCTTTTGGCCCGTTCCAATCTGTTGGGTTTGATATCTTCAGCCATCATACTGTTAGAGACATCAAGTGCAATTATCAATTCAACTCCTTTCCGCTTCGAGGTCAATAGCTTTGATCCAAACTGCGGTTGAGCCAGAGATAATATGATGAAGCTTAAAACAAGCATCCATATAAGGAATTTGATAAATGGCCGGTTCGCAGATACACTGGGCATCAACTGGGCAATGAGTGCCCTGTCACCAAACAGACGCAGCGAGCGACGTCTGCTTATCCTTGAAATAATAAACAGTACGATGAAGGCCGGAATAACCAGCAGTAAATAGAAATATTCGGGATGTGCAAATCTAAATGATTCCATAACTCAATTTTTTTCTGATTCCTTTACGGAATATGCCTGAATACTGCAAATTGCAGAACCAATGCGAGTAACGAAAGAAGAAGTGCCCCAATAGCAAAACGGCGGTATTCTTCATTTTTTTTGCTGAACTCTTTATTCTGAATCTTCGATTTTTCCAACAGATCGATCTCTTTATATACCTCGGCCAATGTTTTATTGTTTGTGGCACGGAAATATTTGCCATCGGTTATTCGGGCGATTTCAGTCAATGTTTTTTCATCTATTTTAACCTCCATGTCGCGCATCTGGATACCGAAAGGAGTTTGAACCGGGAATGGGGCAGTACCTATCGTACCTATTCCAATGGTATAAACCCTTATCCCGAAGGTTTTGGCAATTTCAGCCGCGGTAATGGGGGCAATCTCTCCACGGTTGTTCTCCCCGTCTGTGAGGAGGATGATCACCCTGCTCTTTGCTTCACTATCTTTCAAGCGCGAAACAGCGTTAGCCAAACCTAATCCGATAGCCGTTCCATCTTCTATCATTCCGCTTTCCACCTTCTGCAGCAAATTAATTAAAACAGCCCTGTCGGTTGTAAGCGGACATTGGGTGAAGCTTTCTGCCGAAAAGACAACCAATCCGATGCGGTCATAGGGCCTGCCGGATATAAATTTGGTAGCCACCGCTTTAGCTGCTTCAACCCGGTTCGGTTGGAAGTCACGTGCAAGCATGGACCCCGAAAGGTCGAGAGCAATCATAATGTCGATCCCTTCAACAGTCTGGTTTTGCCAGTTATCGGAGGATTGCGGCCGGGCCAGACAAGCAATAATCAGCGCCAAAACGGCCATGTTCAAAACAAATGCCATATGGCGTAAAGCGTGCTTCCAGGTAAGTGGTGTTTTTTTCAGAGCCTCAATGGTACTGATCTGAATACTTGCCTTTGATTTTTTTTGGCGAAGAACATACCAGACAATCATTGGAATTAACCCGAGCAGCAGATAAAACCAATCAGGTTTTGCAAATACGATATTGTTCATAGTTGATTTTCCTCTTTTTTATCCTTCAAATCAACGACCTCTGCTTCACTTGCCATTGTTTTAACAGGTTCCTCTGGAACATCAACAACAGATTCGCTGGTAGTTTCTTTTACAAACAGGTAAGCGTTTGTGAGCATATTAAAATTCTTATCAGGTAGTGGTGTAAGCTTCGCAAACTTAACAAGATCGGCTAATTCGAGAATCTCTTTTAATTCGAGAACTGATTTGGCATCAATTTGCGTCTTCAGATTTTTAAAGCCGACCAGGATTTCAGGAGTAGTCTGTTCCATGGCTGCCATTACGAACCGGTCTTCAATATAAACCCTGATGATATCAGTAAGGCGGGTATAATAATCCTTGACCTTTTCCTGTTGCCATAATTGTTCATCTTTCAGTTTATCCAACTCTTGCAAGGCAATCAGATGTGGTGGCAATTTGGGTTTTGGAGGTCGCTGAAATAAAGGTCTGTTCTTATTTCTTCTGCTTACCGCATAAATTACCAGGAAAATAATGGCTCCAAGTAAGATAATTCCAAGTAACCATGGGGCGATCTCTTTAAAAGTGACCGGTGCAGTGAAAGGTTTTTTAATATCAACCGGTCCCTTTTTAAAATCGACAAGGGGAAATTTGACGAAAAGTATTAAGCTGTTGCTTCTCAATGAATCGGTGTGCACCCCGCTGTTAAATCTGAAATAGAAAGGGGGGATATAATGGGCACCACTGTCAAAACAGGTAACCAGATAAGTTTGCTTTAATTGAATTTGGTTCCCTGCCAGTTTGGAGGTGTCAATTTTCGACCTTTTCAAAATCTCAATCTTGTTAATTGAATCGCGCAACTGTGGAAATTCTACTTTTGTTCCTGCGGTTTGCTCGACAACAATCAGCAATTTAATCTGATCACCTAACCAGATTGAGTCATGTTCGAGAGCAGTTTTGATTCTGATCTCCTGACCGTTGACCAATGAGAGAGACAGAAATAAAATACTCAGCAGGCATAAATATTTTAATTTAACCGTTCTATTCATAATTTGTGTTCCCTTTTCTTAAAAAGCGCAACGAGCGATTTTACGTAATCTTCACGTGTACTGATATTTACATAATCCAGGCCGGTTTTTTTCAGCAGGTTATCCAATTGTCTATTTCTTTCGCTCCAATGTCTTCTATAGGTTTCCCTTACATTTCTGCTCGAAGAATCCACCCAAAGATATTCGCCGGTTTCGGCATCTTTGAATTTGATCATACCAACAGAGGGTAATTCAGCTTCACGTTCGTCATAAATCCGTAGTCCAACCATGTCATGTTTATTATTGGCGATAGAAAGAGCCTGCTCCATGGAGGCAGGATTGTCCATCAGATCAGAGATGATAAAGGCTGTAACCCTTCGTTTCATGGCATTGGCGAGGTAGCGTAATGCAACCGAGATATCTGTCTTTCTTGATACCGGTTCAAACTCGATCAGTTCACGAATGATCCTTAAAGTATGTGTCCTCCCTTTTTTAGGTGGGATAAATTTCTCAATTTGATCGGAAAAGAAGATAACGCCAATTTTATCATTGTTGGATATCGCAGAGAATGAAAGTATTGCAGCTATCTCAATGATAACATTTTTTTTCATCCGCTCAACAGTTCCAAAATCGCGGGACCCGCTGACATCGACGAGCAACATTACGGTCAATTCGCGTTCCTCTTCAAATATTTTGATAAAAGGATGACCATACCTGGCTGTTACGTTCCAATCGATGTTGCGAATGTCATCACCGAATTGATATTCACGTACCTCGCTGAAAGCCATACCACGTCCTTTAAATGCACTGTGATACTCTCCGGCGAAGATATTGCGGGATAGCCCTTTTGTCTTTATCTCAATTTTCCGAACTTTTTTTAATAGTTCCGATGCTTCCACTTTTTTAATTTATTGAATTACTGATCAATAATAATACCGATCGTGAAAATCACGAAAATAATATTTGCGATTCCACCACCACTAAGGTACCTCAATGGTATTCAATATTTCGCTTATAATCTCTTCTGTAGAAAGATTGTTTGCTTCAGCTTCGTAACTTAGTCCAATACGGTGGCGCAACACGTCATGACATACCGCCCTGATATCTTCAGGGATCACATACCCGCGACGTTTGATAAATGCAAAAGCTTTGGCTGCCTGTGCAAGACTGATTGAGGCACGTGGGGAGGCACCATAAGTGATCATCTCCTCAAATTTTGCCAAACCGGCAGCTTTAGGCTCGCGAGTCGCAAAAACGATATCAACAATATATTTCTGGATTTTCTCATCCATATATACTTCTTTCACTATATCCCTGGCTCTGACAATGTCTTCCGGCTTTAAAACCGTTTTTGCCTTCGGGAATTCTTTTAGAAGATTCATTTGAATGATCAATTTTTCCTCCTCTTTTTTGGGATAGTTCAAAACTACCTTCAACATAAAACGGTCGACCTGGGCTTCCGGTAAACGGTAAGTCCCCTCCTGTTCGATCGGATTTTGAGTTGCCATTACCAAAAATGGATTTTCAAGCGGATAAGTATGGGCACCAATGGTCACCTGCCGCTCCTGCATCGCTTCAAGCAATGCCGATTGCACCTTGGCCGGGGCGCGGTTTATTTCATCTGCCAATACAAAATTTGTAAAAATGGGTCCTTTCCGAACCATGAATTCTTCATTCTTCTGACTGTAGATCATTGTTCCGATTAAGTCGGCAGGCAAAAGGTCAGGGGTAAACTGGATCCGGGCAAATTTAGCATCGATTGTATTTGCCAGTGTGTTGATTGCCAATGTTTTTGCCAATCCGGGCACCCCTTCCAGCAGGATATGCCCATCGGAAAGTAATCCGATCAACAAGCTTTCAACCAGATGTTTCTGACCGACAATTACCTTGTTCATCTCCATGGAGATGAGATCTACAAATGAGCTTTCCCGTTGAATTCGTTCGTTAAGTTCTCTAATGTCCAATGTCTGATTCATAATCCAATAGATAATTAATTATTGTGCTTTAAAAACGGTTACGAAAATAGTGTTTTGAATTGTTTCATTAGCCATGATTTAATTAAAAAATGTTAAGTATGTCAGTTAATGAGTTTAGAAGACCTTAAATTAACTATCAATTCGGATAATCCCCCTTAATTCTCATATGACGAACGCAGATATGGCTATGTTTGTTTCGTTTCTTCTTTGTTATTATGTGACTATTGTCTTTTCTGGAAATGGATCGTCCCAATTTATCTGCGAAAAATCATCCTTGCGAATAATTAAAGTCCTACTTTTGCAGTGTGAATAAACCTGCAACCAATCATTGAACGGATTATGTTGTTGGAAATTGTGTACTGAAAAGCATTAATTCTCTTTAAAATATGAAACCAAAAATAGCCGCTCAGTCGGGCACCTTTGAATCGAGTGATGTGATCTTTTTGATTGAACCGCTACCCGACAATTCGGGACGGAAACTCGAATTATCATCTACCGTGATGCAACAGTATGGTTCAAGTTTTAACCGGATCGTTACCGAAATGCTTGACGAATATCAAATGACAGATATACACCTGATTGCCAAAGATAAAGGAGCTCTGGAGCCAACTATCAAAGCCCGGCTTGAAACGGCAATTAATCGTTCCATGGAACGGCAGGAAGGGACATTGTAATAACAGAATAAGTTATGATAAAAAACTTCAAAAAACGGAGAAGCATGCTCTATATTCCGGGGAATAATCCTGCAATGATCCAGCAGGGTGGAGTATATGGAGCCGACAGCATCCTTCTTGACCTGGAAGATGCTGTTGCCCTCAATCAAAAAGATGCAGCACGAACTTTGGTCCGGAACATGATTAAGGTGGTTGATTTCTACGATGCAGAGGTCTGTGTGAGAGTCAATCATCTGAGTACCCCTTTTGGGCTGGCTGATCTTGAAACGATTGTGCCGCTGCAACCATCCGCCATCCGATATCCCAAAACCGAGTCTCCCGAAGAGGTGGCAGAGCTCCTGAAGATCATTGAGCGGATTGAAGACAAGCATGGCCTTCCTCATAATAAAATGACTCTCCATGCCATGATCGAAACAGCCATGGGGGTTCAGAACGTTTTTAATATTGCCAGTATGTTTAATCGTGTTGATGCCATAACTATTGGTGGACAGGACCTTACGGCAGATATGAATATTGTTTACACCCCTGATGGTGTCGGAATTGATTTTGCACGTAAACGGATCGTTATGGCGGCTAAAGCCAGTCATATCGATGTGATCGATACTGTTTTTCCCGACGTCAACGACGAAGAGGGTTTGCGCAGGGAGACCGAATATGCCAAAAAAATTGGATTTACCGGGAAAGCGGTTATCAATCCTCGACAGATCGATATTATTCACGAGGTCTTCACTCCAACGGAAGAGGAGATCAGAAAAGCCTACCATATTGTCAAAGAGTTCAAGATGAATACAGCTGCAGGAATCGGGGTATTTGCGATCGATGGCAAGATGGTGGATGCGCCGGTGGTGGCCAGAGCCGAATATATTCTGAAGCTGGCCAATGTAACAGTTGGGTAAAAGCGGCTGGCGGCTTGTAACTGGCGACTGGCAAATTTTACCTAGGATAAAAAGTGGCTGGCGACTAGCAACCGGCCACTGGCAAATTTGTCGCAGAGATTTTAATTATCATCTAAAACCCGGTCATCTTTTGATTGCTAATCAGCCAGTTGCTCGTTCAAATTCTATATCAATTGAAAACTATTAAAATATCATTGCGATGTTAAACAGCTTAGGAAGAGAAATCCCTGAATATATTGAAGGGATTGGAAAACTTGAACCTTTTCAGGGGGCACTGGCAAAGTTAAGAAAGGGGTGGATGAGTGAACCTACCATACCTGCTCCAAACAGGGCCTATTTGCCTCATCAGAGTAAATTGTGCAAGTCGTTGGAGGAAGCCATTATGCGTAGTAACCCACATAATGGGATGACAGTTTCATTCCACCACCACCTGAGGAATGGCGATATTCTTTTGGTTCAGACTCTTACAATTCTCCATAATATGGGTATCCGGGATATAACGTTGGCATCCTCCTCGTTGAATGAGTGTCATGACCCCATTCTACCCTATTTAAAGGATAGAACTGTTACCCGTATCTTCTCTTCGGGTATCCGAAATCAGCTCGGGCGTGCCATCGCGCTGGGTGTCCTTGATACCCCGGTGGTTATTCACTCTCACGGTGGAAGGGTACGGGGTATCCATACCGGTAAGATTAAAATTGATCTGGCGATTATCCCGGCATCAGCTGCTGACTGCGAGGGAAACGCAACAGGTTCACACGGTAAATCGGCTTTTGGGTCTATAGGCTATGCGGTTATTGATGCCAGGTATGCAAAAGAGGTCATTGTTGTTACGGATAACCTGGTTGATTATCCCTGTATTCCACTTTCGATATCGCAAAATTTTATCGATCATGTGGTTGTTGTGGATTCAATCGGGGATGCTTCCAAAATTGCCACAGGAACAACCCGTATCACTAAATCTCCAATGGATCTGAGAATTGCAAAAATAGCAGCCGATGTTATTGAGCACTCCGGATTTTTCGTTCCCGGATTTGCCTTTCAGGTTGGCGCAGGAGGTGCCTCTCTGGCCGTTGCCAAATTTATCCGTGAAAAGATGAAAACCAAAGGGCTAAAAGGTAGTTTTATGTTGGGTGGAATCACCTCCTATTGTGTCGATATGCTCAATGACGGACTCTTTGAGACTATTTTCGATGTTCAGTCCTTCGATGCCGTTGTGAGTAATTCGCTTTTAAATAATCGGAGGCATATTGAGATTCCGGCAGCGCTTTACGCAAATCCGTTCAATTGTGGCTGTATCACCAATAAAATTGATGTTGTTGTGCTTGGGGCACTTGAAATTGATGTTGATTTTAATGTGAATGTAATCACCGGCTCTGAAGGATATATCCGGGGTGCATCCGGCGGCCATTCCGACACGGCTTCAGGTGCAAAACTCACCGTTGTGGTCTGTCCTTCATTTCGTGGCAGAATCCCCATCATCAAAAAGCGGGTACACACAATAGTTACACCAGGGGAAACGGTCCATGTGCTGGTGACCGAACGTGGAATCTGCGTGAATCCGATGTTCCCGGAACTTGAAGAGAATCTGAGAAGAGCCGGTCTAAATGTTAAAGATATCCATGACCTTGAGATTGAAGTGGATAAAATTACCGGTATTCCCGGTCCATTGGAATATACCGATAAAATAGTGGGGATCGTTGAATATCGCGATGGTACGATCATCGATGTGATTCATCAGCTTAAGGTTAGGTAAGATGGGGGGCTATTAGGCTTTAGGCTGATAGACTATTAGGGTGTATTAAATTTAATAGGACTTTCTAATATTTCAATGTCAACAGCCTAACAACCTAACAGCCTAACAATCAGTAGTCTCCAGCTTAAAAGTCGAACAGTCTAAAAAAACAATTATCGAACCACTTCAGGCAATATTGGATGCCCGTGATCAGCGGGCAATTCTCAAGGGTCAGATCTCAAAGAGAGGTTTGCCTTCCTTGAGTTTAACCCTGAATGTCCCCGGATTTCCTAAAAGTAATTCTTCAGTACAAAAATTCTTTGGATATTGTATGGTTGATTTTAG
>Ga0118677_10014507_pt1 | contig 11110 bp, 8 predicted proteins | sample AliMusrvi5mmetaG_FD_86154 | JGI IMG/M metagenome (GOLD analysis project Ga0118677, IMG submission 86154)
GGGGACGGGAGAGGGAGGGGCTCGAGGGGCGCGGCGGACTCGCTCCCGGCCATCAGCAGGGCGACAAAGCCCCGGTTTCGACGCACCTGTTCGGGGGCACCCGCCAGGTTATGCCAAGGCTGATCAATTTCGAAGTGACGGCGGATGGCTGCGGCTTCCTCCGGCAGGATGGGATTCGGCGGAAGGAGAGGTTCAGCCGCCGGAGTTGAGGCCGGCCGGAGAGTGGAAAAGAGAGCGACGAGCAGGACCGTCATCATCCGGAATTTATTCATGTGAATGATCGGGGAGTGGAATATGCGGATGATCAAGACGACAGGCCGGGTCCTGGGTCGAGTGTTCGATTTGAAGAGTGGCATGGTGGATATGGAATCGCTCGTGTAAAACATGCTCCAGGCTGGCGAGGAGGGTATCATTGGGATCGAATTCGGGGACGACGAGATGGGCGGTGAGGGCGGTTTCGGTGGTACTCATCGCCCAGATATGCAGATCGTGGAGATCGGCGACGCCGGGGGCCTGACTGAGGAACGAGACAATCCCTTCGCGGTCGATATGGGGGGGAACGGCATCGAGAGCCAGATTGGTTGAATCGCGAAGCAGGCTCCAGGTCCCGATACCGATGATCAAGCAAATCACGAGGCTGAGGAGGGGGTCGAGTTGGACCCAGCCGGTGGCGGCGATGGCGACGGCGGCGATGAGGACGCCCGCGGAGATGGCGGCATCGGCGGTCATGTGGATGAACGCACTGCGGATATTGAGATCATGGCTGCTCCCGCGATGGAAAAGAAACGCGGTGACTCCGTTGACGATTATGCCGGCGCCGGCGACCCACATCATGAGTCCGGTGACGATGGGTTGAGGTTGAAAGAAACGATGGGCGGCCTCCCAGGCGATGGCGCCGAGGGCGGAACTGATCAGAAGCGCGTTGAGCCAGGCGGCCAGGATGGAAGACCGGCGCCACCCGTAGGTCCGGGTGGGGGTGGTTCGACGACGGGCCAGCACTGCGGCCGACCAGGCGAGGATCAGCCCGAGCACATCGACGAGATTATGGCCGGCATCGGCGAGCAAGGCCAGTGAGTGGGCCTTGATTCCCGCGCCGACTTCAATCAGGACAAATCCGATATTGAGCGCAATTCCGATCTGGAAGGCGGTTTCGAACTGGTTGGAAGACGGGGTATGGTCGCAATGGTCTGTCATGGCGTCCATTTTACGCCAAACCCGTGGGGAGACAATCCCAAACACGATGGGAAGTGGTTTTCTGCTTGCGTTCAGGGGGGGTTGTGATATTTTTTGCTCATTGATTTACGGTTTTTTAGCAACCGGGAGTGTTATTGATGAATGCAATCAAGTCGTTAAAGCGGTATGGAAAAGGATTGGCAATTGGCGCGAGTGTGATTTTGGCGACCTTGGCCTCGTCGCGCGCGCAGGAAACCGGTGATGAGTTCCCCTGGACCCTTTACACCAGCGTCGGTTGGCTGGATTATGAGGGTGATGAAGCGGTAGCCGACAGTCCCGTACTGATCGGTTCGGTGGGTTATGATTGGACCCACTGGTGGACGTTTGAAGGGGGCGTTGTCGTGGCGCCTGAACTCCGGGGCCAGTCGTATGATAATTATGAGACGGGAACCAAGGTGCGGGTCAATCGTTTGGAACAGGTAGCCGGAGTTGATTCCACTTGGGGCGGAGGGATTTTCGGGGATGCTCTGTTTCATTTCACGCCGTGGAAACGGGTCGATCCTTTCCTGTCGGCGGGCGTTGGGGTGATGAAATACGCCGATGACATCAACGGGGATAATGGTTGGGATGCGACCATTCGGGCGGGCTTGGGGGTCATGTATCACTTCAATGACGAATGGGCCCTGCGGCTTGAATATCAAAACTTCGTGGCGGGCTCTGCGCAACAGAGCGACGCCAACACCCTTCTCAGCGCCGGCCTTTGCTGGACCTGGGGGGCGCATGTGCCCGCGAACTACAAGGTGGCGGGCGGCCCCAAAGACAGCGATGCCGATGGGCTGTCTGATGCCGAAGAAGTGGCCTTGGGAACGGATCCTTTCAATCCCGACACCGATCGCGATAAATTGAGCGATTATGACGAAGTGCGCGTCTACCACACCGATCCGCTGAATCCGGATACCGATTATGATGGCCTGCAGGATGGTGCTGAAGTGATGGTTTACAAGACCAATCCGCTGAATCCCGATACGGATAACGGCGGAGTGCGGGATGGCCATGAAGTGATCGAGGATAACACCAATCCGTTGAATCCTGCGGACGATTTGATCCTGATCACCCTGAACATCCAGTTCGATTATGACAAGGCGATCATCAAGCCTGAGTATTTCGGGCAATTGGACCTGTTGGCCGAGAAGATGCTGATCCGCTATCCCGGTTCGACGGCGCGGATCGAAGGGCACGCCGACAAGCTGAAGAATTCAAAAGAAAAATATAACATTGATCTTTCGAAACGCCGGGCCCAGGCCGTCGTCGATTACCTGATCAAGAATCATAAGGTGGATCCCAAGGCTCTGACCGCGGTGGGGTATGGATTCAGCCGGCCCAAGGCGCCGAACGATCCTATTTTGGGCAACGAGGTGAACCGGCGGGTGGAGGTTTATATCCGCAAGGTCGACCAACAACAGCCTGCCGCGGCGACTACGGCACCCGCTCGTTAAAAGAGTAGCGATGGATCATAGACCGGGGCTTCGGCATGAATCTTTAGGGATGGCCGGAACCCCGGTTTGTTTTTTATGCCGGTCTCGGCCGGCGGTTGGGTAACGGAACATGGCTGAAATCTGGAAACGTTTCGTCAAGCGCCCGTTCCAGCAGGTGGGGGGGACGGTTCTCTCCTGCATAGCCCTCATCGTAATCCCCTTTCTGTCCCGTCATCGGGTGGTCCGGCTTGCCCGGTGGTTAGGGACGGCTGGATTGACCCTGGCCAAACGGGAGCGGGACATTGCGCAGGCCAATCTCGACCTGGTGTATGGCGACCGGTTGGCGCCTCGACGGAAAAGGGCGATCATCCGCCGATCCTTTCAGACGTTTATGCTGATGGTTTTGGATTTATTTTGGTTTGCTTTCCGGTCGCGTCAGCGGTTTGCACGCTATACGCAAATCGCTCCCAGCATGCAAAAATTCCTCAAGCCCGGGGGGCGTATTTTTGTGACCGCCCATTACGGCAACTGGGAAATCCTAGGCCAGGCTACGGCCGCGACCGGCTATCATCTAGCCAGTGTGGCCAAGCCGATCGATAATTTCCTGCTCGATTGGCTGTTAGTCCGGATTCGACAAAAAAACGGACAGGTGATTTTGCCGCAGACCGGGGCTTTGCGCCGGATGATGGGAATGTTGCGGGAAGGAATGGGAGTGGCCTTGTTGCTGGACCAGGACACCAGTCCGAACAAGGGCGGGTTAAACGTGGAATTTTTCGGGAAACCCGTAACCGTTTCGACTGCAGCGGCGAGTTTTTCCCGAAAATTCAAGGTTCCGGTGATCATTACCTTTGCCCGTGCCATGGGCGGTGTGTATCGATTTTATGCCCTGGATGAAGCTTTTACCATCCGAGAAAATGAGACCGAGGTTGAGTTTACCCAGCGCCTGGTGAACGCCACCGAGGCGGAAATTCGACGGCATCCCGGGCAGTGGCTTTGGATGTACAAACGGTGGAAACGCTATTTCCCTGGACAAACTCCAACCCGGTATCATTTTTATGCCACCCGTTGAACCTTCCAACGAACCCTCGGTCTCCGTGCGCCATCATTTGGAATATGGACTCGCGCGGGCGACCCTGGGACTGGTTGAGGCAATTCCGTTGCGGGTGGCGGCTGGGATGGCGCGCCAAGTGGCGCGGATCTATTTTCAATTTAGCCGGCGCCGTCGGATTGCGATCGATAATGTCCTGCGCGCGGGAATTACCGCCGATCCCCGTACGGCGTCCCGCATCGCCCGGGAATCCTTCGAACATTTTGCCCTGACGCTGGTCGAATCGGCGCGGTGCGATTTTCTTTTCAAAAACGACACCTGGCGAAAGCATGTGAAGATTAATTTGCCTCCGGCGGTGGATGCCATTTTGGACGATCCCAACCAAGGCTTGATCCTGGGATGCGGGCATTATGGCAACTGGGAAGTGGCGGGACAGATCATGGCCCTGCGCAAACCCCTGGTCGGGGTCAGCCGGCCGATGTCCAATCCCCTGACCCAAGAACTGCTGAGAGTCCGGCGACCCCAGGTCCGGGTTCGCTTGATCCCCAAACATGATGGCGATCTGCTTCGTTTTTTAGGGATTCTGAAAAATCATGAGATCCTGGCGCTGATGATGGATCAACACAGCGGCTCGCGGGGCATGGCCGTTCCCTTTTTCGGAATTCCGGCCGGCACACATACCGCCATCGCGCTGCTGCACCTGGTGACCCGGACGCCGCTGATTTTCGGCGTCTGTCGCCGGGTGGGCTTAATGCAGTTTGAACTCTCGGCCTCCGGCCCCTTGAATTTTACAGCGACCGGCAACAAGGCGGAAGATATCCGTTCGATCCTGGTGTGGCTCAATACCTGCCTCGAGCAGGCCATTCGCGAAGCGCCGGAACAGTATTTATGGGGACATCGAAGATGGAAATCACTCGCGTGACCGATCCGACCGAAACCCGGGGGCCGGAGGAATTCTCCGGTCATGTAGCGGTCGGGAAAAAAGGACTGGGGCCGCCGACTTGGCGAGAGTCCGTCCTGTGGGGACTGGCTCTGACCGCGGGGGCCATCACCTTTTCCATCGCATTGGGCGAGGCCGTGTTGGGCTTAACATTGGTATTGGGTGCGATTTGGGTCGTGCGCGAACGTCCGGTTCTGAGCCGGCCACTGACGACCCTTTGCGCCGGTATGTATGTGGTGTGGGCGCTGATCTCGTTGGTCTTGGGCGCCGAGAGCACCGGGTGGGGGAAGAGTCCCCGCCTGATCTGGTTATTGGCTCTGCCCCTGACGGCATTGGCGGTCCGGACAAAAAAGGATATTTCCTTTTTGCTCAAAGCGCTGGCGTGTGGCGGCGGAATCCTGGCCCTGCTGGTCCTGATCAGAAATCCCCTGTCCGCTCTGCGGGGGTCGGGTGATTTCATGTCCCGTTTGATCGATCAGGGATCAATGACAAACGGACAGATGTTGATGGTCTGTTGCGTGATGGCGGCTGGTTTATGGGGTATCGAACGCGCCGCCGGCCGCGCCGGCCGCGGCTGGTTGATTCTCCTGGCCCTGCTGAGCGCCGCGTTGGTTGTGAACTTGAAACGGGGATCCTGGATTTGTGCTTTCCTGATTCTGGCTGTTTTTTTCAGTCGACGGTTGGGTTGGAAAGCGCCCGTGATCCTGGCGCTTCTGGCCGGCCTGATTTTGTTGATTCCTGCCGCCCGCCGGCGATTGGTCGAGTTGCCGCATGAATTCGATGCCAATCGAGGGGGGCGCATGACCATGTGGTGTAAGATCGCCCCCGAACTGATCCGGCGTCATCCCTGGGGGATCGGGTACAGCGCTTTGACCAACCGATTGATGCGCGAAGTGGCGCCCGAAGTGGAATTGAATCGCAACCATCTTCATTCCAATCCGATTCAGATCACGGTCGAACTTGGGTGGTTGGGATTGGGGATATACCTGGTCTGGATGCTGGCGGCATTGGGCCAGGCCCGGCGAACCCTTACGATGACCGGAGGCGATGGGGGGATTTGGGCGGCGGGTTTAGCCTTGATCGGCCTCATGGCCAATGGGCTGGTGGAATATAATTTTGGTGACACAGAACTTCTTGTGGTTTACGCGATCTTGATGGGGCTCCTCTCCGCTGGGATTCTGACAACGCCGGCAACCGGCGATAGGGAGGCTGTCGCATGACCGATCTTAATTCACGGGGAGTGATCGATTTGACGATGGGTTGGGAATTCGCCCTGGGATCGGTTGGATCCCCATGGTTTGATGATGATCGGGGTCCGGTGACGGCCCGCGTTGACTTGCCCCACTGCTGGAATACCCGCGACACTCAGCCTGAGGATGAAGGCTACTACCGCGGCTTCGGGAATTACCGACGTGACTTTGAGCTGCCGCCGTACGATCCTGAAATCCTTTGGTACCTGGAGGCCGGCGGTTTCTACGGGTTAGCCGAAATATGGATCGATGGAATTCGGTGTGGGCGGGTTGATGGACAATACCTGGGATTTCGTGTGGATGTCACCGAACCCTTGATGTCTCTCCGGAAAATGCACCGGGTGGGGATTTGCCTGACGAATCGGTGTCCCCATCATGTTCTACCGGGGATCGACGTGCCGGATTTTATTTTATATGGCGGGTTGGCGTCCTTCTTGCGCCTGGTGGCCCGCCCGCGCGTGCGGATCCATGAAGACCGCTTATTGGTGCGAACCCGTTTGGAAGATTCAGCCTCTGGCATCATTGAGGTGGCGGCCGAGGTAATCAATCGGTCCATCCGGGATTGGCGGGGCCTTATCCGTTGGGAAGTGCGGGCACCGAACGGGGCCGTTGTGATGCAGACCGATTCGCGTGCGCTGATCATTCGGGCGGGTCTGATGGAGCCGGTGGCCAATCGATTAACGGTGTCTGCCCCGATGATCTGGGGTTTACGGGCGCCGAATAGGTATGAGGTAACCGCCCGGCTTATGGAGGGCGAGTCAACGATCGATCACGCTGTCCGGCGGGTTGGATTTCGCCGGGCGGAATTCCGGCCCGAGCAGGGATTCTTTTTAAACGGCGAACGGGTGGAATTGCGCGGATGCAATCGGCATGAAAACGGATGGGGATTGGGAAATGCCTTGCCTGATGAACTCCACCGGCGGGATGCGGAACTGCTGCGCCAAATGGGGTTGAATTTTGTGCGGTTGTCGCATTATCCTCAGTCCCCGGCTTTTCTGGACGCCTGCGACGAACTGGGGATCCTGGTTTACGCCGAGATCGCCACCTGGAAAAGTGTGCGGAGCGGAGGGCGGTGGTTGGCGGCGGCTCTGCGCCAAATGGAGGGGATGGTTTTGCGGGATCGGCATCATCCATCGGTCATCCTCTGGGGGTTGGGAAACGAATCGCGTTCCCGCAAAGCTTTCCTGGCGCTCGGCGCGCGGGCACGCAAACTGGATCCGGATCGACCGACGATTTATGCCGAGAATCATTGTTACCGGGCCGAGCGGGAACACACTCTCGGGCTCACCGACGTCTGGGGCATCAACTACGAATTGGATGTGCGCGAGAATACGATCTCATCCGTCCGTCTGAAGACGGCGGTGGTGACCGAGTGCGCCAATTATCCGCTCAGCCGCCGGGGCGATTTCTTCGCCGAGCGCCACCAGGTGGAGATGATCAAACAGACCTTGATCAAACTGCGCCATCGCCCGGCGATCGCCGGTTTTGCGCTCTGGTGTTTCGCGGATTATGCGACCCTGCGCAAGGCCCGCTATGTCCGGTTTTGCGGGATGGTGGATGGGAATCGACTGCCCAAAATGGCCGCGCAGTGGCTGGCCGCCTCGTATGCCGACACCCCTGTGGTGGAACTGGCGGGCAATTGGAGGTCCGGGGTGGGCGAGCATTATTGTGAAATTCATCTATTCACCAATGCCCTCAAGACGGTTGTGGGAGTGGTTGGACAGCCCCCCAAAGTTTTCGAAGGCGGACCGCATCACATCTTTTCGCTAAAATATAGCCCGAATGATCTGGTGGCGAAGGGGACTTTCGCCGACGGGACGGTCCGCGAAACCCGACTGGTGCCTTGGGGCGCTCCGGCTCGGCTGTCAATCCGGCCGGCCTTCGGCGAGCTATCGGCAGGAATTCCCCGATACCTGCCGGTGGAAGTGAAAGTTGAGGATGCGGCGGGCAACCAAGTCCGGGACTGGACCCATCCGCTTTCGATCTGGGTCATCGGTTCAGCCACGGCGGCACTGAATAACCACGACAGCCGACTTGAAATGGGAGCCGGTTTAGGACGGTTTGTTTTGGTTTCGGAAGCGACGCCGCGCCGCATCGTGTTGCGGGTCGAAGATCCGCAGGGGGCCTTGACGGCAACCGTGATCTTAGGTGGGGATGAGGGGGCGGACTTGGCCGCAGAATTTAGTTGGCCGGTCGTGGGGAGGCGGTCCTTACATCCGCCGGAATACCGAACCGGAAGTTGGGATGATTGCGATTACAAACTCGTATTTTTGCCTCCGCGAGTCCCGCGGATTCGCCGGACCTGGTTGAATGAACACTGGGTGCTGACCCGATTGGGCGGCGCTGGAGGCGCGCCTGCTCCGCGGGGATTGAACGTAGGGCAGGATGTCGGGGGCTATGTGGTCGTTCTGCTTCGCGAGTCGATCCAGGGAAGTTCCCGATTAGCGACCGAGGTGACACTCGACGAGGCGGTTAAATGGGGTGCCCAGGTGGCGGCGATCCACGACAAAGGGGTCTTGGTGTGTCAGGCGGAAGCAAAGGACTGGGTCTGGCCCGGGGAGGGCCAGAGCCCCCGATGGCGGGATACTGAGTCCGGTTGGATTCATCTTAATACCGGCTGGACTTTTCGATGGCGCGCGGGGCGAGAGGCCGGAAGGCTGGCCGCGGTCTGGTTTGCCGGGAGGGCGGCGCAGAGCACGGCCTTTTGGGAAGGCTATCGACGAGGCGCCAAATCCAACCGGTGGGCGATGCGGGTGGTGGAATGGGGCTGGAAATTTCAATTGATGTGTCAGACCAACATCGAGGGCGAATCTGACGGCGGCACACCCACGTGAAGTGAGGCGGAGGACGCATGAAGGTGCTGGTGATATCCGAAGGATTGGACCTGCCTGAAGTGCATGGTCTGGCTGGACTGCGCGCCGCTGGGGTGACGGTGCGGGTATTGCTGGATCCGGCGGCCCGGCGATACCCGGCATTGGTTGAGCAAGGGGTCGAGGTCATGCCCTTGCCGTTACGGAGCCGGATTGACCCCCTGGCGATCTGGAAGATTCACCGGCTTTTACGGACCGAAAAATGGGACCTCGTGCATTGCCTGAGGAATAACCGACCGCTCTCAAATTTTCTGCTGGCCGCCGGCTCTTACCGGGGACGGCGGGTCGCTTATCGCGGGACCTCGGGGCATTTGGGCTGGTGGGATCCCGGATCCCGCATGACTTATTTACATCCGTCGCTGGACCGAATTGTCTGTGTTTCCAACGCCGTGCGGAACTATCTGCTGGGGTTGGGGCTTCCGGAAAAGCGGCTGGTGACGATTTATAAAGGCCATGATATTAATTGGTATCGGGGTTCCGCGCCGGCAGATTTGACGGAGTTGGGAATACCGGCGGGGGCTTTTACCGTTTGCCTGGTCGCCAACATGCGGCCCGTGAAAGGGGCTGACCTGTTGGTCGAGTCATTGGATTACCTGCCGCGGGATGGATCGATTCATCTCCTATTGGTCGGTGAAGTTCGGGATGAACGGCTTCGGCGGCTGGCCACCGATCCGCGCAATCGAGGGTTGGTTCATATGGCGGGCTATCGAAAGGATGCGCCCCGGCTAGTTGGTGCCGCGCAGGTCATGGTGATGCCCTCGCGGGAACGGGAGGGATTGCCCCGGGCTGTGATCGAAGCGATGTCCCAGGAAGTGCCGGCGATTGTGAGCGCGGTGGGGGGGATGCCCGAATTGGTTGAAACCGGGCGTTCCGGGTTGGTGGTTCCCGCCTCGAATGCCTCGGCCCTGGCCGAAGCCATCTTACGGCTGAGGAATAATCCGGAAGAACGGTTGCGGATGGGGCGCGCGGCCCGGGAACGGATTGAGGGAGAATTTTCGGTGCGCCGGACCATCGAGCGGACCCTGGCGCTATACCGCGAGCTGCTGGGAGAATAACGGCTAGGGACCGATTACAAGTCCCGCCCCTCCTGTCGCCGGCTTCGGAAAAATGACTGGAGCAGGTCGCGGCATTCATCTTCCAAAACGCCCGTGACAATTTCCGGCTGATGATTGAGGCTGGGCGAGCGACAAATGGGAAAGAGCGAGATGGCTCCGCCCCGCAGGGGGTCGGAGACGCCGAACACCAGACGCGTCACGCGGCCCAGAACAATGGCTCCAGCGCACATGGGACACGGTTCCTTGGTCACATACAAAGTGGTGTCGGTCAGACGCCAGTCGCCGCAGGCTGCGGCGGCCTGGGTCAGAACGAGGATTTCCGCGTGGGCCGTGGGATCCTTCAATAATTCCACCTGGTTATGGGCGCGGCCGATCAATTGACCCTGACGCACCATGACGGCGCCAACGGGCACCTCGCCCGCCTCGCCCGCCTGGGCCGCTTCCTGCAACGCCAGACGCATATAACGGATATCTGTTTCGAGATCGGATAAAGGCATCAGGGGGCTTCCTCATCGACGGGGTTGACGAACGGGGTGTCGGAACGAGAGTGGGAAGAATCTGAGAGGATGCGGCGCACGGCTTCTCCGGCGGCGACCATGCCAAAAACGGCGGTGACAAAGACCACACTGCCGTGAATGATATGCCGTTGGGAACAGGTATGGCGCCCGTTATCGGCATTGGGACAAACACATTTATCCCCGCAAATAAACCCCTGTCGATCCGGTTGGGGCCAGACCGTCGGTTCATCAGAAAAGACGGCCGTAATGCGATCCATTTCATCGTCGGTGATTCGATAGCGGCGCCGGAGAAATTTGCGCAAGGATCGACCCAGGCGGTCGGTATGGGTGTCCGCAAGGGGTGCGATACGCACCCGGGTGGGATCGATCTTGGCGGAGGCCCCCAAGCAGGAAATGATGGGCATCCGGTTGCGGCAGCAGGTGGCGAGCAAATGGATTTTGGCGGTGACATTATCGATGCAATCGATGACGCCGTCCCAGGCGGGATTAAAGAGGCGGGGAGCGGAGTCGCGGTTAAAGAAATCGCAGTGCGCGGTGACCTGGCAGTCGGGATTAATGGAGCGGACCCGTTCGGCCAGGAGTTCGGATTTGGCCCGGCCGATGGCGCCGGTAACGGCCTGAAGTTGACGGTTGAAATTGGTGATGCAAACGGTATCGAAATCGATCAAGGTCAGCGCGCCGACGCCCGAACGGGCCAACCCTTCGACGGCATAACTGCCGACTCCTCCGAGGCCGATGACGGCGAGGTGACTTTGGCGGATGCGATTCAAAGCTTCGTCGC
>Ga0118677_10014510_pt1 | contig 11109 bp, 10 predicted proteins | sample AliMusrvi5mmetaG_FD_86154 | JGI IMG/M metagenome (GOLD analysis project Ga0118677, IMG submission 86154)
GGTAAAGCAGTCTGCGGTCGCGCCCGATTTTGGAGCGGCGCAGAACTTCCATGCCCTCGGCCATGCCCACCTCGGCCATTACCAGCGCGGCGGAAATCTTTCTGACTTCGGCGGCGGATTTGATTTCGCGTTCCGGGAAAAAATTGCCCGGACGGGCTTTGACCCGGACGCCGAGTTTTTCCAGGTCCATTGGCCGGCGGTGAGCGTCGAGCCATCGGAAGCGCCGATCGAGTTACCTTTGTAATTTACATAGAGGCCATTTTGCACGGGCAATGGGTAAATTTCCGGCGTGGTGCCCTGCAGCACGACGTGACCATCGCCAAAGCCAATGATGAGTTTCTGATCGTGACGGAGATCCCAATCGGTATCCAGGATGGCCAGATTGTTCGCATTGGAGGAATCGCCCACCAACGGGGTCTGTTCCGGCACCGGCATTTCACCGATGGATTTGCCGCCCCAGTAGTTCGGGAACGCATAGCCATTGGCCAGCGTCTTTTTCGTCGGGCAGGTGCAGACGGCACTCGGCACGCCGATGAGACTCCAGAAGTTATTGGCGACCGGGAGATACTCATTGTTCTCCTGCGCATACATCAGCGCGGCCATGGCAATCTGTCGCTGATTACTGATACATTTCGTCTGGCGCGCTTTTTCGCGCGCTTTGGCGAAGACGGGGAAGAGGATAGCTGCCAGAATCGCAATAATCGCGATTACGACGAGCAATTCGATTAAGGTAAAACCTCGCTTCATAATAAGCTCCTTTAAAAAAATACATTCGCTTGCGTACGCTGGCGGGTTATTGGCAATACTCCGGCTGAACCTCCCATGTGAATAGTCGCCAATAACTCTATCCAGTCTGTTCCAGTATGAGGTTTTTCGGGGATTCCGTAAAGAGGGAGGAGGGGTAAAGTGTTTTGAACAAGTTCAAATTAAGATACTGAGCGATATACTGTTGCCCTTGCGAGCAACAGTCTGCATAGCGAGTTATTGCCGGCATGCAGTATGGCCACCATTCCATCTATGTGCATGCAAGGTCCGCCACACACGGCAATGGGGCCAACCGTTCCCGGAAACCGGATGAACGATTGGCCCCATTGTGCTCGTTGATAATGCCGCGGAGCGATTACAGGCTCAAGCTGTACTTGATGTTGAAGTAGGTTTTGAGCTGACCGAGCTGAGACGTGTTTAAGATTCGGCTATAGGTCAGCACTTCCGGGATATAGCCGGTAAAGAAACTCGACGCATAGTACGCACCGCCGATGGCGTACCCCTGGTCAGGATAGATGGTCGTCGCGGCCGTGTTGTATTTATATTCCGGCGTACTCATGTTGTTCAGGTACAACGTGAGATATTTCCCCTGCTGGCTGGCGGCCGACTGCGCTTCGGTCTGGCTTACGACCAGGTTCGCGCTGCCTGCCGCGATGACGGTGCTGCCGTAGGTGGGATCATGCGGATTGGTGACATCCGCGGGCCGGGGGCTGATGTTCTGCGTCCAGTCCTGCTGAGAGCCCACGACATAACCGGCGCCGCTCGGTTTGATCCAGATACTGTGATAACCGGAACCGCGATTGCTGTTGTAGATGCTGGCCGCCGCGGCCATGCCGGCTGATGGGACAAAGAGCGCGACTTTTGTGCGCATCACCGGCTGCGACGGGAAGGAGCCGCCGTCCGGCCAGTCATTCCCGCTGAGGGGAACGGCGCAATGCACTTCTGAGATACTGCTGCCATTATAGTAAGCTGACGGCTTGTTGCCCAACGCGGCGACCGCACTGAAGTATTTCGGGGTGCCGGAATAGCTTTCCAGGTTCTGGAAGTACGAGGGACCAAAACCGCCGCCACCATAGGTGTCATAGATATAGCGGTCATAGGATGAATTCTTCCAGGCGTAGCTGGGGATGGTGGTATTGTCGGTCATCACCGGGAGTGAGTTGGCTTTGTATTGAACGTACAGGCCGTCCTGCACCGGGAGAGGGTAGACTTCCGGTGCGGTACTCTGCAGCGCCACGTGCGTGTCGGCGAAGGCGACGATGATCGACTTATCGTGGCGGAAATCCCAGTCCAGGTCTGTCATGATCAGGTTGGTAGACGAGATGGAATCCGCCGCGATGGGCGTCTGCTCCGGCACCGGCATTTCGCCGATGGACTTGCCGCCCCAGTAATTCGGGAAACCATACCCGTTCTGCAGCGTCTTCTTGGAGGGGCAGGTGAAGACGGCAGACGGCACGCCGATGGCGCTCCAGAAGGTGGTCGAAACCGGGAGAAACTCATTGTTCTCCTGTGCATACATCATCGCGCCCATGGCAATCTGCCGGGCATTGTTGATACATTTCGTCTGGCGCGCCTTTTCGCGCGCTTTGGCGAAGACGGGAAAGAGAATGGCTGCCAGGATGGCGATTATCGCAATCACCACGAGCAACTCGATCAGGGTAAAACCGCGTTTCATAAGAGCCTCCTCGAAAGTACATGAATTTTTCCGCTCTACGAGCGGGGGATGAGAAACAGCAATATAGCAGCGTTCCAAACCTTGCCATCAGACTATGCTATGAACACTCATATTGTATTATGCGTCTTCCAATAGTTGCCGTAAAGTAGAGGAACGGGTAAAATGATTTGAACAAGTTCAAAGCGGAGCACCTTGATGCCGAATATGCGACAAATTGCCCGGTTAGCCGGGGTATCGCTGGGGACCGTGTCCATGGCCCTGCGCAATGACTCGCGCGTGCGTCTGGCAACACGTGTCCGCATCCACGCACTGGCGGAGAAATACGGCTATCTACCTAACCGTCCCAGCCGGGATACGTCAAAAAGCGGCCTGCTCGGAGTTGTGCTCCACCACCCACTCGGGCCATTCTATGCCAGCCTCCTGCAGGGCGTGCTCAAGCAGGCATACCAGGATCATCTCCAGGTCGTCGTCAATCAGCTTGATAACTCCTCGTCCGCCAACGCGATGATGGCGGCGGAGAGCCTGCTCGAACAACATGTGGAAGGCATTGTCTTCGCGGTCGCGCTCGGTGAACTGCTGCCCCGCGACCTGCTGCTCGAAATTCGAAGCGCCGGCGTGGCGCCGGTCTGCGTGATGGAAAATAAGTTCGTCGCCCCCTGTGATTGCGTCACCAGCAGTGAGGATGAGCAGGCGCATTTGATCGCTGACTACCTGTGGCAGTTGGGACACCGGGATATCGCATATATCGGCATCATCAACGTCAGTTCAGTCCACCGATTTGCCGCGCTGGAGACGGCGTTGAAACGTGCCGGGCTGAAATGCAGCTTTCAGTTCAATTCCGATGCTCCGCAGGGGTATGCCTCCGCGCTCACTGCCCTGCGCCACGCCACGCCGCGCCCGACGGCCGTCGTTGCCTATAACGACCTGGTCGCCGGCTATTTGCTGCAGTATGCCTTGCGCCAGGGCATGCATATTCCGCACGACTTGAGCATTGTGGGCTTTGGCGATAGTTATGGCGATCTCCTTATCCCGAAACTCACAACCGTAGAGCAGTTTCCGGAATTGATCGGGAGCGCAGCAGTGGCATTGATCCGCAAGCGGGCGGGCATGCTACCTTCCGTGACGGAGTATGTCCCGGAAACGAGCTGCATTCCGCCGCGCCTGCTGGTACGGGAATCGTCCGGTCCGGTAGCGAAAGCCTGACCCTCCCCGTTAATGCAGCCAGAGCGCCTGGTAGTTCCCCCGGTCTTGCTCGGTCATGGTGTAGTCGGCGAAGATGGCGACGCCGCGGAAAGCGGTCAGGTCGGCCCGCGGGTCGGCGACGCCCTCCCGCACGCCTTTCAGCGCCATGCGAATATTCTCGGCATGGACATGATGCGATACCCCGCCTTTTTTATACGAGGGGATGCCGATGAGCACCTGGCCGTGCGGGTTGCCCAGCGCCGCCGCGCGGGAGATGCGCACCGTTTGCTGCCGCATGAGCCAGACGTAGGCGCGGGGCAGGATCATGGCCGAATCATACCCCATCACCACCAGTTGATCGCAGGTGGCGGCCACGCGGGTGAAATACGCTTCGCTCCAGCCGTATTTCCCCACCACCACCGGGTACCACATGGGGGTGCAGACGGAGAAGAAGGCGCCCTTCGGCAATGCAGCGCGCGTTTCCTCCAGCAGGCGCAAATGCCCCTGGTCGCCATCCGGGCAGATCTCGTAATCCCACTGCACGCCATCAAAGCCGCATGCCTTCACCAGCCAGGCGGCTTCGTTCGCCATCGTCTTCCGCACTGCCTCGTTGGTCAGGTCGATGCGTCCCTTGCCCGGCAGGTCCCCGGCATAGATCCAGGCGAGGAGCTTCACGGCGGGCGCCGCTCGATGCAGCCCGGACGTCAACCGCCGTGCCTCCGCCGGTTTCTTGAAATGCAGGCGCCCATCGGCATCGATAAAGCGCACGTGACAATAGGCATAGCGGATTTGCCCGGCCTGCAGGCGCTGTGCCAGGCCGGCGAGGTCAGCATTGCTCCAGTTCCCGAAATACCAGCTATAACGCAGCCAGAGTCCATTCTCGCCAAGATTCCCGGAACGGCCGACCGCCGGCGAAAGCGAGGGGTACGCCAGATAATCGGCGGCGAGCAACAGGAATGCCAGCAGAATACCCAGCCCGAACCATCGCCGGCGGCGTATGCGTTTTGGTAGTTGCGCAGATCCGTCCATGATGTTCCTCCTCACTGACTCATCCTGTTTAAGTATTTACCGCTTCCTCTATGATTTCTTAATCCCTTTTTCGGGGAAAGGACCCCTATCCCCAACCCTTTGTCTGGGGAAAGGCCCCTATCCCCAACCCTTCCCCCGTTGCGACAGGGGAAGGGAGCTATAGAAGGATTACCCTCCCCTGTCGCAACGGGGGAGGGCAGGGGAGGGGGCTTTTTCAAGAGACTGGTTCGATCAACATCTATTAATTTCTGGCTCATCACATCGGCAGCTTCACCTGTATCTGATGGTGCGTGCCCGGCTCCTGGAAGGGAATCAGCGTCCCCTCGACGGACTCGCCATCCAGCAGGAGCATGGGCGCCGTCACCCGCGGGTCGCGCATGACGTGCACTTCGTATACTGCGCCGCGGAACTGCCGGCGGATGGAGGCGTAGGGCCAGGCGGCGGGCAATTGCGGGTCGATGCGCAAGCCGCCGAACTCGCCGCGGACGCCGAACAGACAGGCGACCACCGTGCGATAATACCAGGCGACCGTGCCCGTCGCCGGACAATGACTGCTTTTGCCGGCGCGGTAGGCGGCAGCGGCCGTGCCCCCGTAAAAATTCGGGATATACAACGGCGCCTGCCCGCTGCGCTCCAGCGTGTTTTCGATGCCGCCGGGCAGCAGCCGGCGCAGCGCGGAGAAGGCCTGGTCGCCACGGCGGGACAGGTAGAGGGCATAGGCGTAGAATGCCCCGGCGTGGCAGTAGACCGAGCCGTTCTCGTACAGACCGGGGTTCTTTTGCGTGATTTTGCCGATGTCTTCGTGCATGCGTGAGAAGGCCGGCGCCAGCGTCATCGGCCCCGCCGGAGTGAGAAGCAACCGCTCGATCGAGGCGATGCAGGAGGCCGCCCGTTCCCCTGTCGCCGTGCCGCTCATGATGGCCCAGCTTTGCGCATTGATGAAAATCTTGCCTTCCGCGTCGGCCTGCGTGCCGAAGGGGCGTCCGGCATCGGTGAATCCGCGCAGATACCAAGCGCCGTCCCAGGCGAGGGCATTCACCGCCTCCCGGCATCGCTTCGCCTCGACACGGTAGCGGTCGGCGCGCGCGTCATCGCGAAGATGCGCGGCAACTTCCGCCCACAGGTCCAGCGCATAAGCAAGGGCTTCCGTCAGCCAGACCGATTCGCCCTCGCCTTTCCAGCCGGCCATGTTCAGCGGATCGTTCCAGTCGCCCTCTCCGATATGCGAGAGCCCTCGCGGGGAACGGTCATTGAGCAGCCATTCCAGCCCGAGGCAGATATGCGCATAGAGCGAGACCGGCGCGGCGTCATCCTGGAAGGGCACCGGCTCGTCGAGGATGCTGAAGTCACCGGTCTCCATTAGATAATAGTGGACCACCGGCGCGCCCCAGACGTTCATGTCGCGATGGGGAATGACGTGAATGCCGCCGATGGCCATCCCGGGAGATAACGGCAGCCCGTGCTGCAGGAAGCCATCGGAGCGCTGGAAGGCGTAGACGCGCAGGTATTGCTTCCGCACGGTGGCCGGGTCGCTGTAGACCGCGCCCATGGCGTCCTGCTGCATGTTGCGCGCGCAGGGGCACTGAGAGGTGCGCAGTGTCTGCCCATGGTAGAGCGCCAGGTTCGGCAGCCAGTGATTGACGAAGTGGTTGAATTCCGCATCCGGGGTGTCGATTTCTACCTGCGTGACATGCGTCTGCCGGAAGGCCTGTACGGCTGCCATCGCCTGCTTGAAGCCGTCGTGGACGAGATAGGTCTCGCGCAATCGGGCCATCTCCGCGCGGTCCTGTGCCGGTCCGAAGACGAAGTGCACGGTGAAGGACTCACCGGCCGCCAGCGCGCGGCGGAACTGCATGATGGCGCCGCCCGCGTCGGGCAGCACCGTTTCGCCGCCGCCCAGCGCCTCCCGATGCAGTTGCCGCGGGTCGGCATACCCGCGCGGTCCGGTGAAGTCCGCCAGGTTCGTCTCCGCCGAAGTTGGCGCGATATCCGCCAGGCAGACGATGTTGTTCTTCTTGTCCTTATGCTTGAAATAGTCTTCCACTCGCGCATAGTAGGGGAAGAGTTCGTAGATCACCCCGTTCACTGCCGCGTCAAACCAGGAATGCCAGGAGAGGCCGGAGCGCTCGCCGATGGGGAAGAGGTTGTAGAGCGAGATGTCGCGCGGGCGGTCGGCGGTATTCGTCACGGTGGCGGACCATAATTCCACGGTATCCTCCCGCGGGATCAGGACGCGCAACGCGACGTCCAGGCCGTCTTGCGCCACTTGCCAGCGGATATCGTCGATGCCGAAGGAACAGGCGAAGGCCTCGGACTCGCGCGCCACCGGATCGTACGGCGCGCTCCAGAAGTCCCCCGTGTCCTCGTCGCGCAGGTAGAAAAATCGCGGGGCATCGGCGTAGGGCGTGGCATCGGGCTGCAGGAAGTAGGCGATGGCCCGCCCGCGGTGATCGATCTGAAAATACAGGCGGTCGTTCCAGAGGAAACTGTCGGCACGCTCCATCAGGTGCACGTCGCGCACCTCATAGCGCTGGCCGTCTTCGGTAAAACCGCTGGATTGTTGCATTGGGGTGGTGGTCGTCATCATCATTCCTGTTCACTGAAAAATGTCCTGTTAGCATAGCACAGGGTCGGCTATCGGGGAATGTGTTTATCAGGAGTCGCACCCTGATAAATACCGTCAAGCCGGTATGTCCAGTCACCAGTCTGGAACAGGGCGCAGCCCGGCGAACCCAGCCTATTAGATGTGCGCGGCTGATGCGCCCTTACGGAAGGTCAGAATCGGGAGTATGTCTACCTCCGGGGATAGCCGGGCTTTCGCCCTGTTCCAGACTGGTGACTATGCTTCTGACCCTGTACTCTTTTCCGCTACCACCAGATAGCCCGCGCGATCAGATAGCCGGCCGTCACGGCGGCGAGGCAGCCGAAGAGGCTGCCGGCGATATAGACAATGGCGTTGATGGTATCGTGATCCATCAGCAGGCGCAAGGCTTCGTAACTGAAGGTGGAGAAGGTCGTAAAGCCGCCGAGGAATCCCAGGCCAATCAAGAAACGGAACTCCGGGCTGAGGATGCGCACCTCCAGCCAGCGGGCAAGGAAGCCCATCGCCAGGCAACCGAGGACATTCACGACCAGCGTGCCCAGCGGAAATCCGGAGCGATTGGCCTGCACCAGACCGGACAGACCGTAGCGGGCCAGCGAACCGACCGCGCCGCCCAGCGCGACGAAGATGATGGGAATGTACGATTTCATGTCGAGGCCGTTAAATCAAACCTTCCACCGGCGTGATGTACCCGCGCAACCCATGCCCTTTTGTCCCGCGCAATTCGCGCAGCGCCTGGGCCAATTCGAGCACGACTTCCTGGGTGGCTACGATGATCAACATATGATTCTGTCCATCCGGTACATAATCCGCCTCCTGCATGATATCGGTGCGCGCTCCCACCACGTCGCGGATTCTGGTGTAGCGCGCCACCAGCATCTTCTGCTGAATAATTCCGGTGATCTCCTGTTCGAAATCCTCGTGATATATGAGCGTCAGGGCACGCATCGGCGCCATCGCCTCGCCGTTGCGGGTCATGCCCGGCTGCGGCATGACCACGGGAGAATCGAATGGCCGGCGTGGTCGCAGGCGTCGTCTATGTAATGTACGTCGGTGATGCATCGGCAATGTCCTTGCTTTGCCATTGCGGCAGAACAGCGATTCCGTATTGTTATTTCTACGTCAGCTATTCGATATTCCTCTTCCACGGCAAAAGAAGCGACCGCCGCTGCCGTGGAAGAGGAAGAGTTGACGTCATATTGAGTTTTTTTATACACTGATACAAACGGATCAGGCGACCCCGGCAATGACGGGGTGCGGCTGGGTCCCGATGACATCGGGACAGCGGGTTTTCGGCCCCGTGGGACTTCATAGTCTCGCGGGGTCTTTTGTATATCAGGAGGGTGTCATGGGGGCGCAACGACAGAAAGCTGCCGTCGCATGGTTATCGGTCATTTCCAATACGCTGCTGGTGCTGCTCAAACTGGGGATCGGGCTGGCCATCCGCTCGGTATCCGTCATCTCGGAAGCCATCCATTCCGGGGTGGATTTGCTGGCAGCGATCATTGCGCTGGTGGCGGTGAAGACCGCGGGCAAGCCCGCCGATAACGAACACCCCTTCGGACATGGCAAAGTCGAAAATATCTCCGGAACCGTCGAAGCCTTCCTCATCTTCCTGGCAGCCGCCTGGATTATCTTCGAAGCCGTGCAGAAATTACTCAATCCATCGAAGGCGATGGGGGAAGTGCACTGGGGCGTCATCGTCATGCTGGTGTCCGCGATTGCCAATACCATCGTCTCTCACCTGCTGTTCAAAGTCGGCAAGCGCACCGACTCCGTCGCGTTGCAGGCCGATGCCTGGCATCTGCGCACCGATGTCTATACCTCGCTCGGCGTCATGACCGGTCTGGCGATTATCTGGATCGGCGAACGGCTCTTTCCTACCGTCAATTTGCGTTGGGTCGACCCGGTGGCCGCGCTTGTGGTGGCCATGCTGATCATCCGCGCCGCGTGGAGTCTCACCCTGCAATCCTCGCGTGACCTGCTGGATGCCAGCCTGCCCGTAGATGAGGAACGCTGGATCCGCGATTACATTGGCCGCCTGCGTCCCACGGTGCACGGCTTCCATCACCTGCGCACGCGTAAGGCCGGCCACGCTCGCTTCATCGAATTCCACCTGATCGTCGAAGGCGATATGTCAGTGGATGATTCCCATCGCATCTCTGAAGTCATGTCCTGCGACATCGAAGAACGCTTCCCGGACGCCACCGTGACGGTGCATATCGAACCATGCGACGGCATCTGCAAACCCGTTTGCGTGGCCGGCTGCTACCTGAGCGAAGATGAGCGGGCGGCAGTGCACCGGGCGGCGGATGCGCGGTAAGCCCCGGAAGCCGGCAGCCCGACCTGACGATAAATCGTCAGGCTACTAAGCTACGCCCCATGAATGGGGCTCACGGTTCCGGTGCAAGTCACAGCCGGATTTATCCGGCGAAGCTGTGTAGCTCGACGATTTATCGTCGAGACGGGCTAGCGGCCTGTTCGCCCTATGTTGGCGCATATGAGGGCTGGGGGTGGGGTCCGCCGACCAGGAAAGCGTAGCGCTATTCATCAAAAAGCATAATCGTCCGGGCAGTTCCCATAACAGCTGAATAATGTACCACGGCTCCCGTCCGCGTCGAAAACTTGCAGAAAGCGGACACTTATTGTACAGTAAAGATGGACGACCGAAGGGGGGAGTGGGATGTATCCCATCCGCTGTCCGGACTGCGGACAGATTAATCATCGCGATGACCTGACTTTCCCGTACTGCGGCCAGTGCCATCAAGATCTGGTCCGCTGCACCTTTTGCCGTCACCACGAAGGAAGCGGCTGCCGGCATCCACGCGCGTATGTGCATTTCACCCCCGACGGCGAGGCCGCCAAACATTGCCCCGAGTTCAGCGCGCACACTGAAGTACGCGGCTCCCGTATGATGCTCAAGCTGCCCGCGCCGCTCTGGGTCTCGTTATTGCTGCTGCTGGTGCTCACCGGTCTGGCTGCCGCGGCCTGGTTCATCGATCCCATCGGCCGCTATTTTCGCGGCAGCCCGCTGCGCGTGCAGACAACCATGCCCCAACAGGTAGAGGTTGACGAGCCGTTTATCGTCAAACTCGCTATACAAAATCTGCTCGACCGCCCAAGTACGCGCGTGTATGTCGAAATCGGCAGCGACTTTCTGTCCGCTGTCGATTGGGAAGTACCCTACCCGCACCCCGAACGGTTGGAAAGTTACCAGAACAGGCTGCTGCTGGAATACGAGCCATTGTCGCCCAATAGCGAGCGGGTGTTGCAACTTCCGTTCATTGCGCGGCATGGCGGTACGGCGGTTTTCACCGCGGCCATCTACGCGCCGAGTAATCAATTGATTCGCCGCATCACCGTGCCCATCCAGGTAGGGGGGCAACCATTATCGGGACCCACTCAGGGAGGCATCCAATGACCGTCGAGGATAAACGCGTCGCTCGCTTGATCGAGCGTGATCTTCACCGTTTCCAGAGCATCGACGTGAGCGATGCGACCGTGCAGGTTTTCCATGGCACCGGTTACGTGGGCGGCATCATTCGTCCGGCATTCGGGTTGTTCAATCTCAGCATGAAGGAAGAGGTGCGCATCCTCATCGAAAGCGCACGTAAGATCCCCGGCCTGAAAAGTCTGGTGATCGACGCGAAGATTGAAGATGTACCCAAGAAGTAGGCCGATCCCGCTCCTGGTACTGCCGGCAGATGCTCACTCAGCGACCCCACTGGTCGGCCGACGGGAAAAGCGGGTACAATAGGTTACTATGACTGTACCGCGACACGATAATGCGAAATTACCCGGCATCCTCTTCATCCTCTCCGGCCCGTCCGGCGTAGGGAAAGATACCGTGCTGCAG
>Ga0118677_10014512_pt1 | contig 11106 bp, 9 predicted proteins | sample AliMusrvi5mmetaG_FD_86154 | JGI IMG/M metagenome (GOLD analysis project Ga0118677, IMG submission 86154)
ATTTTATATTGCTTCGAAAGAAGAAGTAAAAATATGTGATTCTTTAGCAAAAACAACTAACTTTAAAAACAAGAATAAAATAAAGTCTGATCTGGATTGGTGGTTCTCAAAAGAGCTTGAGCTGATTTTAAAAAAATCTGACGGTTCTCCACTTAATATCTATAAATCAAAATTGCCTGCATATGCTTTATCTGACAGAGCAAAAATTTATGACTACTTGAAGAAATGCAAGAAAGAAATGGCAAAAAATAAAATTGACTTCAATACTACGAATGTAATTTTTTCTGATAAGGATTACAGGCTTTTCAACCTTTATAAATACAAATCACAAATGCGTTATTACAAACTTCTTTCAGATAGTTTGCCTGACCCATTCAGAAAAGATTACCCTCGTGTAGATAAAAAAAATAAACTTGGAAATATGGACTTTGTTTATATTGCAGATAATTATGACGGAACACCTATTTGTATTAAAAAATCTGTGTTTGAAGATAATCTGACAAATGATGTTTCAAAAGAAGGATTTTATTGCGCAATGAATATCCCCTATAGATTATATTTGAAACTGCATGAATATTCATTAGTGGAATATTCATTAAAATATCGTTACTAAGTGATAAATTTTGTAATCATTTTCATCCAAATCTGCCGGAGATAATTTTCAAACCCAAGTCATTGTTTCACCTGCCATCGCCACATGCTTTCTCCTAGTAAAACCATGCCTTTCCCTTCTTTCTCTGCGGTTCTCAGCATAAAACTCGGCGGTTCTGCGGTTAAATAAACCGGGAACTTTATCCATTTATTTATAAATGATACGTAAAGGTTTTGATTAAAGAAAAATTATCCGTGTTCATCATAATTATCTGTTTTAGCTCTGGCGAATCAGCGTTTTATTTCTTTATCTGTAATTAAGTTGCCTTTTTATCAAATAAAATTTTAACAGCTATAATATTATTTCCGTAAATTTGCATAAACAGAAACAGATTACAAAATGAAAATAGTATTGGAAATTCCTGAGAATAAAGTCAGTTTTTTTTTCGAATTGCTTAAAAATTTTTCTTTTGTCAAGGTTAAAACAAGTGCTCATACCCCTGAACTCAGCACAACACAAAAAAAAGAATTAGACAAACGCTTTCAGGAATATAAAAACAACCCTCAGCATTGCATAAGTTGGGATACTGCTTGCAAAAATATTGAGAGCAGCTTATGAAACATGAAATATTTATTACTCAAAGAGCACACTTTGAAATAAATCAAAGTATTGAATGGTATAACGAACAAAAGAAAGGGCTTGGCAAACAATTTTATAATGAATTAAAATCTTGTATAAAGCACATCAAAAAAAATCCTTTAGCATTTGAAAAAAAATATAAACATTTTCATGTAACCCCTTTAGAAATTTTTCCATTTAATATTATATATTTCATTGACAACCCTGATAAAATTATTATAACAGCTGTATTTCACACCAGTAGAGAGCCGGAAAATTCATTTGAATCTGAATAATTCAGGTTCTTTTAACATTCTTACCCACCATTTACCAAATCCCATACGGCATTCATAGGAATAACCTCAATGTTGTTGTACCTTGCATAATTTTCAAGTTTTTTAAGTAATCAAAGGCAATAATCACATTTATTTTAATTAAATCAAAGGCAATCATATTAAAATCGCTGATTGTTTTCAATCTTTATCCTTTTTACAAAATAAATTGTAACAGCATTTGTATTATTTTCATAAATTTGCCCCAAAGGCATTAATTCAACAATGTAGTAAGAGAATGAACGATCACAAGGATTTATTTCAGGAAAGCTTGGTTAAGGATGAATTGGAAAATTCTAAAGACAAAACTGTTAATGATGGAGATATTCAGTATTGGAAAAAGCGTTTAAAGAGTGCTACCAAAGAGATTGAAGAACTCAACAAACAACTTGCTGCTGCTTTAAAAAGCATGGATAAGTTGATCAAACAGCTCGCAATTCTTGAGAACAGCAAGCTGATGAAATTCCGCAAGTATTTTTATCTTTACATGGGGCGGCTCAGGTCTAATGTAAATAAAGGCAAAAAAAACAATTTCTTTTCTATTCTTTACAACTATGTTTTTAAACGTGGCGGAAAGCTTACCCGCTTGTTCCTGACAAAGGTATTCCGTGCCCTGTATCTGCTTTTCGAAGTACGTAAGGTTGTCATTATCGAGGTTATGGAAAGTTATCTGGCCAACACAAGCCAGTATTCGCAATATTTGTTGAGAAAAAAACTTAATAAAGAGATTATAAAGCAATATAAAAGAAATATTAAGAATTATTCGCAACAGCCGTTGTTCAGCGTGGTTATGCCTGTTTATAATCCGCGTATAGATTTGTTCACCAAAGCTCTTGATTCTGTCAAATCGCAGCTCTATGAAAACTGGGAATTATGCATTGCCGATGATAATTCAACAGATCCCGAGGTAAAAGAAACGCTTGAGAAATACTGTGAGGCTGACCCCAGAATAAAAGTCGTTTACAGGGAAGAGAACGGACACATTTCGAAGGCTTCAAATTCTGCTCTTGAACTGGCCACAGGAGAATATTCAGTCCTCATGGACCATGATGATATTTTGCGTGATGACGCCCTTTATTATATGGCCAAAGCCATTAATTTATATGGAGGTGCTGACCTTATTTATTCTGATGAAGATAAAATTGATGAATGGGGCATGCACTCAGACCCGCATTTTAAACCCGACTGGTGTCCTGATAATCTTCTGTCGCGTAATTACTTAGGACATGTATGCACTTTTAAAACAGAACAGCTCAGAGAAATTGGCGGTTGGCGTGTAGGTTTTGAAGGCAGTCAGGATTATGACCTTATTTTAAGACATACCGAGCGTTATAATAAGGTGATTCATATCCCCGAAGTGCTTTACCACTGGCGTATACACAGCGAGAGTGCTGCCATGAGCGAAGCTGTGAAGCCCTATGCATACCGCGCTGCTCAGATGGCACTCACAGAAGCCATGACCAGAAGAGGGTTAATAGCTACTGTAGATTTCCTCGACAGTTTCAGAGGTTACAGCATCAGGTTTGCTCTGAAAAATAAAAATGCTAAGGTAAGCATAATCATCCCGTCAAGAAATAAGGCCGATTTACTTAAAAAATGCCTGAAGTCTATTGAAAAGAAAACGACTTATCTTAATTATGAAGTCATTCTGATAGATAATAACAGCGACCAAAAAGATTTCTTTGCCCTTGTTAAACAGTATTCAAAACAAAGCACGATGTCTTTTAAGTGCGTACAGGACAAAGAAGAATTTAATTTCTCGCGATTGATTAATGTGGGCAGAAAAAATGCAACAGGAGATTATTTGCTTTTACTTAATAACGATACAGAAGTCATTACACCCGACTGGATAGAAGCGATGGTAGAACATGCCCAAAGGCAGGAAGTGGGTGTGGTAGGCGCCAAGCTATTGTATGATAACGACACCATACAGCATGCAGGTGTTATTGTAGGGCTTGGTGGTGTTGCAGGCCATGTGCTTGTTGGCGAATACCGCGATGGACCGGGTTACTTTAATTATGTAAACATGTTGAATACCTATTCGGCAGTTACCGGTGCCTGCTTTATGGTTCGTACTGAGTTGTTTGATAAACTTGGTGGTTTTGATGAGGGATTTGGCACTGAGTACAATGATGTTGATTTCTGTCTGAAGGCTGTAGATGCCGGTTATCGCAACCTTTATGTCCCTCATTGTGAGCTTTACCATTACGAATCTATGTCGCGAGGGCATCCTCACAGCACCTATGAATCGTATAAAAAACATCTTAAAGAAGTCAGCCTTTTTACTAAGAAATGGAAGAAATATGTGGATAACGACCCGTGTTATAATATTAATTTGTCGCTTGGGGTACATAATTTCGGATTGAAGTAGGGAAGTGCCTAAAGTGAGCTAAAGTGCCTAAAGTACTTAAAGTTAAAGACCTGACGGCAGGTTTAGGAAGGGATTAAAATATTAAAAGATTTAAGTTAAATTCAGTGGGGCTTCCCCTTAAGGCAACATAGAAGCTTGTCGAAATGGGATTGAGAGGTGAGTTTAGGCAAATGAAGACTTTTTCTATAATGAAAACAAATATTTTATATTTAATATTTTCTCTTTGCTATTTTCTATTTTTAATTTATTGACAGTATATTTACTGATTACCTTTTTATAACGCTTAAACAATGATAATAGATTTCCTTTACTGTATAGATTTCCCCCGAAAAACAGATTCTCTTGAAACATCTGATAAAATTATTGGATGGCTCCTTTGCTCTCATAATATTATTGACATAAAGATTGCTGAATCTATTGAGAATGGTTTTCTTCTGGAATACTGGAATGACAGGCCAGACGTAGCCCTTCATTTTAAAGATTTCCCAAATAATGGAAAGTGTGGTTTTGCTATAGTAGCGACGAAAGACCCTATAAATCTGAAAACCGACATTGGCCTTGTTATAGAAATTGAAGACCCTGCTGATGCGCACAAAAACGTTGCAATAAGTCTTGATCTGAGCACATCAACAATTCAGTCTGTTGAAGTTGATGACGATGAAGTGATGTATAATGACGCCTACAAGAAAACTGACGAAGCCTTTATGACAACACTTAAAAAACATCCCTGGCTCACTATTCGTATGGATATCACCAATAAGTGCAACCTCAGATGCATCATGTGCCATTATAAAGAGGAGGAAATATACTCACAGCCTGTTAAGGCCATCACAGCAGATGAGCTTAAGCATAAACTTCAGGATATTGCTCCTTACGTGAGTCATATTATGCTTTCGTGTGGTTTTGAGCCTTTGATGTCGAAACATTTTCACGACATATTAAACATGTTGCATACCAACTATCCACATATTGAAGTAGCCTTTTGCACCAATGCCATGTTGTTGAATTCAAAGGTGAGAAAAAGTATCATCGAAAAGGATGTGGCTCAGGTACTTTTGTCGTTGGATGGGGTGACTAAAAACACAGTTGAGAAAATTAGAGTGGGAGCAAATTTCAATAAGATTATAAGCAACATAATGGCTTTGCGCGACCTTAAACGAAAACACAACAGAAATTCACCTCAGTTGTTTATGGATTTTGTACTGATGAATTCCAACATACACGAAGCGTCGGCTTTTGTAGAGTTTTGTTCCATACTAGGCATCAATATGATAGATTTCCGCCATTTGGTGGGTAATATTTACTTTAGCGAACATGATGAGATGATGGGAAACAACAAAGCGAAATACAATTATTACCGCCAACTTATTATTGAAGCATCTAAAAAATTCAATATAGATGTGAGGCTTCCGGATCCTTTTGAAACGACTTCAGAATATATCCCCGAGGCTCTTCTTCCCATAGTTGATTTATCTGAATTTAATGCCATCTCCCCCGATGAGCAGACAGAAAATGTAATAAATACTCCTGAGCCTATTCGTAACAATGGCCATGAATCTGATTTTGCATTTCTTTCAGGGGCCTCATGTCTGCGACCATTTAATGAGATAATGATTATTGACCAGGAAAAAATACTTCCCTGCGCCTATTACAGCACCCCTATGGGCTATCTTGATGAAGAAAATACGTTGTACTCAATTTTTTTAAATGATAAATATAAAAAAGTACGCCAGCGCAAGATGCACGCCCGCTTCGACCACAACTGCCTTAACTGTCCTATTAAGATGAATCTGCTGCCGGAAGAGGTGGCGAGGTAGATGGGGGAAAGAGAAGGTATAAGGGGTGTAGATTAAGATTAAGGTTAAGGTTAAGGTTAAGGTTAAGGTTAAGGTTAAGGTTAAGGTTAAGGTTAAGGTTAAGGTTAAGGTTAAGGTTGAGGTTGAGGTTGAGGGTATAGAGGGGTTATGGGAAAATGGCAGTTAATAGTAGCAGTTGGCAGACTGAGGATTGTGGACTGTGGATTGAAGACTGAGAGTAGTCGGCAAAGTGGAAAATCGGCAATAGGCAAGGGATTATTGGCTTATGAAAAGTTTAATAATACAAATACTGGGGGATGCGCAAAACAATTTTAAAACAATAGTATATTAAGAGAATCATCACATGATTGAAAATAGCAATATTTCAAAAACATTTGAGCAAATTATAAAGACAAGAAGAACTGTTAGAAGTTTTACTAACGAAGCTCCAAAAAAGGAAGACATAAATGAAATAGCTGCTTCTGCACTATATGCACCATACGCTGGGGCCACAGGAATTCCATTACACGAAATAAGACGAGTGTTTATTTTGGCACACAATTCAAGAGCAAAGAAAGAAGCCAATGAATTATTGATTTCTCAAATAAAAAATAATTCAGCTAAGATGAATAATATGCTGGCTGTATTTCCTTTTCTGAAGAAAAAAATGAAACCATTTTCAGAACGATTGAAATCAATCTCTCGTTATGGAATACCTTCATTAAAGGAAGCAACTTATTATATTATTGTCGCTGAAAAAAAAGGATTTCCACCAATAGAAAAACAATCAATAGCCCATGCACTTCAGAACATGTGGCTGACAGCGACTAATAAGGGCCTTGGGTTTCATTTATTATCTGCAACAGGGATAATGTCTAAAAATGAACAATTTCTTAATTTGCTTGGTTTAACAAAAGGAGACTATGCTATTGATGGATGTGTAATCGGTAACCCAGTAAAATATCCAGACATTGTTAAAGAATTTGATTTAAATAAATGTGTTAAATGGATTGAATAACTGCCAGTTCAATAAATTAATAAAACAAGGTTTCTGTTGTATCACAATGTCAAATTATTTCAGCTTTTTAATGGAATTACTTTCTAACAAAGATTTCATTTGAGCTATAGCTACTTTGTTGAGCTGAAAAAGTCTTTCTTTTTGAGACACACCCTGAGCGATTAATAAGGCATTTATGCTTTCCATATTACTTAACACTACAAGTTGTTCAAGAGTAGCTTCATTTTTAAACCTATCGAATTCGATAGGTTTAAAATCCGGATTATTCAACTTTTCTCATAAACCAATAAATTCTATTGTGCTTCGGCTACGCATCCAGTTATTTATAATTGAAAAGGGCTCTTCTGCATTACGATATTTGGCGATATCTGTTATAGATATAAATTCACCAGCATCATGATTAAGAAGTGTGATTTCTTTGTTTTGCACTAAAATTTTTAAAGAAATTTTGCCCATATGTCTTTTTGATATATTTTTAAATATTATACGTTAAACAAATATCCCCTCAATAAATTAATAAAGCACAGTTTGTTCTTTATATTGTCTGTTAATGATATATTCTCCCTTTAACCTGTAAGCCTTACCTGTATTGCCATCGAAAGCCCATGCCCGAAGAATAATAGGGTCGTAAGGCATAAACACTATTGAAAATTTTATTTTCCAATTCAAGCTATCTGTATTTTCCAAAGTATACACATATGATTTGCCGAACATATTCTCGTAAGACAGCAGCACTGCATCTGCCGGTTCTTTGGTTTCGGGGTTCATTGCAAAGCCTGAAGCCGTATAACTGGTGTCATTTATTTTGGTTAGTTTATTGAAAGAACCATAATCAATGGTGCCACTTCCTTGTCCTTCAAATTTCTGTATGGGGCCTTTCTTTACAAGTTTTGGCCTCAGGTAGCCCAATGTGTCGAGCACCCTGGCCCTTCTTTGGAGTTCTGTAAAATTTCCCGGATATATTTTATTTTCATATTCAGCAGGAAAAACATGGTTGATAAGGAGCAATCCTGCTTTCCCATGCTCTATATTGGTATGAAAATTCTTCAGATCGGTAATAGCATTAGGGTAGGTATCAACCTTAATATAAATAATGTACGCTATTAAGAGCGTGAAGACTGTTTTAAGTAAAATATTTATACGTAAGCCCTTTGCAAGATGCTGAATGACAATTGCCGACAGGAATATTGTTGACACAACCAGATACAAAGTAAAAGAAGTGTAGCGGGATGCAAGGGACTGATAAACACCAAATCCGAGTCTTCCGACAGTAATCATGGCTGCCGTCATTACAGAAAACATTCCAAGCATTATCCATACAACAGATACCTGTAAAAGATGTTTATTCCTTCTTGAGTTCCATACAATAAACATTGTAAGTGCCATAAAAACCGAAACTAAAACGCCTCCTACAACTATTATATGATTCAGTGAATGAACTATTCTGGCCGGATTTCCAAGTGCGCCAAGGAAGTATCTCAACGCATCAGCAGGATGACTGAAAGCTATTGAAGTGCTGGGGAATTTATCGGGCTTTTTGTAGCCGATTAAATAAAATGCCAGTGCAGTAGCAGCCCCAAGCAACCATATATTAATTACTTTCCATTTTTTAAAGAACGCCCTGTCTGTCCCTGAAAAATAATATACAGGGAGAAGGACTATCCAGCAAAGAAATCCATTAACGGAAGAGTATGTACTAATGGTAGAAAGTAAAATACATAAAAATAGCTTACGGGATACTTTAACGTTAGAAAAAGCAATAGCCATAGCAGTTGTAATGCACGCAATGGGCATAAAATATTCTATCTGAACACCAAATAACCAGTTCTCGTATTGAATGGGAGAAAATATAAAAAGATTAGCAACAAAAAACAAGACCCATTTAAGCCAATTTTCTCCTGCTATTGTATAGGAAACAAGGCGATAGATATTAAAAGAAACCAGACAGGCCAGAAAAAATGTCACAATCATCTCATACTTTACATTCCAATGAGTTAGCCATCCTAAAGAAACATATATTATATTGGGAAAAAGCTGTCTGTATTCGCCTTGCAGCTTGAAAAGTTCGTGAAATGTAAGGGTTCCCTTGGACAGATGATCGAAAAATCCAACATATTCCCATTGGTCCATATAAGGAAAGTCAACGCCATATCTGAGAATGAAATAAAGTATTAAACCGGCAGATAAAACGATAAGGCCTAAAGCTATTAATGGTATGTACTTCAGTAGTTTCTTAGATATCATTAATTTATTTCTTGTCTGTTATTTAAAATTCTCTGTCAAAAGTAATAATTTTCGTTAAAATCTAAATAATTATTGCCACAAAGACAGGAAGATACAAGGCTACAGAAAGTCATACAAAGTTTAAATCATTGATTTTGTGAAATTTAGCTTGATTAATTCACAAAATTTATTTTCAGGGCTAAAGCCTTATTTTATCAAGGTTTTTATAACCCCGACCTTAAGGTCGGGGTTAAATTAATACACTGAATATCTGGACTTTAGCACAAATTATGAATTAATATGGTTAGAATACTAACAAAGATATTTTAATACCTTTTAAAGATGGACAGCTTTCTTTCTGGCAAGAGCAACTACAGACAGCCCAAAGGGAAAAGAAATATATTTAAACAAAAAATTTTCAAATTGCATAATCGAAAGGAATAAATGATTTACAATCTTCGGGGGCATCTTAACCTCATTATGTTCTTTTTTTTCAGAGTTGAACAATTTATCCAGGAGCCGCTTTATCAGAGCCACAGGAAATAACAAGCTTACACAATATGACAACTTGACAATTTCAAAACCGTTGTTTTCTAAAAGCATTTTAACTTGCTTTTTTGTGTATCGTTTGTTGGCATGAACAACCTCATCGTGCTTGCTGTGTAAAAAAGAATAGGCTGGCACAGTAACCAAAAGGCATCCATTATTTTTGAGAATCCTGTTAAAGTTCCTTATAGCGAGGGTTTCATCAACATCACGATGATAAATCACATCATAACAAGTTACCAGGTCAAAAGAAGATTCTTTGAAAGGGTAAGTGTTTATATCACCATAAATAAGGTTTATATTGTTACGAGAGCTTGCCAGTGTTAAAGCTATCTCGTGGTTATCAATGCCGGTTTCGTTTAATTCATATGCGTTTTTAAGCAGATGAAGCCAGCCACCTGTTCCACAACCTGCATCAAGAACATTAATTCCGGATTTTAAAATATTATTTCTTTGCAGCAAATTAAAAAACATTTCATGATTCCCTACATACCACCAATGCTGGTCTTCTACTTCGTACATGTAGCGGTATTGGTTAGTCTCCATTTTTTTTTAATTACGTTTAAAAACAATAAACTCTTTTTTTTAAATTCCAAGACTCAAATCTCAAGCTCCAAGCCCCAAGGCTAAAGCCCCAAGTCTTAAAACCATTGTTTCAAATCTTAATACCTTCTTGGAATTTGGGATTTGGAATTTGGGGCTTACATTTACTTCTATTTTTTTTAAATTAAGAATGCTCTTCTCTTATAGTATATTGCGGTTGTTTGTTTTGAGAGATAAAAATCCTTCCTATATATTCTCCAATCATACCGAGAGAGATTAACTGAATGCCTGCAAAAATAAAAATAGCGGTTATTGTCAGAGAAAATCCCGGGGGTAAGTTGGAGACAATAAAATGTTCAAAGATTGAATAAACAGCAAAAAGAAATCCTGTAAATGCGAAAAGCACACCAATAAAAATTGAGATGCGTAATGGTATAACGGAGAAACTTGTAAACATGTTCGACCACAATTTAATTAATTTTATAAGTGTATAGCCTGATTTACCCTCCTGCCTTTTCTCATGATTTACTTTAAGGGTGCCTATGTTAGCTGTAGATCTCAGAATCAGACCATCTATATAAGGATATGGCAAATCGTATTTAATAATTTCTGATACAAGAAATTTATTCATACATTTAAAACTAGACAAGTATAAATGTTTTGGTTTTTTTAATAAAGTAGTAGCCATATAGTTATTTAATTTACTGCCTAAATTTCGCCATACATTGTGTTTTTTCTCATCATAATACGTATAAACCACATCAAAATCGTTATTTGCAGAGTAGTCAATTAATTTAATAACTTCTTCGATAGGGTTTTGAAAATCATCGTCCATAATTATTGTAAAATCTCCTGTGGTTCTGTTCAATCCGGCCATCACGGCATTATGCTCACCAAAATTTTTAGCTAATGCCAAATACTTAACTTTTTCTTTATGGGCATTATAAAGCTTAAGGCATTCACTATGCGAATTATCTGAAGAATAATCATTGACAAGGACAATCTCGGGATTATAGTTGGGCGGAATTTCGGAAATCAGCTGGTTCACAAGACTGGATATAGAAAAC
>Ga0118677_10014513_pt1 | contig 11106 bp, 8 predicted proteins | sample AliMusrvi5mmetaG_FD_86154 | JGI IMG/M metagenome (GOLD analysis project Ga0118677, IMG submission 86154)
ATTTGATATGGCCTAAAATAGAGCTATAGGAAAAAGAAGATAGCATCCTTGCATAACGAGGAACTTTACTTTCTGATAGCTCTGTTTTTTTAGCTGTAAAATCTAGTTTTTCAAGAACTATAGGTTTTTTTGTTCTAAGGCTCCATTCCACTATGTCAACAGCGGCATCTCCGATTAAAGCAAGAGCCTGATTAGATTTTTTTCCATAGGTCACAAGAGGGGTGCTTTTATGGGCTATAGGGTTGCCGAATCGATCTGTTTCTACGATAGCCAGATGGTCAGCGTTGATGTCTACTCCTATAGATCCGAGATCCTTATTCGTTATGCATTTTGGCGGTTCTTGCTCTGTGCTTACAAATACACGCCAGCCCTTTTTATCTCGTTTAAAGCGGTAACTTAAGGCCTGTCCATAGTGGAGGTAGTTATCGTCTTTCTGTTTAGCAAGGATTGCTCTCAGCTGGCAGCTTTGCAAAGCTGAGAGGATTGTCTCTTGGCCATAAGCAAATTTTATATTGGGTATTTCGAGATATTTCCCATCAAGGTTATTCGGCAGTCTCAGACGTAGCAACAGGCTTCCATCTTCTTGCAGCACTGCGCTGCAAGATTGATTTCCAGCCGTTTCGTCCTTAGACCCCAAACAAAAAAAGGAATCATTTCTTTCTAGCTTCCAGATGGATAACCATTCTTCATGGGATGTGTATCCATTTTTTTCTAGGGCAAATTGCTCTCTAAAGAGTTTTTTGGAGCCAAAACAAAGACGGATTTTATTCTTGTCTTTGTCTGCTTGTAGAGCACTTCGTTTTCTCTTCAAGCCAGCTAAGCTCCGTTTCTTTTGATGAAGAAGTGCTTTGCTTTTTATTTTACTGATCTTTTTTTCAAGCTTTTCGATACGGGTGGATAGCTCTTGAATACGAAGAGGAAGTAGTTCTTTGATCGAGGCTATTTTCCCTTTAAGCTGTGTCTCGATGGCGTTGAATTGTCTGCCGGTGATACCGAATTTAACTAGATAGGAAGATTTTAACTGAGAAGAGCTTTTACCAGATGATATCTCAGCAAATAGAGTTCTTTCAACGCGGGATATTAGTTCTGCGTAGGAAGATAAAAGCTGATCCGTTTTTTCATCACATGAAAAACGGGCCTGATACGTAAAGGTGAAATTGTTAGAGTTAGATTTCATTTGCAGCTTGTTTTAATGCATCTAATAACTTTTTATTTTTACGGCTTCTTGAGCCGTAAAGCCTTGCTGAGAATACTGTGATAATTTCTAGAACATCCTGGACAAGATCATCTTCGAAGTCTCTTTCTTCTGAAGCATTAATAATCACTATTTCCGTTCCAAAGTGCTCACAAAGAGAAAATATAAGCTCAGACCCAAATCTTAGCAATCGGTCTTTATTTGTAATGACAAGCCGTCCTACAGCACCTGAGCAAATCTGTTTGATAAGATTTTTGAGTCCATTTTTTATTGTAGTTAAGGCCAGAGCCAAGATCTTGAAAGATCTCATACTTCCATCCCTGACTACTGCAATAAGACTCTAGGAAGGAAGACTGCCGGACAAGATCTCCTTTTTGATCATGACTAGAAACTCTTGCATAGCCAATTGTTCCGTTTTTCTGAAGGGTTTTTTCTAGCTGTAATACCTAGTAATTTACTTAGGTCGTACCTCCGATGTCCTTTAGGAGTTCGCTCAGACGCAATGCGTCCTGAGCGCTCCCAACGCCTGAGAGTCTCTTTAGTAACCTCATTTCCCGAAAAAATATACCTAGGAATCTCTTAACCAGCTAAATAAAAACATGTTATGTTGTTTTTTTTGTAGATTTTTTCTTTTTTCATAGGTACAATTGTGCCTATGAAAAAAGAGAGCTAAAAATGGCATGTCGAATCAAACATTTTAATAAAGGCACAGGCGTTACCTATGTGTACGAGTCAGTGTCTTACTGGGACAAAAAGAAACAGCAAGCTCGGAATAAAAAAGTATGCATCGGCAAACTTGACCCATCTAGTGGAGAGTTCATTCCCTCTAAGAGACTGGCTCCTGAACAAGCTGCCGTTAGAGATCCTGCAGTCACGGCCTCCGCTGAAATCGTAGGTCCTAGGATCATTCTTGACGCAATCACCGATCAGCTAGGGCTTAGGAGCCTGCTGAAATCCTGTTTTCCAAGAGCGCACCAGGAGATCCTGACGATAGCCTATTACCTCACAACTCAAGGAGGGCCTTTGAGCCATTGTGAAGCCTGGTGTAAAAGTCATGCACCCTCCTTTCAAGGAACTCTATCTAGTCAACGCATCAGCGAACTCCTTGCCTCTATTAGCATCGATGAAAAACAAACCTTCTTCAGGAAATGGATGAACAAAATCCTGGAGGATGATTATCTTTGCTATGATATCACCTCTATCTCCTCCTATTCGGAAGGTAATGAGTACATCAAATACGGGCATAACCGCGATCTCGATAAATTACCGCAATTGAATCTCGCAATGCTTTTTGGACAGAAGGGGCGTTTGCCTGTATATTTCCAACGTCTTCCCGGAAACATCACAGATGTCACCACGTTACACAACCTTTTGAAAACATTTAAGGCTTTAGAAGTAAAGAACCTCCACTACGTGATGGATAAGGGATTCTATAGCAAGAAGAATGTCGACGAGTTGCTTACGTCTAGAGATAAATTCCTTGTATCAGTCCCTCTGAATAACAAATGGGTTCAACAGGCTATCGATGATATTTATGAAATCATTAACGGGCCCGATGGATATCAAAGGATTGATAGCGAAACCCTTTATGTTCATTCTCGTTTGTATCCTTGGGGGAAAGAGAGTCGTCGCTGTTATCTCCACATGTATTACAACGCCCATGCTCGGGCGGACGCTATCGACAGATTTAATAGAAATCTAGTGATATATAAGGAGGAATTGGAATCAGGAAAACCAATTAAAGAACATCAAGAAGAATACGACACATTTTTTGTGATAAAAACAACTCCTAAGCGAGGAGTGAAAATCTCATACAATACCCAAGCAGTTAGTCAATATATCAACCGTTATTCCGGCTTCCAAGTACTATTGACTAACGGCATTAAAGACCCGGTAGAAGCCTTGCAGATCTATCGAGATAAAGATGTGGTAGAAAAGTGTTTCGATGACCTGAAAAACCAACTAGATATGAAGCGCTTACGAATGCATAGCTCAGCAACTGTCGATGGTAGACTCTTTGTTCAATTCATCTCCCTCATCTATATAAGCGCTTTACGCAAAGAGATGAGAGAATCTGGACTTATTGATCGATATAGCACCCGAGAGCTCCTACAGGAAATGGAAACATTAACCAACGTGAAGTACTCTGGCAAATATGGATCTATCCTTACCGAAGTGACAAAAGCGCAACGTGAAATTTTAAAAAGCTTAAACATCAAGCTCCCGAGCAAGACCTAGGTACATTTTTTTAGGGAAATGAGGTTAGTAACACCGAGTTCTGCTGCTGCTTTACCAATACTTATTTTCATGCTAAAGAATCTAAACATTTTGTATATATTTATCAAGATTTATTTAGATTTTAGCGAGCTGTTTCAAACCCCTCAAAATTTAACTTTTGTAACTAAATTAGCTTATTTGGAGGAGAAAATTATGTGTATTCAACGATCTCAAACTGACGATAGAGTAGGGTTTCGCCTAGCTGATATTCCTGCATGGATTGCTACTTCTTGGAATTCTATGTGGCAAAGTAGAACTGTATCAACAACTCCCGCTGTGCCACAAGTTGTAGTTGCGACGACCGATATTTGGACAGCAAGTAGGCAAGGTGATGCAGTGGCCGTGCAAGCAAGAATTGGAGAAGTTGGATTTTTTGCATCAAAAAAAGTGTTTGTAAATACCAAGAATCCGGAAGGTCAAACTCCCTTATTTCTAGCTGTCAGGGGTAATCACGTTCCTGTGATTAGAGTTCTCTTACCTCATGTTGATCGTTCTGTTGTTGATAGAGCAGGGTTTAGCGCCCTCCATATGGCTGTCGAAGACGAAAGAGTAGAAGCTGCAGAAACGTTATTAGAAGCAGGCTTTCCCGTAGATACTCGAGGAACTTGTGGTTATACCCCATGGCAGCAGGCTGTCCAAACAGAGAATCTAGAAATGCTAATGTTATTACAAAGAAACGGTGCTGATATAAATGCAACATTTTCAGCCCCAGGAGTAAAAAATGAGACTATATTACACATGGCCATCCGAAACCAAGAGCTTCGTTGGGTTAAAGGTTTAGCAGCTGTGCGTAGCATTGACTTTTCAGTGGAAAATGGCGATGGGGAAACTGCTCTTTACAAAGCTGTTGCTATGGGTTATGTGGAAGGTGTTCAAGCGATTATTGCTGGGTATAGATGGGCAGACTCTATTTCTTTAGTAAGAGATAAAAACAGCTTAACCAAGTTATTGTCCCTAGCAGAGGAAGGCGGCTTTACAGATATTCACAAGCTTCTAAACGACCAAATGTCAAAAGTAATTGAATCGAATAGAAGGGCTTTTGCTGCTGCAGTCGCGAGAATACCCCGGACTCCAATAAGGTATCAAGATTATGACGATTATGACTAATCTAAGATTTTAATCGTTTTCTCAAGAGCCCTTCTTTTCCTTCGGGTAAGGGGGGGCTTAAGAAATCTATAGATAGCTAGTTCGGGGAAAATGCCGAAAAGGCTTCTTGGTTGTCATTATGTTTGCCCTCGGATAGGCTCGCTGAGTAGTTTGAGAACTGAGCAAGCTCTTTTCTGAAGGTAAGGTTGACGCTGCCGACCCCGCCATGACGGTTTTTGGCGACGATGAGTTCTGCCATACCCGGCTTGTCATAAGGGTCGTAATATTCTCTTCTAAGAAGGAACATGACGATATCACTATCCTGCTCGATAGATCCGCTTTCCCTAAGGTCACTCATCATAGGTCTATGACCCGGTCTCTCTTCGACTTTTCGAGAAAGCTGAGAAAGGCAGAGGATCGGAATGTTGAGCTCTCTTGCAAGGTTTTTAAGCATCCGAGAAATTTCAGAGATTTCACTCTGCCGATTTTCTGCGGATTTGCTAACGCCGGAACCTGATAAGAGTTGGAGGTAGTCGATCACCAGAAATTGTATCCCATGGGCTTCTTTCATGCGGCGGGCTCTAGCTCGTAGATCGGTAATTTTTAGACCTGGCTGATCATCGATTACCATTACCCCTTTTTGCATCGAATTTACGGCGGCTACTATTCGTTGGAATTCACTGCCATTAAGAGATCCCGATTTTATCTTGTCTGACTCAACCTCTGCTTGAGAGCAGATAAGTCTATGTAGTAGCTGGTCGGCGCTCATTTCCAAGGAAAAAATCCCCACAGGAATTTCACTTCTGAAGCAGATGTTTTCTGCGATGTTAATGGCAAGTGAGGTGTTGTGAACAAGGATGTCTGCTGCAACGAAATTATGAGTCCCTTCGACAGTGAGATCGAATACTTCTTTTTCACCCGTAGGCTCAATCGATATGATTTTATCCCAGTAGACATCAGAATGAGCTAAATTCGTTAGCTCTTGATCATCGAGTACTGTTGCTATTTTAGCAAGTGTATCACGACGGATCGAGCGCTTGCCATCATGCATGTTAGAAGGAGCTTCTAAACCTTTTGCTTTAAAAAGAGAAGGCCAGCTTCTTTGTCCCTTTTTTTCTCTTATTATGTCCCAAACATCTATTGGAAGGGTGTCTTTTGTCCATCCCACAGTGGTGGATAAAGCCGCTCTAATGACCTCGGATACAGCTTTTTCTTTTCCATATATGCCAATATCTTGGCAGAAGCGGATAAGGTCAGATTTTCCATGTATCTCAAGTTCAAAAGAAGGGAATGTTTTACCTTGGCAGTTTGTTTTTTTCGAGCGCACTTTGGCAAGAATGCTAAAGCGGAGTAATAGATGCTGGACCTGGTAGATGAGCTCTTTAGAAACACTTGAGTAAGCGATAACAGGAAATGGTCTTCCATCGCATTTAGCTACATAAGCCGTACCATCACAGGAAAAAAGTCTATTAAGAAGTATGGCTATATTTTCTTTACTAAGCTCAAAAACAGCGCTTGGAAAAGTTTTTTGATGAGCATCTTTTCCATATAGACCAAGATCTTTCAGCCAAGTTGTGACAGGATTTATTCTTACAGCACTTGTAAGAGAAGGTAGTTCAGGAAACTCTTCTTCTAAGCAAAGGGAGAAGGTACTTGATGGAAGAGCGCTGGCTGACGCCCATGCATATACGTTTGTCACATGAAGACCAAATTTTCTTGTGAGCTCGTGTACCTTTCTTCTTTTAATCTCAGAAAGAAGGGAAAGACCCTGAGAAAAACGATTTTTTAAATCTTTAAGAGGGGTTTGATTAAGCGCTACTTTGTAACTTGGGGCTCTATCTTTTCTAATTTCATCACGGATACGAACATGTCCAAATGCGTGGACGGCTTCTTTGAAGTCTGCAACAATTTTAGGGTTTACATTTGTAAAGCTGGGACATGAGCCGGTAAGGCATCCATCTGCTATAAAGTAGGCGAGTGCTTTTACTTCGTGCTCTGGCCATTGTTTTGTTCCAAAATAGGGTAGAGCTCTTGGCAGGCCAATGCGATCACCTACTTTGAGATCTTCTAGACGTTTCCATCCTTTTACGGTAAGAAGAGGGTGAACAGCTGTTGCTTCTAATTCTTTTCCGAGAGCAGTCTTTACTTTAAAAGTAGGTTTTATCCCATCGGCTATAAATGCAGAAGGGGCGGCGGTTTTGATCAACCAGTCTTTATTTAAAGTGGCAATATGTCCTGATTTTTTGTTTACAAGGTCTTTAATAGATCTAAGAGCTCCGCTCGTAGGATCTAAAATTAAGGTATCCCCTGTCACACACTTTCCCATGGCAGGACGAGCAGCTAAGATCATAAGGTTAGAAGGGACCATTCCATTTATCATCTTATCTAGATCGATAAAATGGGAAGGGATTCCTGTAATGCCTTGATCACCTGGCCCCCTTTCTTGGTAGGATTCTTGTTTCTGTTGCAGCTCTTTTAGGTAAGGGATTTTGCTTGTGGACTTAACGCCAGAGAGGATTTCTCGTATGAGAACTCCACCTGTTGTATTTATCGCTTGGCCAATATTAAAGAGTTTTTGCTGCGCTTCATCAAGCGCGACCGATACATCTTGAGGGTTTTGGAGAGCATTTTTTTCAATGTCCTGAGCGACATGGATCATCCGTCTTAGCGTTGCCTTATTGCGAACTACATCGACATATTCTTCTATATAGGCGGAGGTGCCGGCGTACTGGGCAAGTGTTGTAACATAAGATACTCCACCGACAGCGGAGAGTTTTTCCTGTCTTTTTAGTTCTTCACAAACAAGGTGGACGTCAGCTGGTTTATCTTGTTTGAAGGCTGCTTTTAAAATGTCAAATATCGTTTGGTGTTCGGTGTAGTAAAAGTCGAAGGAATTGAGGGCATCTGATGCGATATTTAGACTGTTAATACTTGTGAGCATGCACCCAAGAACCATCATTTCTGATTCTTTGGAGCTTGGGGGTACTATACCTTTTTGGGGCGATTCTTTCATTTTTTTTCTCCAAAAAAAAAGCCTTGAACTTTCGTTCAAGGCTGAACGGAAAGATAGGGATTCGAACCCTAGGTACCCTTACGAGTACGCGTCCTTAGCAGGGACGTGCTTTCGGCCACTCAGCCATCTTTCCAAGATCATAAAGATAGCAAATTTTACCCGTTAGTTGTTTTTTTCACCAATGAATTAATCAAGAGAGTGAGAATAAGATATTCTTTTTCCATTTAGGGCGTTCCAAAGACTGGTATGAATCGAGCCATCTGGGTTCTGAACTACTATGCAATGGACTGGTAAATAGACATCTTTCGTATGCCGTATGGCAAAATCGGTTCCAAAAGCTGCCTGCGAAATTTTTTCAATTTGGCCAAGAGAAAATCGCCTGGAAACTCTTTCGGAATGCTTACAGGGTTGGGTAACAAGCCTTTCTTCGAGCATTGTAGAGGGTAAAGATCGTAATGAGGGCTCTTCGAGGTGAAGGCGATAGCGGTTCCCCAGTTGAACGACAAGCTTTTTTTTGCGAAGGCTGTCGATCCAAATATCCATGACGTCATTTTCTATATGAAGGGTTTTCGCAAGGCCCTCTCTGTCACAGGCTCCCCCTTTTTTAGCTAGCGCATTAATTATTTTAAATTCATGCCTATCGGTATTTGCTAGAATGCAATCACCAAAACCATGGGTTTTATCCCAAGCTCTAGTGCTGAGGACCATTTCCCCGTCACACATGTCCCATAACATCACGCTTTCTTCTGTCTTATCAGAGACAACATATTTTACATCGAGGAGTAGGTAAGGATAGAATTTTAGCTGAGATTCTAGGTATTTATGACGATTGCTTTTAAGCAGCTCTCTTCTATGGCTTTCCATGATCTGGTTTGCGCTGTATTTTATTTCAAGAGTATGGAAAGAGCCCATATTGAGAATGTCTTCTACTTTTGTCTTGATTTCTGGCTTGGTGTCGCTCATCCACCATGCCCCATAACCAATAGAGCTTAAGATGCTCAGTGTAAAAAGCCAACGCATATAAGTTCTCCTCTGCTAATTTCAGTCTACTGCGTTGGTTTTTTTAATTCTAGAGCGCTTATAGCATTGCGTATATAGATGGGGGGAACAGATTATATAAAACGTTTAACCAGATACTCGAAGATGAGCTATTGTCGGATTGTTAAGAGGAAGCTCTTTGCTCTTTCCATTCATAAGAGCTCTCTCCCATATTGAGTTTGAGATATATTTCTTTAAAAGCCTTAGGGAAGAGGGGATCTCCTATTTTCACAACAGTCTTTCCTTCGAATTGATCCTTAAGTACCGGTGGTATCTTGATACCTTTGAGTTTTAACTCTTTTTCGAGGAAGGGGTCTTTGATAATGATCGATTTGTTATCCATTTCTGCAACGACAAATCGTGTGGTTTTATGAATGAGTTTCATTTCGCTCCTATTAGTTAGGGAGGTAAGGGTAAGTCCTACAGTAGCTCCAAGGCCAATCAATAGAAATAGTTTTTTTATTTTTTTCATCAGTTGTAGCTTTCCGAATACGTTGACATTTCTGAACTGGTTTCTAGAGTTTGAAGACCTATGAGCTTTTCAAGATCGGAAATTTTCTGATTCCCAAGAGCGAGGATTACTCCTTGATCTAGGGGGAGTAGCATCAGTCGTAAATTGATTTCATAGGTGGAAATCCCCTTACGTTTAGCGAGCTCTTGCAGGACGCGAACTCTTTCAACAAAAGCTGTGATCGCAGGAATTGGTAGTTCTAGCTCCTGCATCCTTTTTACAATGTCCCCTATCGGAATTTCTTTGATTTTTTCTTTACTACGATCAGATAAAGGGTCTTTAGCTGAGTCGAAGTACATGAGGAAGTTCGTAAAGTCAGTATTCTTCTCAGGGAAAGAAAGGCCATTATCTACTTTTTTTATCCCATAAATGATAGTTTGATCTTCCTTAATTTCTTTGGGATAAAAAAGGAAGTTCCCCGGATGAGCATCGTTATCATATGTGGTCCATACAAATAAATTAGCATCTTCGAAATCTTGAGGACATACACTCTCCCCCATTAGATCTTCATCGCCTTTCTCGATCCATTCATAAAGCTTATCTAGCATGACAATCGAGTCTGGGACATATTCTTGCACCGAGCAAAGCTTTTCAAAATCAGGATTGCCTATGATTTTCATAAGGGCATCTTTATCTGCCTCTGTTAGATTCATGCTGAGATCGTAAAAATTTTGAGAACTTAGTATCCACATCTCAGTCTTTGGGGTAATGTATGGAATGCCAAGAGCTTCTGCAACTTGATAGCATAAAACATCAGTTTGCGCTGAGCGATATAGGGGGATACCTTGTCTAACTCTAAATTCAGAGCCTATAAAGGGACAGGCAAAATGTTTTCTATTATTCAAACAGTAAATGTCTTCATCGACAGGTTTAATCACAAATCGAGGGATATCATTTGCGTCATATAAAAAATAGGCGCTTCCGCACCCTTTTGGGCAGGGGCTAATGTGACCGCTCTGAAGAGCATCTTGAAATCGATTAGAAAATGAAGGCTGTTTATGGATTTCTGAATAATCGCGCCAGTGATTTTTTTGCTGGCTTAGCTCACTGCGTCGAGTATTAATTTCTGTGGCTACTGATTCTAAGGAAATGTGATTGTCTTTGATATAGTCCCATAAGTAGCCAAAGTGGAATATATCGGAGGGGGATAAGCGGAAGGTATTATCAGTGATGTAAGTGTCTTCGGATGGGTCGGATTTAGTACTGAGGATCGTATCGATTGTGCGAGAAAGGGCTATATAGACAGCTCCGAGAGGTAGATGGTCCTCCAAAGCAGATTCTTCCGCAATGAATATCTCATTAGTTGGAGCTGTAATTAAGGAATTTTCAATTTTCATAACTTTTTCGGTTAGTTTGTTTTTATTATAAACTAAATCAATCTATTATGAATACTGTAAAATCTATTTTAAATCCCTTCTAAAGTCTTATTATAATATTGAAGCAGTTCTGGGGAAAGGGCTTCTAGCCTTTTCTTAAGTGGCTCTGCGATAATGCGCGCTTCCTCTTTTGCGCTAAAATGATCTGTTAAAGAAAAATTTTCCTTTAATCTTCCCGTATCTAATTGAAAAAGTTTATTGTCACAATCCCAGAAAGGTGATTAGAATAAAATGGAATTCATCTACAACGCATAATATAGTACAAAAAATAAAAGAACGAACAAGTCATCGTAGTGTCTCAGAATTTAATGATATATTTCAAAAGGTTATTGAATATATCATCCAAAATAAGATTGGCAATCAAATAGATAGAAGTGGAACATACGCATTATATCTCAATGAGCATCACTATTATATCCTAATTGAAATTGATTATAATAGAATATTTGATATTTCGCCAATGATATTTGTTGTAACTATTCATATATCATCTCCAACAGATTGCTATAAAATTATAATAATAGATGAAAATAATTTAATAAATTAGAATCTAAATTTTTTTTATTCGAAATATGTTCGTACATTTGTATTCTAAATCGAAACATATGGC
>Ga0118677_10008658_pt3 | contig 11105 bp, 11 predicted proteins | sample AliMusrvi5mmetaG_FD_86154 | JGI IMG/M metagenome (GOLD analysis project Ga0118677, IMG submission 86154)
AGATGTGTATAAGAGACAGGATTAGGCCAGAGAACTGTTGCCAAATCGTCGGCGATCACAATGTCGAGCAAGGTATCGAAAGGGTCCTTGTTGAGCTCTTTTGCGATGTCCTCAACCATTCGCCACTCGAATTCTTTATTCTCTGGGGCATAGGTGTCGCCGATCATGTATGAACCCCATCCCGACAAGCGGCGGAAGACGCCGGCATCTTTCGACCGAGCCAGGGCGTTGAGTTCGGTGCGTACGGTGGGGTCCGAGAGTTTCTCAACCCGCTCAGGGATGGGCAACGTCATGACGTCGCCCCATCCGGGAATCAGCATCAATGCACAATGGTTCTTGAAACTCATGTTCATCGGTACGGCCGTTGGCATAGTGAGGGCGATAATCTTCCCACCTTCTGCAGCTGCAGTCGTTGACGCAGCCAATTGATGTTCGGTCTTTTGAGGATCACGTGAATCGACCGTCAGTAAGTTCCAGTTCAGCGGGCGGTTTGCCGTTTTGGACATGGCCGTCATTCGAGCAACTTCGTCGTCGGTAAAAGAATCCAAACACCCGGACGTGATGTACTCGAGCGTTGTTCCTTCGTGCGCTTCTACCTCTTCACAAAATGCCAACATTTCGCGGTCGTCAGCAAACGACGAGGTGATGGGCCTACCTTCGCCGTCAGAGTGCGTTCGCGACTGACTTGAAGAAAATCCAAGGCCACCGGCTTCGATCGACTCCTTCAACAGTGTTCGCATGGTGACGATCTCTTCGTCGGAGGCGACTTCTTCGTGGCGTGCGTCACCCATGACGTTGCGTCGGATAGCGCAGTGGCCTACGAGAAATCCTGCGTTCACGCCAAGTTTGCCGTTCAGGGCATCGAGGTATTCTCCAAAACTTTCCCAGTTCCAAGGAACTCCTTGCTCGAGTGCCACAAGCGGCATTCCTTCAACCTTTTGCATCATCCGCGAGATATACCCAACGTCAGAGGCTTTGACGGGCGCCAAAGTGAAGCCGCAGTTTCCGGCAATGATTGAGGTAACCCCGTGCAGGTTTGACGGCGAGGCTGAGGGGTCCCAGAAGAGTTGTGCGTCGTAGTGGGTGTGCGGGTCAATGACGCCGGGCATCGCTACGAGGCCGGTGGCGTCCAGTTCAATTTCGCCATGTTCAGTGACGGTTCCCAACGCCACAATGCGCCCGCCGTTGATACCAATATCGCCGAGAACCCCCGGTGTTCCGGTGCCATCGATGATGGTTGCCCCTCTAATCACGTACTCGAGCATCTCGACCCACTTCCTCTCGCAACAGTCACAAACCTGACGGATCGTCAGTTTAGAGAGGAATCGGGCCTAGGGTTTGCCACTGGCACGAAGAGACCTGCTCTGCGAGGCTCTTTCGGTACTGACTGCACTTGAACAAGGAGGGGAAATGCCAACGATTAACCGTCAAGTGATTCTCAAGAATCGCCCGCATGGATTGCTCGATGATTCGACGACCGAGGTGGTCGAATCTGAACTGCCAGAACTTGAAGCGGGCCAGGCACTGGTTGCCGTGCGCTATTTATCGATTGACGCCACGATCCGAACCTGGATGGACGATGCCCCGGGCTACCTCCCACCAATTGGGATTGGCGAGGTTATTCGCTCTGGCGGCGCGGGAGAAGTTGTGGCATCAAAATCTGATCGCTACGCCGTGGGTGACCTGGTCGTTGGGATGACGAATTGGCAAGAGTATGTCATCGCCGATGAAAGTTTCGGAGCGATGGGGAAAGTTCCTGATGACCTCGACCTTGCGACCGCTATGAACGTCACGGGAACAACCGGTGTCACGGCCTACATCGGTATCCATGAGATTGGCAAGCTCAAAGAAGGGGACGTTGTCGTTGTTTCGGGAGCGGCCGGTGCAACCGGATCAACTGCGGGTCAGTTGGCAAAGATCGGGGGAGCCTCGAAAGTTGTGGGTATCGCTGGTGGGCCGGAGAAGTGTGCACTGCTCGTCGATGAGTTCGGATTTGATGCTGCCATTGATTACAAGTCGGAGTCCGTCACAAAGCGACTTCGCGAACTCTGTCCTCAAGGCATTGATCTCTATTACGACAACGTCGGCGGAGAAATTCTGGATGCAGCGTTGGCCAATTTGGCCATGAATGGTCGGATCGCTCAATGTGGAGCGATCTCTGGCTATAACACGACCGGTGAGGTCTATGGCATCAAGAACTACTTCAACCTCATCATTATGCGAGGGTCGATGACGGGATTCTTAGTGCTCGACTATCTCGCAGAGTGGCCGCGCATCCAAGATGAACTTGGGGCACTCCTTGCAAGTGGACAGTTGCAGCACCGTGAGTACATCGTCGACGGTCTGGATCGAACCACTGAAGCGCTGAATGCTTTGTCAACCGGAGCAAATACTGGGAAAGTCCTCGTCAAAGTTTCATAGAAGCAACGGCTCGTCGAGCAATCGTGGCGATAGCCATACGTCGGTCAACAACGTGCGACACTATGAAGTGAACCTGATGAGGAGCCGTGCCGTGGTGTCAGAACTCTGTGACGTCGTCGCAAGCCTCACCGCAGTCGATCGATCGACGCGGCAGGTCTCATGACCGTACGGCAAGCAATCACCAAGCCCATTGTGGTCGTCACCGTGATCTCGCTGGCCGCTGGCTATGGACAGTTTGGTGCCGTTGCTGCATTGGGAGACGTGGCGAAAGCCTTCGGCCACGTCGTCAGCGGCTCAAGCGTGGTCGAACAAGCGGGGCTTTCAGGAACGGTCCTCGGGATTGGCCTCGCCGTGTTGCGCTTGGCATCACTCGGAGGCTTACCGCTCGCAGCGCTGGCTGATCGATGGGGACGGCGTGTCACGTTGGTGACTTGGTGCGTGATTGGACTCGCGGCCACCATGCTCGCAGCGGCGAGCCCGTCCTATTGGTGGTTCGTTCTGATTTTTGCTCTGGGCCGTCCCTTTCTCTCGGCAACCGCAGCGTTGGCGCAAGTCGTTGTTGCCGAATTGTCGAAGCCGCAAGGCAGAGCAACGGCCTTGGCGTTAGTAACGGCGGGCTATGGACTGGGAGCGGGGATTAACGCCCTGACGCACTCAGCACTTCGAGGGCAGGTGGGATTCCGCGGCCTATTTCTCACTACGGTGTTTCCGTTGATCGCGGTTGTGCTCTTGGCTAAGAAGTTTCCTGAACCCACCAAAGTCGACGCCATCGAAGAAGGGAAGCCTCGCTTTGGATCGGTGGGTCCAGGAGCGATCACGCGGCTGGTGAAAGTCATGGTGGTCGTTGCTGCGGCTTCGGCAGTTTCGGGACCTGCCGCGAGCTTTGTCTACCTCTATGCAGAAAACGTCGTGCACTTGCCCAAAGGGACAGAGTCGCTCATGGTGACGGTCTCCGCCTTGACCGGGCTCGCCGGGCTGCTGGCTGGTCGCAGGGTTGCTGATCAAGTGGGACGCCGACCGGCGATCGCACTTGGGATTGTGGGCGTAGCTGCAGCGTCACTGTTGGTCTACTCCGGAGGTCAGCCATCGCTAGTGGCTGGGTTCTTACTTGGTATCACGGCAACAGGGTTCTTGGCTCCAGGGGGAACGGCCTTTACGAATGAACTTTTCACTACGGACGTTCGAGCGTCCGTGGCAGGGTGGGGAATAGTGGCGTCGGTGTTAGGGGGCGTGATTGGCCTCGTGGCGTTCGGATTATTAGCTGATCGGACAGGATCGTTTGAATTAGCGGCACTCGTCACCTTCGTCCCGGTGATCCCGGCGCTGTTTTTTCTGACAAAGCTGCCCGAAACCAAAGGCACCACGTTGCTCGGAACCGTAGGATCGCAGATATGAAGCCAAGCACTTCAGAACCCCACCATGATTCCTTGGGGTGTGCTCCAGCGAGATGGAGAGAATTTATTGACGGTCCGAGATCTTCAGGACCGTTCCAGTCAAGTCGCCACTCCATCGGATCTCTTGGCTCGTTCTGTTCTATTGGTTCCATCGGTAGTGCATTCTCGATAGGGTCGATTGGCTCGTTCTGTTCCATCGGTTCCATCGGAAGCGCATTTTCGATCGGTTCTCTGGGTTCGTTTGCCTCGATCGGGTCTGTGCTGTCCGGAGTCTCGATTGTTTCGGTCCTCGCCTGGCGCAGGACGCAGCGCTAATCGTCAGAGCGTTCGAAGGACAGCCGAGACAGGGAGATGGTCCGAGCCCACATCCTTTTCTACGCATGCGCTCTCAACCACCACTAAGCGATTCACGAACAGGTGATCGACTTGGCTGTGGGGACCCCATGCGGGCCACGTTCTTCCTTTCACGGCGCGCCGCAGTCCTGGCAGTTGCAGGGTAGCTGGCGGCCCCCAAAGGTTCATATCTCCTCCAAGGATCACCGGGGTGGTCGTAGAAGTCTGCGTGCGAAGGGAGCGACGTAGTTTGGCAAAATGAAGCGGTGAACCATAAGTCAGGTGGGTCATGTGCGTGGCTACAACGAGCACTGCCTGATTTTCGATCTCCAGCATGAGAAAGATCAACACTCGACGAGCTCGATCTTTGCGAACGCGATCAAGCGTGATTACGGAAGTCGCCATCACGGGAAATCGAGAGATCACTCCTAAGCCAAAGACCCCGTGTTCGGCTTCGCCGTAGCGGGATGAGGAGAGAATCCTCGGCGAGAGTGGGACTTCGCTGTCGAGGTAGAGGGAATGGTCTCCATCGAGAAATGCTTTTCGCCGATGCCAATGATCGGGAGGATCATCGTGGGGCAGAGCTCGGCGCCCTGTTGCCATCTCGGCGTCAATGGACACAGCGTCCATAGAACGGGCAACGCGTTCGGCGAACGATGGCCCGTCGGGAGGACTCCAGCATTCTTGAAGAATTGTGATGTCCCCATTGAGTGCTCGTACGGCTGCTTCGGCGTCAAACGGGCGGCCCCATGCGTCGATGCCAGCATGAAGGTTCATCGACACGACACGAAACGGCGAAGACACGTCATTGAACTTAGGGCCTCATTCCGTGTTGATTGTGGCAGGCTCAAGGGATGACGTCGGAGGGGAGAAATCATGAATGACCAAATTGGCGGTGCTTCGCCTCTCAGCCGACTTCGTCGGCTACCTGAATTAGCGGCCTACGAGCGTGACAGCGTGTACGAGATCTTGGACGCGTCCTCTGTTTGTCACGTCGGCACCATTATTGATGGCCAGCCCCTGGTGCTGCCGACACTCTATGTGCGCGACGGCAACAGGCTCTTACTCCACGGTTCCCGATCGAGTCGGCTCTTGAACTCAATGGTGGCCCTTGATCAAGTGTGTGTCACCGTCACCTTGGTTGATGGGCTCGTTGTCGCTCGCTCAACCTTTGCGTCAACTGTTGCCTATCGTTCGGTGGCGGTCTTTGGGCCGGCAACGATTATTGAGAACGCCAGCGATGCACGTACAGCTCTCGACTTGTTGATCGATGGGATTTTGCCGGGTCGTTCGGAAGAAACGCGCGCTTCAACGGCATCTGAGTTGCGGCGAACCAAGGTTGTTGCTGTGGCCATTGTCGAAGCATCGGCAAAGATCAGCGTTGGCCCTCCAGACGATGAAGACGAGGACATCGCAGGCCAAAGTTGGGCTGGCGTAATCCCTTACAGAACAGTGGCAGGTCCCGCAGAACCCGCACCCGACGGGGCTGTAGGTCGCGGGGAGATTCCCATCGCCCCATCGGTGCGTGCGTTCATCGAGGCATCATCATGACCGAGACGCCGATTGGCGACGTGCTCAAGTTGGTCGGTGCGCTCGAGCCGATCGACGACCGTGAAGCTGCATCAATCGCGATCGTGCTCGCCGGTATTCCAGATCTTGCAGCACCATTCTCCGAATCCTCACAGCCAACGCACGTCACTGCATCAGCCTTGGTGGTGGGGGTCCGGGGCACGATTTTGCATCGTCATCGCAAACTGGGTATCTGGGTCCAACCCGGGGGCCATATTGATGATGGAGAATCGGTTGCCAATGCTGCGCTACGAGAAGCGCAAGAAGAGACCGGCCTGTCGCTAAGCCACCCACCCGCCGGTCCGCTGCTGGCACACGTTGATGTCCATCCTGGGCCAAACGGCCATACCCACTATGACCTTCGCTATCTCCTGCTCGCCCCCGATGATGACCCAGCACCAGGTGCAGACGAAAGCCAAGAAGTGCTCTGGCTGGACTTTGATGCGGCCCGTGCACTCGGCGAGCCGTCGCTGCGAGGCGCGTTAGACAAAGCCGAAGCACTCTGGATCAACCACAGTGCTGCCTGGCGTGAGAAGGTAGAGGCGATGTCGAACGAGGAGCACAGTAAATGACCGAGCCCTTCGATACCCTGGCCACCATTGCGCATCTTGATGCTGCTTTGATCACGTTGGAGCGATCGAGAAGCACCCTTCCGTCGCGTGTTGCCTTGGAACAACTCAAAAGCTCAGTGGAGGCCATTGACCGAGCACTCGCCCTCGTGGCACAAGAGCGCCTCCCACTCGATGCAACGGTAGAAAGTCTGGATGAAGAAGCGAACCGCCTTGGGTCTCGAGAGCGAGAAGTCACTGCAGCATTGGCATCGGCCACTGGTGCCGGGAGAGAACTCGAGGCCATGGACGGAGAGGTCCATCGCCTCTCTCAGTCCCGTGCAGCCCTTGAAGAGAAGGAGCTTGAGCTCCTTGAAGCCCTAGAGCCACTCGATGAGCGCCAGCGAGTTCTCACTGAGGAACGAATGGCACTCTTGAGCGGAAACGACGCGTTGGTTAGGGCCTTCAATGCCGAAGAAGCTGCACTGGACGCCACAATTGCTGAGCGGCACGCCATGCGTGACACTGAGGCATCCCATGTCGATCCTGGCCTGTTGGCCCGCTACGACAAGATCGCAGCTCGGTCCGACGGGGTCGGTGCAGCAGTACTGGAACATGGCCACTGCAGTGGATGCCACCTCTCGCTTTCGGCGGTTGAACTCGACAATCTCAAAAAACTTCCGATCGACACCATTGCCTATTGCGAGCAGTGTGCCCGTATTTTGCTGCGACCCGAGCAACTGGGCTGAACCATGCTGATCCTTGTTCGCCACGGCGAGTCAGAACTCAATGCTCGCAACTGTTTAGTCGGTCGCCTTGATCCGGCCCTGACGGACCTCGGCAAACGCCAAGCGCAAGCGGCCGGCGCCACACTTGGCGTCGTTGGTGAACTGCTGGTGAGCCCATTAACAAGAACGCAGCAGACTGCGGTGCTGCTGAATACGTCCTGCGAACTAGCGACTGACGAGCGCGTCATTGAAGTGGACTATGGCGAATTAGACGGCACGCCACTCGAAGCAATTGAGAGTTCGCTTTGGGAACGTTGGAGAACAGATCCAACCTTTGCTCCGCCCAGGGGAGAAAGTTTGGCGACCCTTGCGGATCGGATCACTCCGGTCATGGAGGAGATGTTTTCAACGCCAGGTGAGCGAGCGAGAAGTCGCGACCACGACGTAGTCATCGTCAGTCATGTCTCACCGATCAAAGCCTGCGTCGCTTGGGCGCTCGAGGCCGATCCACTCCTGGCGTGGCGCTTGCGTCTGTCAACGGGTTCGATTACCCGAATTGCCTTTGGTCCCGCAGGCCCACAACTCTTGGGGTTTAACGAAGTCCCTGATCTTCTCTGAGCGCAGCGAGTGCTGGAAGCGGGTTGTAGTACTCGCGTTGCGAACGAATCAGGGGGCCCCGAAAGGCAAAGATGGTGATGTAGGAGTTTTGGTACTCCCTGCTGGTCGTGCTGACGGAGCCGACACTCTCGTACTCAGCAACAACGAGGTCGGGGTCTTCGCCGACAATGACTCTCGTCAGCGTTAACGAGAGCGAGAACACGTCGAGGGCTTGAGATAGATAGCGACCAAGTGCGTCGTTTCCTTCGATTCGTACCGGTGGCGTTGCAAAGGGAAACTCGACGACTACGTCTTCGGTGCAGTTGGCGAGGTGACCGGCGACATCGCCGCGACTCAGCGCAGCGAGAGAATCGGCAATAACGGACTGATGACTCATGGTCTGAATCGTAGAGGAGGCGAGGCGACTACTCATGGAGTGCGTCTCGGATGCCCGCCCGGAGACAAGCTCACGGACGGGGCACCGAGACGCCTGGCCCCCCTGCCATTGAGGTGAACTCTAGGACCACAGGGACGTAGAGTGCAAGGCAGGAACAAAGTAGCCACGATGCAGGCACGCAGAGCGGTTCGAGCGAGGAACGAGTCACCACCATGGAGCAGCGGACATTAGGAAACGAAGGCCTCAAGGTCTCAGAACTTGGCCTCGGGTGCATGGGGATGAGCGAGTTTTATGGTGCCCGCGATGAAGCCGAAGCTATCGCTACGATTCACGCTGCCCTGGATCACGGCGTCACGTTTCTTGACACTGCCGATATGTACGGACCCTTTGAAAACGAACGGCTGGTAGGGAAAGCCCTAGAGTCTCGGCGCAATGAAGTGACGCTGGCGACAAAGTTCGGGAATCAACGCGACGAGTCCGGTGCGTTTCTAGGGATCAGTGGCCGGCCTGAATACGTGGTGTCATGTTGTGACGCATCGTTGTTGCGCCTTGGCGTTGATGTCATTGACCTGTACTACCAACACCGCGTTGATCGCACGGTACCGATCGAAGAGACCATCGGTGCAATGGCTGGTTTGGTCGACGCCGGGAAAGTGCGTTTTCTCGGAATGTCCGAGGCATCAATCCCGACTCTGGAACGAGCCTGCGCGGTCTATCCGATTAGTGCGCTGCAAACGGAGTACTCGCTGTTTTCACGAGAGCCCGAAGACGGTCTCCTCGAAGCTTGTCGACGGCTCGGCGTGGGATTTGTTCCCTACAGCCCCTTGGGGAGAGGGATCCTCACTGGGGCGATTCCGAGCATCGACACCCTGGACGCTGATGATTTTCGACGCCATTCCCCTCGTTTTAGCGAAGAAAACTTTGCTGCCAATATCGAACTCGTCAAAACGCTCGAGGCGATGGCAGAAGTGCGCGGCATCACCCCGGCACAGCTGGCGCTGGCCTGGGTTCTTGCCCAAGGCGAAGACATTGTCCCTATTCCCGGCACGAAGCGGCGCAGGTATCTCGAGGAGAATATCGCCGCCACTACCGTTGAACTCAGTACTGAAGATTTGAAAGCTCTTTCCGACGCACTTCCAAGCGGCGCGGTGAAAGGTGATCGCTACGCCGAACCACAGATGAAGGCGCTGAACGGTTAGCGACGAGGCAAGGCGCCGTCGGCAAGCGGCGTGAGGGCGCCGTCGTGGAGCCAGTAAATCTCGTCGAACTGCTCGGCAAGTTCCAGATCATGGGTCACGAGCAAGACCCCTGCGGTACCTGCGAACGATAGTGCTTGGCGCATCACCTGATGTCCTTGATCCGCATCAAGTCCTGACGTCGGTTCATCTAAGAGGAGAAACTCAGGTCTGCGCAGTAATGCTCGCGCCAAGGCCACTCGACGACGCTGGCCGACCGAGAGATTTTCACCGCGTTCGCTGATCGGGAGCGAGAGATCGGCAATGCCGTTGGGGACAATCTCGGATAGCTCACAGGCTTCGACCATCGCCAGTAACTCGTCATCAGAGATAGCTGCATCGCCGAAACGAAGCGTGTCAGCCAAGGTTCCTGCAAAGAGCGTCGGGCTTTGATCTAACAACACAATGTGACGGCGCACCTCATCGCTTGCAAGGGAGAGGAACGGCGTAGCCCCGATTTGCATTGTGCCGGCGTACGGGTCGATGAAACGCATGGCGAGATTGCAGAGCGTCGATTTCCCTGCGCCGCTTGAGCCGACAATGGCGATGCGTTGTCCTGGGGCGAGACTGAGCGAGACGCCGGAAAAGAGGAGTGGTGCCCCAACGCTGGCCGCCGCACTTACCGCATCAAAGCGCAGAGCGGCACCTGGTGGTGGCCACGAACTCGGCGAAGTGGGTTCAAGAATCGGGAGCGGTGCGGCTTCCAACGCTTCGAGGCGAGCAGCGGCTGCATCAACATTGCCAGCTCGAAAGCACCCCAAGAGTGCACCCAGGAGTGGTTCAACGCCCGCCACGCTGGCCAGCGTGATCGCTGCTGCTTCACTTGGGGTGAGGGCTCCGTGATGGACGTTGGCCGCAGCGAGCAGGGCGACGCCCAGGACAACGGAGCCGACAATGAGACCTACGAAAATTATCCCCAGCCCCCTCAAACGAGCGACGAGGGCTTCGCTTCGACCTCGCTCCGTTTCGAGCTGATTGATGTCGTCGACGACAGCAGGAGTCATTCCGGCCATGGCAAGTTCAAAGCCACCTTGGAAATAGTCAACGACTCGAGCAGTCGTCGCTGATCGAAGGTTTGTGGCTTCTGCGATGGGCTTGGCTGCGGCATTCGCCAAGGCGAAGGAGACCACGAGAGCACCAAGCGTTCCGAGCACCACGATCAAACCGGCCAAGGGGACGAAAATGCCAATCACGAGGGCGGCGACCAAACCAGAAATCAGAGAGCCGATCAGCGGCAGTGCAACCCGAACGTAGAGATCTTCCATGACATCGATGTCTTCTATCGATCGATCTAACAAATCGCCGCTTGCCACAAACGAGAGTGAACCGGGAGTGCGAGGAGCGACGGTGTCGTAGAGCCAAACGCGCCAACGCGCCATGGAACCCAAGGCAACACGGTGGGTGATCAGTCGTTCTTCAAAGCGCAGCGGTGCACGAAAGAACGCCACGAGTTCAATGAGGATGAGTAAGCCACCCAACACGGCGAGTCCGCCTCCTCCCGCCGCCTTGCCAACGAGCAATCCCGAACCGCCTAAGAGAATGATGGACGCCAGTGCGGCCAAGATTGACATGCCGACAGCGGCAATGAGGCGCGCCCGCGGAGGTCGACTCCGCACAAGCCAGCGCTGGAGTCGTTCGAGGTTCATGAATCCCTCTCAACGGGCACCAGGTCAAGTTGTTGCGCGTGCTGGGTGAGGAGTCCTGGTCGGTGGGTTGTTTCAATGACCACGCGCCCTGCGAACCACGGTGCGAGACGCTCTCTGAGGACGGTGATGCTGAGATCATCGAGATGTGCGGTTGGCTCGTCGAGAAGCACCACAGAGCGGCTTTGGACAAGCGCTCGAGCGAGCCCCAACCGTTGACACTCTCCACCGCTGAGTGAG
>Ga0118677_10014514_pt1 | contig 11104 bp, 8 predicted proteins | sample AliMusrvi5mmetaG_FD_86154 | JGI IMG/M metagenome (GOLD analysis project Ga0118677, IMG submission 86154)
AAACGACCTTCGCCCGAGGCGCGGACAACCGGCCAACCAAGGCACTCTGCGTGAGCAGCACGGGGGTATCCGCCGTTTCGAGCATGCACGCCAGCCGATCCGGAGGGCAAGCCGGATCCAGTGGCACATACGCCCCGCCCGCCTTGAGAATGGCCAGCACGGCGACTACCAAGTCAACCGAGCGTTCAACGCAGAGACCGACCAGAATGTTGGAGCCCACGCCCCGCGCACGCAAATAATGGCCGAGTTGGTTGGCACGGCCGTTGAGGTCGCGGTAGGTCACGGACCTTCCTTCATATACCACTGCCACGCCATCCGGAGCGCGCTCGGCTTGCTCCTCGAACCAATGGTGGATGCACTGTTCCGCAGCACATTTCGGTTCCGTTGGCAACCGAATCGTGCCCTGGGCCACATGGCGCCCGATCCCATCCCGCGCCGGACCAGCGAAGTGAGGCTCGCCGTTGGCCGATACGTCCCTGCTGCGATCGGTTAAGTCTTCCATAGGGTTTGTGAGCCCGTAATATCTTCATCCATCCCGGCTTGTCAAGTGTGATTGAAAGGCCACGATTGAAGCGACGCCGGCTTGAAATTGAAGCCAATCCTGGTTTACCGTTTGGATCCCAGGGGCGCGAGCGGTGGGGCGGGAGGCTCAAAAAAGTTCTTTATTCCGCACGCGCCTCTGTCAAAATTACCCTGGCTCCACTAACGACGCTAACTATGGAAAAGCAAGGTCAACTGAATTTGGAAGTCGAAGGTGATGACGAGGGGTACACCCGGTGGCTGGCGGGAAGGCGATTGGCGGTCACGGAAATGGCGCGCCGTCTCAACCTCCCGCTCGGGCACGAGGTGGAGGTGCTGACGACCGCCGTGGAGGGCGGCGGCCGCACGCAGGCGGGCAGCCTGATGGTGCGGCGCTTTCCCCGCGACTGGCCGGGCCGGCTCTGCGCGTCGGCCGGCCTGCGCGCCGCGCTGCGCGCGACCACGGCCGACGTCATCCACCACCATTCGCTCTGGCTGCGCCCGCTGCATTACGCGCGCGAGGCCGCGCGCCGCCGCTCCGCCCCGCTCGTGATCTCCCCGCGCGGCATGATGAGTCCGTGGGCCTGGCAGCACCACGCCCTGCGCAAGCGCGTGGCCGCGGCCTTCATCCATCCCGGCGCCCTGGCGGCGGCCCAGGGATGGCACGCCACCAGCGTGGAGGAGGCCGCGGACATCCGTCGCCTGGGCTTCCGCCAGCCGGTCTGCGTCGCGCCCAACGGCGTCACCCTGCCGCCGGCCGAGCAGCTCCTGGCCGCCCGCGCCACGTGGCACGAGCGCTGTCCCGCGCTGCGCGGCCGGCCCGTCGCGCTGTTCTACTCCCGCTTTCACCGCAAGAAGCGGCTGCGCGAGCTGCTGCAGCTCTGGCTCGCCGAGTCGCGCGGCGACTGGTTTCTGCTCATCGCCGGCCTGCCCGAGGAATACACGCTGGCCGAGGTGCGCGGCTGGATCACGGCCGCGCATGCCGCCGAACGCGTCGCGGCCTTCGACGGGTCCGGCCTGCCCGCGCCCTACGGCGTGGCCTCGCTGTTCCTGCTGCCGTCGCACTCCGAGAACTTCGGCCTGGTCATCGCCGAGGCCATGGCCGCGGGCGTCCCCGCCCTCGTCACCGACCAGACCCCGTGGGGCGGGCTGAACCGCGACGACCGCGGGTGGTGCGTGCCCTGGAACGACTACCACCGGAACCTGGTGGCGGCCCTGGCCGAGGGACCGGACCAGCTCCGGGTCCGCGGCGCCCGCGCGCAGCGCTGGGTCCTGGAGGAATACTCCTGGGCAAACTCGGCGCGCGACCTCGCGGCGTTTTACCGCCAGCTCGGCGAGCCCTCGCCGTGAGCTCCGCCCCCGACTCCCCGTCGCCCGCCTCCGGGCGGAACCCCGCCGGCCGATGGGAGCGACTCACCCTGATTCACGTGGGCATGCTGGGGCTGCTCGTGACCTGGGCCTTCGGCGGCGCCGCGCCCTGGGCCCGAACGCTCGTCGCGGCCTGGGCCAGCCTTGGCGCGGTGATCACGCTGGCGGCGCTGCGCCTCCGCGCGGGCCGGGCGCGGCGTTCGCCCCTGGCCTGGCTCTGGCCCGTCGCGGCCCTCAATGGCCTCGTGCTGCTCAGCTGCCTCAATCCCAGCTTCGAGCTCAAGCACTACGGCCCCGAGGCCCTGCTCGCGTACACGGGGGCGCGCCATGCGGCGCTGCCGTCCACCGCCCACCCCGCCACCTCGCTGGCGCACCTCTGGCTCTTTGACGCGATCTACCTGGCCTGCTTCAACCTCGCGCTGCTGGTCCAGCATCGCCGCGCGCTGCGCCTGCTCATCCTCGTCCTGGTCGGCAATGGCGCGCTGCTTGCCGTCTTCGGCACCTTCCAGCACCTCGTGTCCGACGGGTTGTATTTCGGCCTGGTCCCGTCACCCAACACGCGCTGCTTCGCCACCTTCGTCTACGGCAATCACTGGTCAGCCTATGTCGCGCTCCTGCTGGCCGCCGGCACCGGCCTGGCCTTCCATTACTGGCGGCGCGAGGTCGACCTGGGGTTGTCGCGCTCGCCGGTGATCGTGGGCGTGCTGGGCCTGTTCCTCATCGCCATCACCCCGGCCCTCGCCGGCTCGCGGGCCGGCATCCTGCTCGTGCTGGTGGTGGGACTGGCCGCGGCCGCCCGCGGCCTGCGCCGGGTGGTGCGCGATCGACGCCAGCACGGGGAGCCGGTCGCGGGCCCCGTCACGGCCGGCCTGCTGGTGGCGGGCCTCGCCATCGGCAGCGCCGCTTACCTGGGCGAGGACGCATTGCAGGAGCGGTGGCACGACACCACCGGCCAGTGGCGGTCCGGGCTGCTGGCCGAACGGCTGCAACTGTACGCGGACACCTGGCGCATCGCGGCGCAGCAGCCGGCCTTCGGCTGGGGACTGGGATGCTACGACAAGGTGCTGCTGCTCGTGCGCCCGCGGCCGCTGGAGGCGAACCGGCAGTATGAGCACAGTTACGTGGACGCCCACTCCGACTGGCTGCAGGCCCTCGCGGAAATCGGCTGGCTGGGCACCGCGCTGGTCGGGCTCACCGTGGTCCTCCCCCTCCGCTCCGTGTCCCGGGGCCACCTGCGCAGCAACGTGACCGCCTACCTCCTCGGCGGCTGCGGGCTGGTCCTGCTCTATGCCGCGGTGGAGTTTCCCTTCGGCAATCCCGCGGTTGTGGTCACCTGGTGGATCTGCTTTTTCTCCGGCCTGCAGTATGCCCGGCTCCGGCGACGCGAGTCGTCCGGTTTCGACACCCTGTCCTCCCCATGAACCCGCGCTCGCCCCTCTCCATCCTGATCCCGGCCAAGAACGAGGAGGCCAACCTGCGCGCCTGCCTGGCCTCGTGCCGCTTCGCCGACGAGGTGGTGGTGGTCGATTCCGGCAGCACCGACGCCACGCGCGCGATCGCCGCGGAATTCGGCGCGACCGTCGTCGACTTCCGGTGGGACGGCCACCTGCCCAAGAAAAAGAACTGGGCGCTGGCCAGCGTGCCGTGGCGCCATGACTGGGTCTTCATCCTCGATGCCGACGAGCGCATCACCGCCGAGCTCGCAGCCGAGCTGCACGCCCTCGCCACGCAGCCGGCGGAGGGCGTGGACGGGTACTACGTCAACCGGTGCTTCTGGTTTCTCGACGGCTGGCTGCGGCACTGCGGCTATTATCCCAGCTGGAACCTGCGCTTTTTCCGCCATCGGCTCGGCCGGTATGAGCAGTTCGCCGGCGTCGCCGACACCGGCTCGGGCGACAACGAGATCCACGAGCACGTCGTGCTGTCCGGCCGCGCCGGCCGGCTGCGCGGCGAGCTGGAGCACTGGGCCTTTCCGACCATCGACATCTGGGTCGAGAAGCACAACCGCTACTCGAACTGGGAGGCCCGCCTGCTGGTGGCCCCCGGCGCCGGCGCGACCGCCGCCCGCGCCGCGCTGGACCCGGCGCTCGCCCGCAAGCGCCGGCTGAAGCACCTCGCCGGCCGCCTGCCCTTCCGCCCGACCCTGCGCTTCCTCTACCACTACGTGTTTCGCGCCGGCTGGCTCGACGGCTACCGCGGGTTCGTTTTCTGCCGGCTGATGGCCTTCTACGAGTTCCTGAGCGTCGCCAAGGCCCGCGAGCTGCGGCGCAACCCGCAATCCTGATCGCGCATGCCTGACGCCCCGCCGCGCCCCCCCGCGATCATCTTTCTCAATCGGTTCTATTGGCCCGAGGAACCGGCCACCGGCCAGCTGCTGACCGACCTGGCCACCGCGCTCGCGGCCGCCGGGCAGGACGTCACCGTCATCGCCAGCCAGCCCATCCAGCCGGGATGCGCGCAGCAGGAGATTCACGCGGGCGTCAAGGTGCTCCGCGTGCGCGGCACGCGGTGGAGCCGCCACGGGTTGGCCGGCAAGGCGGTGGATTTCGCCACCTTCGCACTCGGCGCGCTCTGGACCCTGGGCCGGGTCGCCCGGCCGCGCGACCGCATTGTCGTGCTGACGGATCCTCCCCTGCTCGGCGTGGGGGCATGGCTGATTGCGCGGACGCGCGGGGCCCGGATCTTTCACTGGGTCCAGGATATCTATCCGGAAGTTGCCCTCGCCCTCACCGGCCATCGCTGGCTGCGCCTCTTGCGGCCGATCCGCAACCTCGCCTGGCGCCGCGCCGACGGCTGCATCACGCTGGGGCAGGACATGGCGGCAACCCTCGCCGCCGCGGGCGTGGACCCGGCCCGGATCACGATCAGCCCCAACTGGGCTCCGGCCGGCGTCGGCCCGTCCTCGCCCGCGGCCGTGGATGCACTGCGCCGACAGTGGGGGCTCGCGGGGCAAATGGTGGTCGCCTACTCCGGCAACCTCGGCCGCGTGCACGACCTGGAGCCCGTGATTGCGGCCGCCGAGGCGCTGCGCGACGAGCCGTCCATTGCCTTTGTCTTCATCGGTGACGGGCCGCAGCGCGCGGCCCTGGAGGCGGCCGTGCGCCAGCGCGGTCTCGGCCAGGTGCGGTTCTTTCCGCCGCAGCCGCGGGCGCAGCTGGCCGTGACACTCAGCCTCGGCGACGTTCACCTGGTGACGCTTCGGCCGGATTGCGCCCGGCTGGTGTTCCCCAGCAAGCTCTATGGCATTGTCGCGGTGGGCCGCCCGGTGGTCGTCATCGGGCCGCCGGACGGCGAACTGGCCCGGCTCGTGGAGGACCGCGGGTTCGGCCGGGCCTTCGACCGCGGGGACCTCACCGGCCTGGCGGCGATGCTGCGCGAACTCGGCGCGAACCGCGCGCGGCGCCAGCAGCTCGCGGAGGCCGCAGCCCGCTTCCACGCCGGCCAGCCGACCCCCGCGCAGCTGGCGGCCAGCTGGAATAAACTCCTTGGATCGTCCCCCGCCTGAGCGCCGCGCTTGCCGCGTTCATCGCCCCGGCCATACTCCCGACCATGACCACCCTGCGGAAATCACTCCTCGCCCTGCTGGTCTTGGACCTGCTCGCCGTGGTGGCCGTGTTCAACCTGGTCAGCTACCTGCGCAACATTGGGGCCGAGCCTCATTTCATCACGACCCCCCTCGTGGCGCCCTTCCTGGCCCTGCTCGCGGCGATCCACCTGATCGACGGCTACCGCGCGCGGACGGACATGATGAGCCTGGACTACACCAGCCTGCACACGATCGCGCTCTTCAGCGCCATGGTGTCCACGCTCCTGTTGACCTACGTGGTCATTCCCACCGGCTATGAGCTGCAATCCAGCCGCGGCGTCATCGCACTCAGCTACCTGCTGCTGGTGCCGGTCACGCTGAGCTATCGCCGCCTGATCTACCGGCGGACGATCAACGCGCTGGGCACCCGGAGCCTGGTCTACCTCGGCGACCGGGAAAGCTGCCTCTCGTTCCAGCAGCAGTACCGCCAGGTTGGCGCCACGCAGCCGGTGATTTATTGCGTCGTCAGCGAAGCCTCGGCCGCCCCGTTCCAGGGCGTGGATGATCCCACGCTGCGTCCGTTCGCCCAGATTCTTGATGACATCCAGCAGGGCCGGCTCGCCGTCGAGGCGCTGGTCCTCCGGGAATCCAACCGCGAACTCGCGCCGGACATGGTCGCGCGGCTCGTGCGGCTCTATTTTGACGGCCTGCCCACTTACACGCTCGAGCTTTTTCACCAGGTGTATTGGCGGAAGATCCCCATCTACCGCCTGAACCAGACCTGGCTTTTCCAGGAGGGCTTCCAGATCGCCCGCGAGCCCGTGTTCGAGCGACTGAAACGCATCGGCGACATCGGGTTTGCGATCGTGGGGCTCATCCTCACCTCACCCATCGTGCTGGCCGGCGCCGCCGCCGTCTGGCTGGAGGACCGCGGGCCGGCCTTCTTCACGCAGGCGCGCATCGGCCGGAACCACGTGCCCTTCCGCCTCTACAAGCTTCGCACCATGCGGATCACCGATGAGTCCGGTCAGCTTTACACGCAGCCGGGCGACGCGCGCATCACGCGGGTGGGCCGGTTCCTCCGCCTCTCCCGCTGCGATGAGCTGCCGCAGTTGTGGAACGTCCTCCGCGGCGAGATGAGCCTGATCGGCCCGCGCGCCGAGTGGGATCGCCTGGTGGAGGAATACGAGCGCCAGATCCCGTGCTATTTCTTCCGGCATCTGGTCCGGCCCGGCATCACCGGCTGGGCGCAGGTGAATTATCCGTACGGCGCGAACCTGGAGGACACGATCCGGAAGCTGGAGTACGACCTGTACTACATCCGGCACTTCTCCTTCACGCTCGATGCCTCGATCATCCTGAAGACGATCCACGTCATGATCTTTGGCAAGGGCCGCTAGCTCGCCGGCCATGGATATCACCGCATCGCCGCGCCGGGCCGCCTGGCTGGGCGCGCTGCTCGCCCTCCTGCTCCTGCCCGGCGTCCTGGCCCAAGTGCAGCGCGGGCGCTCCGCGCTGGCCAGCACGACGACCGCCGAGACCACCGGCTGCGAGGAGGAATCCTTTTACGCCGTCTGGCGCGTCAACCACGGCCTGAGCCTCTATCCCGACTCCAGCCAGCCTCCCTACGCCGCGGCCTACTTCAACTGGCTGTTCTATCGGACGTACTCGGCGTTCACCGCGGGAGGTCCCGATGACATGATCCCCCACCGGGGGCGTCTGTTCACGCTGCTCGGCGGCGCGGTCGTGCTGGCCCTGGGCGCATGGGTGTTCGTCCTCGGCCCGGCCCAGGCTCATCCGGGCCTGGCCCGCCTCGGCGCCCTCGCCCTCTTCTCCTGCGGAATCTTCGGCTGGTGGCTGTTCACGCTGCGCCCGGACGTGTGGGCGCTGGCCGGGGAAATTGGCGCCGTGCTGTGGTTCCTGACCCTTTATCCACGCCGGCGCTGGCTGGCGACAGCCGGAACGGTGGCCTTGGCCTATGTCGCCTGGTCTTTCAAGCAGGTGAATGTCGCCGCCCTCACGACCGTTGTCCTCGTGCTCCTCGCCCGCCGCGACCGCGCCGCCGCGCTCGTGGCGGTGCTGGCCTTCACGGCGGCCATCCTCGTGACCCTGGCAATCGGCGGCCCGGAGTATCGCGCCGGCATCACGGCTGCCGCCACCGGACTCGATCTCACGGGTGGCGCGAGCCAACTGGGCGCCATCCTCATCCGGGCCCTGCCGCAGTCACTCTTGCCCGCCTATGGACTGGGAATTTGGCTCGGCGACCATCATCGGCCGTGGACGAACTCCGTGCCGTTGCCGGTCCAGCTCGCCACCATCGGCCTGATCGTGGCCGGAGTGCTGGCCGTGGCCGCCAACTGCAAGATTGGCGCCGCCCACAACTACTATTTTACCGCCGCGTTCTTTGCGGTTCTCCTCGGGGTGCAGGGCCGCGCGGTGCTGCGGAACCTTCGCGCCCGGAACCTTGCCGACCGGCTCGCCGTGCTGGGTTGCGTGGGCGCCTGCCTGCTCGGGTGCCTCCAGCTGAGCGGCCGCCTGGGCAAGCTGTCGCTGGATTCCGCCAATGCCGAGCTGGCCGCACGCCGCCGCGTCTGGGAGTCGCTGCCGGCTCCGCGCTTCTCCTCGGACCTGCGGCTCATGCTGCCCTGGCTGAATCCCGGGCAGGACGTTCTCTTCCCGGCCTTCAACTATGACAGCGACCGGGCGCGTCACCGGCCGTTCGCGCACGACGGCATCGGCGGAATGATTCGCCACGGATCATTCGCGGCCCTCCTGTTGCCCACGACCACGGGTGACAAGTTTGACGGGGCCCAGTTGACCGAGCGCTACCGGGCCGGCTCCATGGTCGAGGGCATGACCACTTACACGCTGCGCCCGCCGAATCCACCTCCGCGTTCTCCGTGATTCCCCTTGCCACCACCCGGCTCAGACTAACGTAAAGCTACGCCATGCGCACTTCCTATGATTTCATCGCCCTCGGCGGCGGCAGCGCGGGCTTCAACGCCGCGCGCGTCGCCGCCGGCCTGGGCCTGAAGACCGCCGTGATCGACGGCGCCCGCGAGCTCGGCGGGCTGTGCATCCTCCGGGGCTGCATGCCGTCCAAGACGCTGCTCTACATGACGGAGGTCCTGCACCTCGCGCAGAAGGGCCGGACCTTCGGGCTCACCATCCCCTCCGCCCGGGCCAATCCGCGCGCCATCCACGCCCGGAAAAAGCGCCTGATCGCGGAGTTCGCCGCCTACCGCGCCAAGGCGCTCAAGACGGGAAAATTCGACCTGATCCGCGCCCACGCCCGGTTCCGCGACGCCCACACGCTCGAGTTGTCCAACGGCCGGGTCGTCCGCGCGCGCCACATCCTCATCGGCACCGGCTCCAAGGTCAGCGTGCCCCCGGTGCCGGGCCTCGCCGAGGCCCGGGCGTGGACCAGCGACGACGTGCTCGACCTCGACTTCGTCCCGCCGAGCGTGCTGGTCCTCGGCGGCGGCATCGTGGCCTGCGAGCTCACCCAGTTTCTCCGCCGCCTCGGCAGCCGCGTCACCCTGGTCCAGCGCAGCCCGAACATCCTGCGCGACCACTCGGCCGAGGCCTCCACCGTGATCCAGCAGGCCCTGGTGGACGAGGGCGTCGAGTTGTTCGCCGGCACGCGCATCGAGTCGGTCAGGACCGACCGGCGCGGCACGACGGTGACCTTCCAGCACGACGGCCGCCGCCGCACGCGCCGCGCCGCCCATCTCTTCAATGCGCTCGGCCGCGAGCCCAACACCGCCGGGCTGAACCTGGCCGCCGCCGGCGTGCGCACGCGTCCCGACGGGCAGATCGTGATCAACCGCTGGCAGCAGACCAGCGCGCCGCACATCTACGCCGCGGGCGACTGCTCGGGTCCCCACGAGATCGTGCACGTGGCCATCCAGCAGGCCGAGCTGGCCGCGCGTCACGCGGCGGGCGTCCGCGGCCTGAAGCCGGTGGACGGATCCCTGCTCCTCAACGTGGTGTTCACCGACCCGCAGCTGGCGACCATCGGCCGGCTCGAGCGCGAGCTGGACCAGGCGGGCACGCCGTACCTGTGCGCCACTTACCCGTTCAACGACCACGGCAAATCCATCCTGATGGAAGCCAACTACGGCTACGTGAAGGTCCTCGCCGAGCCCCGCCGCGGACGCATCCTCGGCGCCGAGATCGTCGGCAAGGACGCCGGCGAGCTCATTCACGCCTTCAGCGGCCCGCTGGCCATGCGCGCCACGGTCTTCGACCTGCTGCGGGCGCCGTGGTACCACCCGACCCTCGCGGAGATCATCACCTACCCGCTCGAGGAGATCGCGGAGCGGATCCGGCCGGCATGACCAACCTGCTCAAACGCGGCGTGGGCGGCCTGCTCCGCCTCACGGGCCTGCAGTACTGGCCCGTCCGCGTCCGCACCGGCGTGGCCGCCGGGGCGCGGTGGACGCTTTACCCGTGGAGCGCCTACTGGCGCGGGACGCATGAGCCGGCGCTGCAGCGGGCCCTCGTCGGGCTCGGCGACATCCGCGGCTGGACCTGCTGGGACCTGGGCGCGCACTTCGGCTTGTACAGCGTCGGCCTGGCCCGGCGGGCGGGCCCGACGGGCGAGGTTGCGGCCTTCGAGCCGAATCCCGCGAGCTTCGCCCGGCTCGAGCGGCACCGCCGCATGAACGGGCTGGAAACATTGCGCCTATTCCCCGCCGCCGTCTCCGACCGCGCCGGTTCCGCCGACCTGCTCACCTACGGCGATCTGGGCAGCACGACCACGCATCTGGCCTACGAGGATGAAACCCTCGGCGCGGAGACCCGCCCCATCGGCGTGCCCACCGTGGTGCTCGACGAGCTGGTTGACGCCGGAAAAATCCGGCCACCGCAGTTCATCAAGGTGGACGTGGAGGGGCATGCCCACAAGGCGCTGGCCGGGGCCGCCCGGACGCTCGCCGCCCATCGTCCCATTCTCATCGTTGCCTTCCACAGCCCCGCGGAAGTGGCAGGTGTGCAGGCGCTGCTCACGCCCCTGGGCTACGAATCCATGGTCATCGCGACCGATTCCGGCAGCGCCGATCCAGTGATCGGTCACGACCTCCTCTTTACGCCGCGCCCGCGGTGAGCGCGAGCAGGTCGCGCAGCTCAACGCGGCCCTCGTAAATCGCCTTGCCCACGATCACGCCGTCGAGCCGGGGGTGCTTGCGCGCCAGCTGCGCCAGCGCGACCACGTCCTCGCGCCGGCTCACGCCGCCGCTGGCAATCACGCGGTAGTTCCCGGATTGCAGCAGCGTCTCCTGCGCCGCCAGGTTCGGCCCGGTCAGCATGCCGTCCGTGCCGATGTCCGTGTGGATCAGGGTGGAGACACCGACGGCCTCCATCCGGCGCGCCAGGTCCATGGCGGTCATGCCCGCCGCCGCGACCCAGCCCTTCACCGCCACCTGGCCGTGCTTCGCGTCAATGCCCACGGCGATGCGGTCACCGAAGGCCTGGACGAGCTCCGCGACAAACGCCTCGCTCTCGGCCGCCCGGGTGCCGATCACCACGCGGCTCACGCCCTGACCGAGCGCGCGCTCCACGGCCGCCCGGGTGCGCAATCCGCCGCCCAGCTGGACCTTCATGCCCAGCGCGACGATGGCGGCCACGGCCGCGAGATTCGTGGGCTCCCCGGCAAACGCGCCGTCGAGGTCCACCACATGGACCCAGGCC